>OKSL01001228.1_pt1 | contig 9436 bp, 8 predicted proteins | sample 1606251 | NCBI WGS metagenome assembly OKSL01 (sample SAMEA3879543, study PRJEB24766) | human gut metagenome | biome: human-associated habitat; feature: feces | place: USA | collected 1985/1987 | reverse complement strand
GAGCACCGTAAATACGCCGTCAGCGACCTCTGCCTGATCCCCCGCTACGCCGTCCTCGACCCCACGCTCACGCTCTCACTCCCGCCCGCCGTCACCGCGCAGACGGGCATGGACGCCCTCACCCACGCGGTCGAGGCCTACCTGAGCCTTTACTACAACACGCACGAGACCCGCGCGCTCGCGGAGTCCGCCGTGCGCGACATTTTCCGTTATCTCCCCGTCGCCTGCCGCGACGGCCAGTCCCTCACCGCGCGCGAGCGGATGCTCCGCGCCTCCTTCGACGCCGGCTGCGCCTTCACACGCGCAAGCGTCGGCAACGTCCACGCCATCGCCCACACCCTCGGCGGGCTTTACGGCATTCCCCACGGCCTTGCCTGCGCCGTGACGCTTCCGGTCGTGCTCGAGGACTACGGCGCAGCCGTCCATCCCCGCCTTGCCCGCCTCGGCTCCCTCATCGGCCTCACCGGCACGGAGCAGGAGCGCGCCGTCGGCTTCCTCGCCGCGATCCGCGCGCTCAACGCCTCCCTCGGCATCCCCGACCGCTTCGACGGCATCCGCGGTGAGGACCTCCCCCGCATGGCGGCCTGGGCCGCCGCCGAGGCCAACCCCGTCTACCCTGTCCCCGTCGTGTACGATCAGGCGCGCTTCCGCCGCGTGCTCGAGCGGCTGCGCGCCTGAGCCGCCCCATGCGTCACATCTTTGCAGATGCTTAACAAAGCCTCCTCTAACTTTTCTTGCAAAGCCCCCGTTCCTTTGCTATAATGATTCCATCAATTTTTTCAGAAATGAAGGAACGCCCATGATCGGAGTTTACGACTATACCGTTCTTGCGACCTACCTCTCGCTGGCCTTCGGCGTCAGCGGCATTCTCGCGGCCATGAACGGCAGCCCCTATTCCGCCCTGCTGTGCCTGATGGTCTCGGGCCTGCTGGACGCCTTCGACGGCCGCATCGCCCGCACGAAGAAAAACCGCACCGAGCAGGAAAAGCGCTTCGGCATCCAGATCGACTCGCTCAACGACGTGGTCTGCTTCGGCGTGCTCCCCGGCGTCATCGGCGCCTCCCTCGGCGGCGGCGAGTGGTGGCTGCGCGCGAGCGTCCTTTTCTATATTCTCGCCGCGCTCATCCGCCTTGCCTACTTCAACGTCACGGAGGAGGAGCGCCAGAGCGCCACGAATGAGCACCGGCATTACTACCTTGGCGTCCCCGTCACCGCCGCCTCCTTTGTCATGCCGCTTTTCTGGGCGCTGCCGCTGCGCCTCGGCTCTGCGCCGGCCGTGATCTATGCCGTCGGCCTCACCCTCCTCGCCTTCCTTTTCATCACGCCGCTGCGCGTCCCCAAGCCGGGCCTCAAGGGCATCCTCTGCATGATCCTTCTCGGCGCCGCCGAGCTGTACATGATGTTTTACGGCGTCATGCCCCTTTGACCCGCGCACAACCGCTCTTACGCAAAAGCTCCGTATGGCTTTCGCCATACGGAGCTTTTTCTATTCCTTTATCGGAGCGCGCCGCTTACTTGCCGCTCGGCGCGTCCTGCGGCACCTCGCGCTTTTCGGGCACGATCAGACCGCTGTCCACGGCGACCATGTGCTCAAGCAGACGCACGACCATGTTGGAGTAGCCGTACTCGTTGTCGTACCACGCGATGAGCTTGACGAAGTCGTCGTCGAGCATGATGCCCGCGGTCTCGTCGAAGATGCAGGGGCAGGGATTGGCGATCAGATCGGCGGAGACCACCTGGTCGGCGGTATAGCCGATGATGCCCTTCATGTTGGTCTCGCTCGCGTGACGGATGGCGTAGCAGATATCGGCATAGGTCGTGCTGGTCTTGAGGTGCGCAGTCAGGTCGACCACGGACACGTCGGAGGTCGGCACGCGGAAGCTCATGCCGGTCATCTTGCCCTTGAGCGCGGGGATCACGCGGCCGACGGCCTTCGCCGCGCCGGTGGAGGAGGGAATGATGTTGTTGAACACGCTGCGGCCCGTGCGCCAGTCGCTGCCGCCGCGGGAATCGACGGGCTTCTGCTTGCTCGTCGCGGCATGGATGGTGGACATCAGGCTCTGCTCGATGCCGAACTCCTCATGCACGACCTTGGCGAGCGGCGCGAGGCAGTTGGTGGTGCAGCTCGCGTTGGACACCACGCGCATATCGCTGCGGTAGAGCATATGGTTCACACCCATGACGAAGGTCGGGGTCGCCTCGTCCTTGGCGGGCGCGGTGATGATGACCTTCTTGGCGCCGCCCTTGAAGTGGCGGGACGCCTTCTCGGTGTTGTTGTACGCGCCGGTGGATTCGATGACGTACTCCGCGCCGCAGCTCTCCCAGGGGATCATGGCGGCGTCCGCCTCGCTGAACACGCGGATCCTGTGGCCGTTGACGATGAGGTCCTGATCCTCACGCTCCACCGTGCCGGTGAACTGACGGAACACGGAATCGTACTTGATCATATAGACCATGTAATCCACGTCCGCCTTGCGGAGATTGATGCCGCAGATGTCAAACGTCTCCGGACGCTCCATCATGATGCGCAGGACGACACGTCCGATTCGGCCGAAGCCGTTGATGCCGACTTTGATCGCCATAGCTGAGTTTCCTCCTAATATCCCCGTTCGGGTATTCCGGCGGCGCGCCGCCTCGCTCGTAAGCCTATCGTAACACAGGCCGGAAGCTTTGTGTACCCCCTTTTGCACAAATCGCATGACGAAAAAAAGTTGCATTTTTGCCGATTTTCACAGCCTTTTCACGAATGGATAGTACAAGGAATTTGAAATATTCCATACGTTTGCTACCGCCCGACCGGCAGAAAAGAAAGCGGCAGTCCCCCGCCGCTTTCTTTTTTCTCCCTTTTAAGATAATGGTTGCTGCTGCTTAGGCAGCCGGCGTCCATGTAGACTTAGTTCATCCGCCGGAAAATAAACAAGAGCAAGCCTCAGTTGCACCTTGCTCTTGTTATGCGGCGTATAGTTTTCAATTTGCCAGTTCAAAAGTTGCTAGTCTGTTCTTTGACCACGATATCATAGTTTTTATCCAGCGCTCAGTAATTGATTTGCATAGCGGCTAAGCCTCTCACACGGTTCGTATTTTGCCTTATATCCTACGCCGTTGATTATGACAAACGGATTGAATGCTGTAATTTTTTCCTGAGCCCCATCAGCCATTGTTAGCGTGAACAAGACCGTTTGACCGCAATAGTCGTTATATGAATGATCTTCATTATAGATGGTAACCTCGCCGAGATATGAAACAAGTTCTTCTACATCTGTAATTTGGACTGTCTTATCGGGCGGAAAGAAATAGACTGTTGCGGAAACAATATCGGAGGCTTTCAAATCTTTATAAGGCATTTTCCCTCTCAAAATAATCACGCCTGCCGTCAGAACGATGATCGCAACTGCCATAGTGATAGCTACTTTCTTTCTCATACGGACAACTCCTTTCGAAATATATCATGGTAGTTTGGACAGGCAATCTGCCCAGCAACCATTAACTTAAAAGGGAGTCTTTTTTTCACTTCTCAGTCCACCACTCTCGTGAAGCTCGTGCCGCTCTTCTGGAAGCACACGTCCAGCCGCACGCGGTCGCCGCGCATATAGCTCGACGTACACTCGTACACCAGACCGTTCTCCATCGTCGTGCGCCGCTGGTGGTGGAAGGCCGCCGCCCCCGGCACGCAGCCGAGCAGCTTCGCCTCGTACTCGCCGAGCGTTACCGCCTCATAGCTGTCCTCCGCCGCGAACGGCACTACGCCGACGTGGTAGAGCAGGCTGTAAAAGCTGTGCGTTTCCAGCATCTCGCGCGTCAGGTTCGGGTAGATGTGCTGCGGATAGTACGAGGTCTCCAAGATCAGCGGCTCGTTGTCCACGTTGCGCACGCGCGTGAAGCAGTAGACCTTCACGCCGTCCTCCAGCGCCATCAGACGCTTGATCTTCGGCGCGGGGTCGATGATATCAAAGCTCACCAGTGTGGACGAGGGGTGCTTGCCCATCGACGAGATCTCCGTCGTGAACGAATACTGCACGCCCTTGCGCCGCGTGCTCGGATCGGCGACGAAGGTGCCCTTGCCGCGCTTGCGCACGACGAAGCCGGCCTCCTCCAGCGAGCCGATGGCCTGCCGCACGGTGTTGCGGCTGATCTCGAATTTATCGCAAAGCTCCGCCTCGCTCGGCAGCAGATCGCCCACCCGCAGCGTACCGGACGTGATGGTATTCTTGATGATGCCGGTCAGCTGCGCGTACAGCGGAATATCGCTCGCCATCGAGAGTGAAGCCTTCAAAATCGGATTTTCTTCCATTTCTGCCTCCCCGGACACAAATCGGGTCATCCCGTTTTGTCCTATTGGTGCCGATTGTATCACAAACATTTGGTACATTCCAGTCCCTACGGCACTTTTTCCGCAAATTCAGCAAAACGGCGGAAAAACATCTGTTTTCTTGCCCTTTTGCCCAATCGGAAAAGGGCGGCACGCACCGCACAGCAAAGGAAGCAGGCAGCCCGATTGGGCCGCCTGCTTCCTTATGTACAAACGGGATGGGCTTAGAACTTGGGCTTCTGGGCCTTGACCTGCGGCTCCTGACCGTTGCAGACGGCAACGATGTCGTTGGCGACGGAAGTGCAGCAGTTGAGCACGCTCTGCTCGGTGGTGGCGGCCATGTGCGGAGTCATGATCACGTTGTCGAGATCGAACAGCGCACGGCTGGACTCCTGGATAGGCTCATGCTCAAAGACGTCCAGACCGGCCTGGAACAGGGTGCCGTCCTGCAGGCAGGCGACCAGCTCATCTTCCTTGATGAGGGCGCCGCGCGCGCAGTTGATGAAAGAAGCGGTGGGCTTCATCCAGCTGAACTGCTCACGGCCGATGGAGTGCTCGGTGGAGGGAACGACGGGCAGATGCACGGACACGAAATCAGCCTGCTCCCAGACCTCCTTCGCGGTCTCCTTCAGCTCGCACAGGTCGCCGATCTTCTCCTGCGTCATGTACGGGTCGTAGCCGATGACCTTCATGCCGAAGCCGTACTTGCACTTCTTCATGGCAAGCTGGGAGATGCGGCCGCAGCCGATCATGCCGAGGGTCTTGCCGCCCAGCTCGTAGGTGTGCTCCATGTCCATGCGGACGAGGAAGTTGCCGCCGCGGAACTGGCGGTCAACATAGGTGAAGCGCTTGGCGCACATGAGCATCAGCATCACGGCGTGCTCGGCGACGGCGTTGGCGTTGCCGGCGGGCGCGTAGACGACGGTAATGTCCTTGGCGTGGGCATGATCCATGTCGATGTTGTCGAGGCCGGCGCCCTGCTTGCCGATGACCTTGAGGTTGGTGCAGGTATCCATCATCTTGGCGGTGATGGGCTCGGTGCGGCACATGATGGCGTCGGGCTGGAACGCGGCGAGCTCCTTGACGTAGGTCTCCTCGTCGTTGTGGCTGCACAGCTTCACCTCGAAGTCGTTGGACTCGAAGATATGCGTCGCGATCTCATTGAGCTCGATGGTGTAATAAACCTTGAACTTAGCCATGATAAAAAACCCCTCTCAAAATATTATAATTGTTGATTTTATTTCCCGATTTCCCGATCTTCTGTCAGTTCGTTCATTGTACACCCGCTCTTTCATAAAAGCAAGCGATTTGCCGATTTTTTGCAGGAATTAATGCATTTTCTTTGCGTCTTACCACTAATTTTGAAAACATACTTTCACAAAATTGAACACATTTACAAAAATGCACAAGTTCTCTCATAAAACTTGTGCATTTTATCAAAAGGGGCCCTCCGCGGCAGCGGAGGACTCCTTTCTTTTTCTCTTATGCCGCCGGTGCCGTCTCGGACATCTGCGGCGTCTCCGGTATCGCCGGCGTCTGCGTCGGATCGACACCCGGCACGCCTGGGTCCGTCATCGTTGCGCCCGGGTCCGTCGTCGGCACGCCCGGGTTGCTCCCCGGCACCGTCGGATCCATTGCCGGCACATTCGGGTCGACCGTCGGATCCGCCGCCTTGCCGACGAGAATGATGCGGTTGCGGCTCTTGTAGCGGCTCGTCGCCTCATAAGTCGAAGAGAGCAGCGTCCCGTCGCCCGCGTACACATTGCGGTAGGTCTTGACCACATAGCCGGTATACGGCGTCTGCTCCACCTTCTGCTCGCCCGGCGCGAGCGTGTCGGTCTCGACGAGCTCCTCCTCGTAGGGCGTCGTGCTGATGAGCTCCGTCACGATCTTCACATAATGGTCGTCGGTCTTGGTGCCGAGAAGGGTGATCTTGATGTAGTCCTTTTTATCCTTCGTAAAAAAGTCCGCCTGCACCTTGATGGGGTAGAGCGTATTGTTGCGGAACTCAAACTCCGGTCCGCCGCTCGCCACCGTCGCGTCCAATCCAAGGCCGATGTAGTCGGAGGCGTAGCCGTGGTTCACGCGCTGCACGATCTCAAGGTTCGCGTACAGCACCGCCGCGTAGAGCGTCGAGCTCGCCTGACACGCGCCGCCGCCGATCATGTCCACGGTCTTGCCGTTGAGATAGCCCGGCGCGGGCGAATAGCCGTTTTCCGCCGTGAACGGCGTCACCAGCGGGCCGTACTTCATCGTGTCGCCCGCATTGAGGATGTAGCCCGTGATGCGCTCTGCCGTCAGCTTCACGTTCTTGTGCCGCCCCGGTGCGCCGCCGACGCGCGTGGTGTAGCTGCTCAGCTCGTCGCGGAACAGTCCCGCCTCCAGCTGCTCGGTCGTGACCTCCGGCCGCTCGACCGTCGCCCGGACGGTGAAGGTCTCCCCCGGCGCCGCCGCGTCGTAAGCGCTCTGCAAGTCGGCGAGCGTAAAGCTCACCCCTGCATGGCTCGGGATGATCTTCTCGTTTTCTATGTCGTAGCTCGCGTTGACCTTCTCGCCCACGAGCTTTTCCCGCTCCTCCGCCAGATCGACCGCCTGCGCGGGTACGGTCTCGTAGACTGCCTCCGCGTCCGGATCGCCGTACAGAGTCACCTGAAGCGGGCAGCCGCCGCCAAGGTATGCGCCGCGCAGCGCGTCGCCGATCACACGCCGCGCCTGCTCCCGATCCGGGATATGGCGGCCGTCCCTGCTTTTGGTCACGCTGATCGCACTCTCGGTCGTCAGAGCGATGGCAAACTCCACCGGCTCGCACTCCAGCGCATCCAGCACCGGCTCCGCCGCCGAGCAAAACGGCTCCTCGGATACGATGCTCTCCTCAGGCTCGGTAAAAAGCGAGAAAAGGAAGCCCGCGCCGCTCTTGAAAAAGCCGTCGCCCTTCGCGCTGTGCACCCGCGCCAGCGTATCTGCGGCCTTCCGGCAGTCGATGTCCGCCGGAATATCGCCCAGCGCCACACCCGCGATCACCTCGCAGCTGTCTCCCTCCATCACGGCAAAGTCGAGCCGCGCGCTCTGCGCGTCAATGACCCGCCGCGTCAGCTCCGCCGCCGCCTGTTCCTCGGTCATGCCGCCGTAGTCCACGCCGCCGACCGTCGTGTTGGGATAGATGGTCCCGCTCAGCGTCGCGTAGGCGCACAGCCCCAGATACGCCGCGGCCAGCACGCCGAGCGCGATACCGGCAATGGCCCATCCTCTTTTGCCGCCCTTCGCCAAATGCTTGCCGCCCTTGCCGGCGCTCTCCGCTGTCTCCGCGGCCTCGTTTCTCTTTTCCTCAAAGGCACCCAGGTTTTCTTCCATTCCGGCACCCTCCTGCTGTTCTGAATCAATATCCCGCTGTGTATACCACAGTCAGTCTATTGCAGTATAGCATAGATTTTGCGAAAAAGAGTAACGATTTGGTTACAATTTTTACGCCGTTTTGGCAGCCCCCGTGCGCGGGATGCGGATGGTCAGCCGGATCTCCTCGTCCGTGTCCTCCCGCTCGCACGCCGCGTCCACCCCCGCGCGCTGCATGATGCCCATGCTCCGCCGGATGGTGTTGAGAAACAGCCGCACATCCTTCACGATGAACGTCGGCCTCCGCCGCGGCGGCGTGACCGCCGCGCGCTGCAAAACCGACTCGATGTACGCCTCCGCCTGCGCCACGTTGCAGCCACGCTCTACGATGACGCGCAGCGCCGCCAGACGCTCGTTCTCGTCGCTCAATCGCAGCAGGGCGCGCGCGTGCCGCTCGGAAAGCCCCCCCTCGCGCAGCAACGCCACGCACGCGGGCGAGAGGCGCAGCAGCCTCAGCTTGTTCGCCACCGCGCTCTGCGACTTGCCCAGCCTCTCCGCCGCCTGCTCCTGCGACAGGCCGTAGACCGCGATGAGCTTTGCGATGGCGGCAGCCTCCTCCATGTAGTGCAGGTCCTGCCGCTGCAAATTTTCCACCATGGCCGCCATGCCGGATTCCCGGTCGTCCATGCTCATGATGATGCAGGGGATGTCCGTGATCCCCGCCAGCTCCGCCGCCCGCAGACGGCGCTCCCCCGCGATCAGCTCATAGCCGTTTCCGCTGCGGCGGACGGACAGCGGCTGCAGGATTCCGTGTTGCCGGATGGAATCGGACAGCTCGTCCAGCGCCTCCGGGCGGAAAATTTTCCGTGGCTGCGCCGGATTGGGGCGGATGGAACGAGCCGGGAGAAAAACCACCCGTCCGGTCTCCATGTAGGTTTTCAGCTTCTGACATTGCATTGCCCGTCCTCCCTTGTTGATATGGAACCATTTTACGTTCCTCAGAAACGGGAATACCAGCGAAAACGGCGCAATGTTCCGGGGAAATGCACGACATTTTCTTCTCTCTTTTACCGTTCTTTCCCAGTTCATAAAATATTTACGGAATATTGCATTTTCCCTCTTGCTTTTTTTGCCAAGCTGCGCTATTATATTAGCACTCAGAACGAGTGAGTGCTAAACCGCGTAGATACAGGCGGGTAAGGCTTGCCTGATACCCGTCGTCTAAATGCTTATATGTATGGAGGAATTCAAAATGAAACTCAAGCCCATGGCAGATAACGTTCTGCTGAAAGCCCACGAGGCGCCCGAGACCACCGTCTCCGGCATTGTTCTGGCTACCACCAACAAGGAAAAGCCCATGATCTACGAAGTCGTTTCCGTCGGCCCCGGTACCAAGGACGTCACCATGACCGTCAAGGCCGGTGAGAAGGTCGTCGTCGGTAAGTTCACCGGCACCGATGTGACCATCGACAAGGAAGATTACAAGTTTGTCAAGCAGGACGACATTCTGGCCGTCGTCACTGACTAAGGAGGAAGATTATCATGTCCAAGATGATTGTTTACGGCGAAGAAGCCCGCAAGAAGCTGCAGTCCGGCATTGACCAGCTGGCCAATACCGTTAAAGTTACTCTGGGACCCAAGGGCCGCAATGTGGTTCTGGGCAAGAAGTACGGCGCGCCCCTCATCACCAACGACGGCGTGACCATCGCCAAGGAAGTGGAGCTGGAGGATGCCTTCGAGAACATGGGCGCACAGCTCATCCGGGAAGTCGCCACCAAGACCAACGACGTGGCCGGT
>OKSL01001226.1_pt1 | contig 9440 bp, 8 predicted proteins | sample 1606251 | NCBI WGS metagenome assembly OKSL01 (sample SAMEA3879543, study PRJEB24766) | human gut metagenome | biome: human-associated habitat; feature: feces | place: USA | collected 1985/1987 | reverse complement strand
TGAATGAAGGAAAGGTAGACTTGCTGAATAGTATCCAATAGTCTTCTATTATGTTTTTTATTGTATTCCCGCTTATGAGATAACTGTTTCTAACCTTGAAGCTTACGCTTCCAAAGTAGTTTCAAGGTTGAAGAACTTTAGTTTCACGCCTTTGAAACTACAGTTTCAAGTAAGAGAAACTAGAGTTTCTCACCGATGAAACTAAAGTTTCCCACTGACGAAACAAAAGTTTCAAGCAATAGAACTTTTAGTTTCAAGTACTGAAACTCTCTCTTCTGTAATAGGCTGATCCTTGAATACCAATCCGGATAGAGAAATAAGTATCCACATAGCAGAGAAACAATAAAATCCTTGCTTTCAACAAGGTGACAGCAAAGTTGTCGTCACCTTGCCGTCACATCATGCTGTCACACTGCAGTATATTTATAATCAATCATTTATGCCCAATCAGGTGACAGATGACAGCATTTTATTTATTTTCCAATTTATATGTAGAGAGTATATACTCCCCCAATAATAATTATATAATATGAAATCAACCTTTTTATTTCTGGTTACTACAACCATGATGACTTGTACCGCCTTGGGACAACCTTCCAACGACAAAAAGAACGTATTACCCGACTGGGCATTCGGAGGCTTCGAACGACCACAGGGAGCTAATCCGGTGATATCTCCTGTAGAGAACACGAAATTCTATTGTCCGATGACACAGGATTACGTTGCATGGGAATCCAATGACACTTTCAATCCGGCTGCTACCCTGCATGACGGCAAGATTGTCGTGCTGTATCGGGCAGAAGATAAATCCGGTGTCGGTATCGGTCACCGTACCTCACGTCTCGGATACGCCACTTCGAGCGACGGCATTCACTTCAAGCGGGAAAAGACCCCGGTATTTTATCCGGATAACGATACTCAAAAGAAACTGGAATGGCCGGGCGGATGCGAAGACCCGCGTATCGCCGTCACAGCAGAAGGACTGTATGTGATGACCTATACGCAATGGAACCGCCACATTCCGCGTCTGGCAATAGCCACTTCCCGCAATCTGAAAGACTGGACAAAGCACGGTCCCGCTTTTGCCAAAGCGTATGACGGCAAGTTCTTCAATTTAGGATGCAAGTCCGGCTCCATTCTGACCGAAGTTGTCAATGGGAAACAGGTGATCAAGAAAATCGACGGAAAATACTTCATGTATTGGGGAGAGGAACATGTGTTTGCCGCCACTTCCGAAGATTTAGTCAACTGGACTCCATACGTAAATACGGACGGCTCGCTGAGAAAACTGTTTTCACCCCGTGACGGACACTTCGACAGCCAGCTGACGGAATGCGGTCCTCCAGCTATTTATACTCCAAAGGGAATCGTACTTCTGTATAATGGTAAAAACAGTGCAAGCAGAGGCGACAAACGCTATACCGCCAATGTTTACGCTGCCGGACAAGCCCTCTTCGACGCCAATGACCCGACCCGTTTCATCACCCGTCTCGACGAACCGTTCTTCCGCCCGATGGATAGTTTCGAAAAGAGCGGGCAGTATGTAGACGGAACGGTGTTCATCGAAGGGATGGTTTATTATAAGGATAAATGGTATCTGTATTATGGTTGCGCAGATTCCAAGGTGGGTATGGCTATCTACAATCCGAAGAAACCTGCTGCCGCAGATCCGCTGCCCTAAACAAACTGTTTCTTTCTACCCGACATAAATAAAACTGCAAGGATTACACAATTCTGAATGAACAGAGGTTGTGCTGATCCTTGCAGTTCTTATATTTATCAAGATTGATGCACAAAAAACATATTTCACTGCCAAAAAAGTAAACATTTGCGCCAACCATGCGAATTAGCCCTATCTGAAGGACCTTTTCCTCCACATTATTACTAATTTTATCACTATAGAAATAACACACAACAAATCAATAGTTATGAAAATAGTACAAACCTTTTGGCATGGAAATAATTCATTGTTAGACAATAGTTTTGGATGGATGAATCCACAATACCATTTAATGTCATGGGCATTAAGTTGTCTTTCTTTAAAAGACAACTATCAAAATATCGTTTTATATACCGATTCCCATGGATATGAAATCTTTGCCGAACAATTGAAACTACCGTATACAGATATCATCATTCAATACGACAATCTAACTTGCCCTGAACCTCATTGGGCATATCCCAAGTTATTAACCTATTCACTCCAAAAAGAACCCTTCATACATGTAGACGGAGATGTATATTTGCCTAATAAACTAGACAACACCATAGAGATGAGTGAATTGATTGCTCAGAACAAAGAAATAGGAAGCAGTTATTATAAAAGTATGATGAATCATATTCTACAAAAAGATTTATTAATGCCATCCTTCCTAAAAAAAGAATTAGAAAAAGACTCTATCATGTCATATAATGCAGGAATTATCGGAGGAAATGACTTGGAGTTTATAGCTGAATACTGCCGGACTGCATTTAACTTTATCGAATCAAACCATTTAAATGATATAAACAGCAAAGATATTCACATAAATAACAATATCCTCTTTGAACAAATATTGTTTTATGCCCAGTCAAACAGTTATAACAAACCTGTGGCAACAGTCCTTGATCACAGCGTTCGTGACAATGGATACATTTATGATGATTTCTGTAATTTTTATCTATACGACAAAGCCAAACTATTACATATCATCGGCGGACATAAAAAGAACCAACGGATTTGTGATTTACTTAGCAAAACTCTATTAAATAAATATCCTGACTATTACAATAGAGTAGTAGAATTGTTCGCGAATAATCATAAGCGAATGCAAAACAAGGCTAAAAATACTACCTTCCCCGATTTGAGTGTACAAATGTGTATTGCATCCTATCAAGATTATCTTCATTCTTTGTCCAAAAAATGGGAAAAGCTATCTTATACCGATCTGTATGATTGGGAGAAATGCTCATCTTCCTATTTCATGTTTCTAAATGCCGGAAAAGAGGAACAAGCCATATTTACTATTAATAGAAATCCCTACCTATCCATTTACGAAATTCCGGAACCCTGGCCGACAGAAGCAAAAAAACTGCTTAAAGAACGTATAAACAAAGAGTGCCATTCAGACCACTTTGATATAGTATGCATTCCATGTCTGCTATATGAGGGTTTTAAAGAAGTGCTTATTAACGATTTATGTTATAATATTCTGATTCTCATAGAAGAAGAGAAGACATTTGAATGTCTGTTCAACGAATTGCTACCTTGTTTTTCATCTGAAATCAGCAAAGATAAAGAACAAACTTACAAATTAATTCTGACGGAAGTAGAATATCTTCTTTATCATGGGGTGATATGTATCAATTGATTTCAACTTAAACAAGTGTATAAACTTATCTATGCATCCAAAAGAAACGACTTTATTTATAAACACTAAAATTATCATGTATTATGGAAAAGAAAAGTAAAGCGGAGAAATTAAAATTAAGAGGGATCAACCAAACCATATTGATCTCCAGTTACAATTCAGGGGCAGGTACAGGTCCCAATGATTGCATGACAGAAGAAGTTTATCAACGGCTTAATGCCCAAGGAGCCTTAGATACCACCGTCTATGTATGTGGCATTGGATGGATGACACCGGACGTAACTATCTACGGTAGCGGATCAGGTTTCGGTTCCGGTAGTGGTTCCGGCAGCGGTAGTGGTTCTGGCGAGTATTGGGGAAGCGGACACTGGGGAAGTGGAGATTGGGGAAGTGGTAGCGGGTGGACTGGTGGTGGAACTAGTGGTGGAGGAACTAGCGGTGGAGGAACTAGCGGTGATGGTCCGAAACCTGGAGGTGGAGACAAACCCGTTCCCAAAGATCCAATAGAATTAATGGACAAAAGTAGGTTTGTTGGTTGGAGAGAAGGAGCTAATTGCTTAAGTCTTTGCAAAGAAACACTAAAAAAATATGGATTATCCAATTACGGAAGTAGCTTAAATGTTTTTAAGCTAGTTGATTCTGCAAATGGATTATTAACAAACTGGGGAAATGATCCAGCTCAAAACTACAAAAATGCAATTGAATGTATCGATAAACATCTCAATGCAAAACGAGTTATCATAGTAGGAGTTGATTATGATCTCGATTTAAATCCAAACATCGACGGTACAGACCATTTTATTGTAGTTACAGGAAGAGGATATGATACTTCACGACAACAGTATTACTATACATTTATGGATAATGCAACTTCCAACTCTGATGATGGATGTAGCAACATTAATCGCCTTTACTACAAAACTGAAAATTTAAAGCTAGAGGGAAGCACAAAGGTTGCTAACAGATATTATACTGTAACTCAAGTAAGACCCAACGACGGTGGGAAATATGATACAACATCTTTATAATATAAAAATGTATAACCTAGAACGAAACGATAGAGTCCACTTTTACCGTGGACTCTATCATCATCTATAAATAATAATCAACCATGAAAAAAGTAGCAATTTTAATTATATTAATAATGGCAAGCGGACTATCTATGTATGGCCAAAACAGCTACAAAGTCACTTCTTTAGTGAAGCTATCGGATATAAAAGAAAAGAACTTGCAACGTGTATTCTATGTTTTTTCAAAAAATGAGTTCCTAAAGCTACCCATCAATTATGATATTTCATTCTTTGTTTACCAAGACAACAACAGTATCTCTCGTGATGATTTTGAACATACGAGAGCAGTAACTCAAGGTACATCTTATAGAATAAGCAATTCTCCATTCTATGCTAATCTTGACAAAAGAGACAAGAGACCTCCCATTGAAACAGTTCTTTCTCTCATTGAAGATACTAATGGAAAATATATCATGGGAATAGTCAGAACTTGGTCAGCTCTTCACGATATGGATAAACATTGGTTAGTTACATTCAATTTTGCAGGAGCAATCATTGACTACATTCCCATTTGTGAATGGCCTGGAACATGCAGCAAAGCTAGAACCATGGAAGCACAAATCAATAAAGATTTTACGGTGAATGTTCAACAGTTGAACTTTCCTGAAAATAATTACATCATTCAGTTCGATAGTATAAAAAGAAATTTTATACACCTAGATAACCTGAAAGGGCAACGTATAGATACTAAATATCAGATAATGCCGGATGGAAAGTTTAAAAAACTGGAAGAGGCATATTATCAACCGCAAATCTACACTCCGGACATGTTGAAGAGCAATGAAACCCTCATTCGATATAGAAGAGAAAATATTAAAGAAAAGAAAATATTTCAACAATAAAGACTATGAAAAACAGTTTAAGAATCCCACGAATTATCCACCAAACATGGAAAACAAAAGATGTACCTTCTCCTCTTGACCAACTGCCACAAACATGGAAAGAATATCTCCCGAATTGGGAATATATCCTATGGACAGATGAAATGAACAGGGAATTTGTCTGCAAACATTTCCCTGATTTCCTGGAGAAGTATGATACATATCCTTGTAACATACAAAGAGCAGACGCTATACGCTATCTTCTCTTGAAAGTTTATGGAGGATTGTACGTAGACATGGATTTCGAGTGCCTCGAAAATATTGAGTTCTTACTAGAAGGATCGGATTTTATCGTAGGTAAGGAACCCGACTGGCATGCTAAACGCTTTGGTTTTGAATATATCATTTGCAACGCTTTCATGGCGTCAACACCCGATAATGATTTTATCAACTTTGTATGCCAAAGGTTAATCAATCATTCCGGTGGGAAAGTTGTTAATAACGGATTTGATATACTGGATTCCACAGGCCCTTTCTTGCTAACGCATGCATTCAACGCATTTCCACATAAAGAAGACATACGTATCCTCGAATCAAAGACAATATATCCTATCGGACAATGGGAGGTAGAGAAAATAAAAAACAACCAGATTCCTAAAGAAATGGAAGAGCGTATCAATCAGGCTCATGCCATACACTATTTCTTTGGTACCTGGTTTGGTAAGTAACCTTTAAAAATAAAATAAATAATGATCCCAAAGAATATACACCTTATCTTTCTACGCAAAGATGAACCGTTCCCCGAACTATTCGAGAAATGCAAACAAGAAATACAAGTCAATCATCCGGACTGGAATATCCGCCTATATAATAAGGATGATGCACAGGATATATTAAATCAAGATTTACCTGAATACATCGAAGCCTATAATGCATTCTATCACAATGTACAAAAAGCAGACTTCTTAAGATTAGCCCTTGTATACCTCTATGGAGGATTCTATATGGATTTAGATATGTTAAGTTTAAAGCCACTTGATGAGTTGAGAAAGTATAATTTGGTTTTAGGAGAAGAGAAAATTGTCTGCCAGGCAGAGCAAGAAGCCTTGAATTTAAGATATCGACTTCGAATAGCCAACTATATGTTCGGTGGAATCCCTAAACATCCTTTTTTACACAGAATAATGGATGAAATGGCAGAAAGAGCCACAATAATCTTAAAATCGCAACAGGAGATTTTAGACATAACAGGTCCCGGCCTACTAACAGACACATATTGGGATAACTATGGAATGTATACAGACATCACATTATTAAGAAATACAGATAAAAGGTGCAGGCAACCTTATCACAATGAAATCTCATGCCACTTTGGAGATTATGCAGCTCATCTGCATGCCGGGACATGGAGAACGGGAATTTGAGTTTATATAACCAAGTTATGCAAGAAAAGCTATTTTATCAACAAACACTAAAAGAATCATTGTAAATTTCTTTTCTACATCAACTGCAATAAACGTAATGACCGGGAAACAAATGGAGAGCATATCATGGGAGTTATTACCGCAACATCTAAAAAACATGATAAGATAAAATGGTCAGAGAGTATTGATACTGGTTTGTCATTGCCGACACCTGCTGTACTTTCATTGTTCACAAACATATATTATAGAATGATAATCAGCTACTTATCTTATACCCTAATTATCCATAGAGTACTCTGAACAGACAAAATATATTTGCCTACATATTGGCACTACAAAGGACAGCTAATCATTCGAAATCCGCTATATTTGGACACGTTTTGAATGACAAAAAGCTTCTTGAGCAATCATTCTTTATGACTGACAAGATGCAGCCCGAACCGGACAAGAATACTTTCTAGATGTAAAGTGGTGCCAAAAAGGTAAATATCCGTGCCATTTCCATAAAGAAGTACTATTCTAAACCCTAATAGAATTAATTCCATTAGTTTTGTATAAATTTGTAAACTACTAAACTTGTTAAAAATAAACCATGATGAACAAAAAAGTAATTGCCGTAGCCCTCGCCCTTGCCTTAGCAGGAGGAAGCTATGCACAAGATGACACCGCGAAGAAAAAGGTGAAAGCCTATATGGTGTCGGACGCCCACCTCGACACCCAGTGGAACTGGGACCTGACCCACACCATCCGGGAGGGGATGCCCGTCTACCCCGGCACAGAGCCGCCGGTGCTGGCCGCCGCCAACTCCTATGAAAAGGACGGCTTCAAGGAGACGATGCTGAGCATGTTCTCCCACACCGGCACCCATGTGGATCCGCCCGCCCACCTGTTTGCCGGGCGTACCACGCTGGACGCCTTCCCGCCGGAGCAGTTCATAGGCCGGGCGCTGGTCATCGACTGCCGCGGGCTGGGCGAGGGCGAGGCCATCACCATGGCGCAGCTGCTGCCCTACGGGGACAAGCCGGCGCAGGCGGACTTCCTGCTGTTCAACACCGGGTGGGACGCCCGCTGGGGCACGGACGCCTACTTCGGCGACTATCCCTGCGTGGACGACCAACTGCTGGACTACATCCTGGCCGGAGAATACAAGGGCATCGGCTTCGACGTGATCGGGCTGGATCCCATCGCCGATGAGAACCTGACGCGGCACAAGCGGCTGTTCCGGGAAAAGGATATCCTGAACATCGAGAACCTGAAAAACCTGCACCTGTGCGGCAGCGATCTGTTCTCCTTCGGCTGCTTCCCACTGAAATGGGAGGGCAGCGACGGCGCGCCTGTCCGCGCTATGGCGTGGTTTGAGGACTGATTGTTTGTGACTGGTGCACAGATTCCCGGTAACGGCAGGGGCGATGTTTGCCCAATTCCCGCCTTGCATTTTTCTGTGGTGGGAGTAGAATAGCGCTGCAATGTTTTATACCGTCGGTCGTGGGACGCCGTACCCCCAAGGGCGTTTGCTCCGGTGCAGAACGCCGTCCCCCGCGGCATACGGTGATACAGATATGATAAGGAGGCACTCACTATGACCTATCAGGAGATCCTGGCCAACGCCCGCACCTGCATGGGACCCTACTGCAAGTCCTGTCCCATCTGCAACGGTGTGGCCTGCAAGAACACCGTGCCCGGCCCCGGCGCCAAGGGGCTCGGCACCGGCTTTATCCGCAACTATCAGAAGTGGCAGGAGCTGTGCGTGAACATGGACACCATCTGTGAGAACGTGCCCGTGGACACCAGCTATAATTTCTTCGGCAAGCAGGTGGCCCTGCCCGTGTTTGCCGCGCCGGTGGGCGCCATGCAGCTGCACTACGGCGACAAGTACGACGATCTGACCTATAACGACATCCTCGTTACCGCCTGCGCCGACGCGGGCATCGCCGCCTTTACCGGCGACGGCACCAACCCCGCCGTGATCCAGGCGGCGGCCGGGGCGCTGAAGAAGAACCACGGCTGCGGCGTGCCCACCATCAAGCCCTGGAATATCGACCTGGTCCGCGAGAAAGCGGAGCTGGTGGGCGCGGCGGACCCCATTGCCGTGGCCATGGACATCGACGCGGCGGGCCTGCCCTTCCTGAAGAACCTGACCCCGCCCGCCGGCAGCAAGACCGTGGACGAGCTGAAGGAGATCGTCAAGCTGATGAACGGCAAGCCCTTCATTCTCAAGGGCATTATGACCGTAAACGGCGCGAAGAAGGCGCTGGAGGCCGGCGCCAGCGGCATCGTGGTCAGCAATCACGGCGGCCGCGTGCTGGACCAGTGCCCCGCCACGGCGGAGGTCCTGCCCGCCATCGTCGACGCGGTGGGCGGCAAGATGACTATTCTGGTGGACGGCGGTATCCGCACCGGCATGGACGTGTTCAAGGCCCTGGCCCTGGGCGCGGACGCGGTGCTCATCGGCCGCCCCTTCGTGAACATGGTCTACGGCGGCGGCGCCGAGGGCGTGCAGGTCTACGTGGACAAGCTGAAGGCCGAGCTGGCCGATACCATGGCCATGTGCGGTGCCCATAAGCTCAGCGACATCAAGCGCTCCATGCTCTTTGGCTATTGAGCCGGGAGGTGAGGATATGAAGGCATTGCTCATCAACGGCAGCCCCCACGAGCACGGCTGCACCTACACCGCCCTGCGTGAGCTGGCCGACACGCTGGAGGCCGAGGGCATCGAGACGGAGATCATCCAGGCGGGCAAGACCGCCCATGCCTGCAACGCCTGCGCCAGCTGCA
>OKSL01001213.1_pt1 | contig 9569 bp, 9 predicted proteins | sample 1606251 | NCBI WGS metagenome assembly OKSL01 (sample SAMEA3879543, study PRJEB24766) | human gut metagenome | biome: human-associated habitat; feature: feces | place: USA | collected 1985/1987 | reverse complement strand
TTCTGGATAGCGGTATGCTTTGCGCTTGGAGAGGCGTATGCAGTGGCAGCTGGACATTCAGTTATCGTAAGTGGTCTGATGATAATGGCTGCGCTGGTTTTGTCAGTTTGTACTGACAGAGCCGGTACAGCCATGTCTTTTTTTCGTGATCCGATATACAGAAGGCTATTGACAGGAAACATATTTCTACTGGTTACACTCTTAGGATTTATGAACATAAGATCTGTAGACAGACAGGGACAGCTTGCCGATGAGATTATGGAGATAGACAGGTGCCGTGTTGTATGTAGTGTTTATGACGTTAGAAATGCCAACAAAGGCTATCAGGTATACGTAAAGACAGAGAGCATGGATAATCAGCGCATTGGTACAAAACTGATCCTGTATATGGATAATGTGGATGACATAAAGATGGGGCAGCAGATTGCGGTTTACGGCAGAATGGAGAGACCGGACATTGCATCAAATCCCGGTGAATTTGATGCACGTTCATATTATGCATATAAGGGAATATATATGATATGCAGGGATGCCGTCATCACAGAAAGGTGAAGTGGGTACAGCACCATAAGGCAGTTCCTTTATAGCTTCAGGCTAAAGGCAGGTGAGACACTGGACAGATACTTGGCAGTCAGGGATGCATCAGTTATGCGTGCTATGCTTCTTGGAGAAAAGAGTGGTATAGACCGGGATACAAAGAGACTTTTCCAGCTTAACGGAATAGCGCATATATTGGCAATATCCGGTGTTAAGACTCTAAAGTTGGATATCCCCCTAGTGCCTGAAACCCGCATAAAATGGGCGTTTGTGCCTCTACATATCGCTATAATTTACATTCTAAAACTGTGCTTAGACGAGGAAATTATTCCCCGTTGTCGTTTCCCTTGTTCAAGGGGGTATCACAAAAAACATATAAATTGGCAAAAGAAGCAATAATTTAGCGGAAGTTAATCTTACCGCAAAAGCCTAATAAATCAGCAAAAGGAGAAGAAGCCTATGGCATATAAAAAATATAGAGAAATGAAGGTTTATGAAGCAAGCGGATACCAGTACAAAAGGACACCAAGCATTGTACTTAAGGGACAGTGGCTGTCGGAGTTGGGATTTGACATCGGAGAGCAGATTGAAGTGAAGTGCGAGGATGGCCGTTTGATTATAACTAAAGCAAATGAAATATGGGGCATAAATTAGCTTGCAACTATTCGCAATCTCGAATATAATAATCTTAATATCATTTGTTGGAATTGATGGAGGAAAACGAATGGATTATTTATCATCAGCGGAAATAGCAAAAAAATGGAATGTTTCGCAAAGAAGAGTTGCAGTATTTTGCAAGGAAGGCAGAGTTAAAGGCGCTGTTCTTATCGGGCGAATGTGGATGATACCAAAGGATGCAGAAAAACCGATAGATCCAAGACGTATAATGAATAAAGAGGAAGATCTGTCTGATATTATAAATGACGGAGGAAAAGAGAATGGTTGATACCAAAAAGGAACAAGAACGAGAGGAACTTCATCGTGCAATTGCAGATGAACTGCGTGGAGCAGTTGATGGCTGGGATTTCAAAAATTATGTTCTTGGAACGATGTTTTATCGTTATATTTCCGAAAACTTGTGTAATTACATAAACAATGGTGAAATTGATGCGGGCAACACGGATTTTGATTTTGCAAAAATGCCGGATGAGGATGCAGAAGAAGCAAGAGAAGGACTGGTAGAGGAAAAGGGATTTTTTATTCTTCCGAGTGAACTTTTCTGTAATGTCCGTGCCAAGGCTGTAAATGATGAAAATTTAAATGAAACACTGGAGCGCGTGTTCCGTCACATCGAAGAATCAGCAAAAGGCAGTGAGGCAGAGAGTGACTTTGCCGGATTGTTCGATGACTATGATGTAAACAGCAATAAACTGGGGTCTACAGTTGCAAAGCGAAATGAAAAACTTGTTAAACTGTTGAATGGTGTAGGAGAGATGAATCTAGGAGATGTGAAGGATCATTCCATTGATGCCTTCGGAGATGCGTATGAGTATCTTATGACTATGTATGCATCAAATGCCGGAAAATCTGGTGGGGAATTCTTTACTCCGGCAGATGTATCCGAATTGCTTACACGGCTTGGAACTGTAGGTAAAACAGAAATCAATAAGGTATATGATCCTGCTTGTGGTTCGGGTTCATTGCTTTTGAAGGCTGAGAAAATTCTGGGAAAAGATGCTATCCGTAATGGCTTTTATGGGCAGGAAATCAATATCACAACCTACAATTTGTGCCGTATTAATATGTTTCTGCATGATGTGGGATTTGATAAATTTGATATTGCCTGTGAAGATACACTGCTCAGTCCGCAACATTGGGATGATGAGCCATTTGAGCTGATCGTGTCTAATCCGCCTTATTCTATCAAATGGGCGGGAGACGAAAATCCATTGCTCATCAATGATCCTCGCTTTGCTCCGGCTGGAGTTCTGGCACCTAAGAGTAAAGCGGATATGGCGTTTATTATGCACAGTTTATCATGGCTTGCTTCTAATGGAACTGCTGCCATTGTATGTTTTCCAGGAATTATGTACCGTGGCGGTGCAGAGCAGAAAATCCGTAAATATCTGGTAGACAATAACTATATCGACTGTATTATTCAGTTGCCGAGTAACCTGTTCTTTGGAACTTCGATTGCGACTTGTATCATGGTAATGAAAAAGAATAAGACAGACAACAAGACCCTGTTTATTGATGCCACAAGTGAATGCGTGAAGGTGACTAACAATAATAAGCTGACACCAGAGAACATTGATCGGATTGTAGATGTGTTTGCTAAGCGTGAAGAAGTGGAGCATTTTGCACATCTGGCAAGCTATGAAGAAGTATCCGGCAATGATTATAATTTGTCTGTATCTACCTATGTCGAAGCCGAAGATACCAGAGAGAAAATTGACATCGTGAAGTTGAATGCGGAAATTAAGGAAATTGTTGCTCGTGAGCAAGTGCTTCGTGATGAGATTGATAAGATCATCGCAGAAATCGAGGTGAACTCATGAGTACAAAAGAATTAAAAGTGTCTTTTAATGCCCCGTTAAATGAACTTGACACGGAAGTGCAGACATATGGATGCAGAGCAAATAACCCAGATATATGTGCTAATAATTCCATTACAAATATTTGTGCTTTTACATCTGAAGATGGTATTTGTAGAAAGCCGTCTCGTGCATGGAAAAAACAATATCATAAATTAAGTGGAGGACAGAAAAATGAGTAAAATTGATGATTTGATTCAAGAATTCTGTCCTGACGGAGTTGAATATAAACCAATAAAAAAATTGGCAGAAGTTGGAACTGGAAGCAGTAATGGCAATGAAGCACAGGAAGATGGAAAGTATCCATTTTTTATACGTTCACAAACCGTGAAAAGAAAAAATGAATGGGAATATGATGAAGAAGCAATTATTATACCTGGAGAAGGTGGGATTGGAGAAATATACCATTATGTGAATGGCAAATATGCTATTCATCAAAGGGTGTATCGTATACATTTTACTGATAATTCAGTTGATGTTAAGTTCGCTTATCATTATTTTCGCGCTTTTTTTAAGAATTTTATTATGCGTAAGGCCGTAAGTGCGACCGTGAAATCTATAAGAAAGCCTATGATAGAGGAGTTTATGCTCCCTGTACCTCCTCTGGAGGTACAACGTGAAATAGTCCATATTTTGGACTCTTTCACGTTACTTACAGCCGAGCTTACAGCCGAGCTTACAGCCGAGCTTACAGCTCGGAAGAAACAGTATAGTTATTACAGAGACACTTTAATACAAAAAGAGTGTAAATCTGAAAAAGTTAAGCTGAATACTGTTTGTGAAATTTATGACGGAACACATCAAACTCCCAAATATACTAACAGTGGAATACCGTTTGTAAGCGTAGAAAATATTGATGATTTGTACGGAACACAAAAGTTCATTTCACAAGAGGCTTATGCAAAATATAAAATTAAACCCCGCATAGGTGATGTTTTTATGACAAGGATTACTGCAGGGATTATTGGAAAATGTACAGTAGTAGAGCGAAATGATGATTTAGCTTATTATGTTTCGCTGGCATTGTTGCGTCCAAATGCAGATATTCTTGATAGCAAATATTTGAAGTATTATTTGGAAAGTGTTTGGGGCAGAAGAGAATTAAGTAAATGGATTTTGTGGGATGCAACACCTACAAAAATAAATAAGGATGATATTGGAAGAGTGCTTATTTCTGTTCCACCGCTTGATACGCAAAAAAGGTTGGTACAGGTAATCGAACATTTTGATGTTATTTGTACTGACTTGAATATTGGCTTGCCAGGCGAAATCGAAGCACGCCAGAAGCAATATGAATATTATCGAGATTTGCTCTTGACATTTGCTGAAACAGGCAGCACGCTCATGACAGACAGACAGACAGACAGACAGACAGACAGACAGACAGACAGACAGACGGACAGACAGAGCTGAGTGCAATTAAGCTCATTCAATATGTGTTTGGTTATGTTACACTGCCAATGGGAAGTTTATTTGATTTCCGTAATGGATTGAGTAAAGGAAAAGATTTCTTTGGTTCAGGTATTCCTTTTATCCGATATACGGATGTTTATAATAACAGATTTCTTAACGGAGAGGATATTACCGCACTGGTTGAATGCACTCCTGCAGAAATTGAAAAGTTGGGAGTTCACCGTGGAGATGTGTTTTTTACCAGAACGTCAGAGACAGCAGAAGATGTTGGTTGGTCATCGGTAATGCTTGATGATATTGGCGATTGTGTATTTAATGGATTTACCATTAAAGCAACTCCAAAAACAAATTATCTGTTGCCGGAATATTGTGCATTTTGTTTTTCTACGGAAGATTTCCGAAAGTATGTTACAAGCCATTGCGCATTTACAACAAGAGCATCCTTAACAGGAAAAACGATTGCTGAGTATCAGCTTGCTATTCCGAGCATAGAAAAACAATGGGAAATTGTGAAGGTGTTGAATAAATTTCATAGTATTTGCAATGACCTGTCCGCAGGACTTCCGGCAGAAATCGAAGCACGTCAGAAGCAGTATGCATATTACAGGGATAAGCTGTTATCCTTTAAAGAATTACCAAAGTAAGGAGGCGAGGATGTGCCGTACTTTAATATTGTAGCGGAGACATCGGAGAATACCGTTGTCACAGAATATGAGCCAGTCAAGAAGCGTTCTGACAGTTACCAGAGCGAAGCAGCACTGGAGCAGGAGTTTATCCGTCTGCTCTGTGAACAGGGATATGAATATCTGCCTATTCACACGGAGAAAGACCTGATTGCCAATCTCCGTAAGAAATTAGAGGAACTGAATAACTATCAGTTTTCAGACACAGAGTGGGATGACTTTTTCAAAAATGCTGTTGCCAATCCAAATGAGCATATCGTGGAAAAGACCCGGAAGATACAGGAAGATAATATCCAAGTCCTGACTCGTGATGACGGTTCTTCCAAGAATATTACACTCATAGATAAAAAGAACATCCATAACAACAGGCTGCAGGTCATCAATCAGTATGTGATTGGCACGGAAAATGGTGCAAAGCATGACAACCGCTATGATGTTACAGTATTGGTAAACGGTCTGCCTCTTGTGCATATTGAACTGAAACGCAGAGGTGTAGCCATCCGTGAGGCGTTCAATCAGATTAACCGTTACCAGAGGGATTCTTTCTGGGCAGGATGCGGACTGTATGAGTACATTCAGATTTTTGTCATTTCCAATGGTACAAATACAAAGTATTATTCTAACAGCACCAGACGGAATGCGGAAAAGGAGCATGAGAAACGGGGAGCAAGTAAAACCAAGACCAGTAACAGTTTTGAGTTTACCTGCTTCTGGGCAGATGCCAATAACCGTGTGATTCCTGATCTGATTGATTTTACAAAGACTTTTTTCGCAAAGCATACGATTCTGAATATCCTTACGAAGTACTGTATTTTTACATCTGAGGATATGCTGATGGTCATGCGGCCGTACCAGATTACGGCTACGGAGCGAATTCTCAATCGTATCGAAATTGCCAATAATTATAAGAAGTACGGCAGTGTCGAGGGTGGTGGTTACATCTGGCATACCACAGGTTCCGGCAAGACGTTGACTTCGTTCAAGACGGCAAGACTGGCATCGAAGCTGCCTTATATTGATAAGGTGCTGTTTGTGGTTGACCGTAAGGATCTGGACTACCAGACCATGAAAGAATATGACCGTTTTGAAAAAGGGGCAGCTAACAGCAATACTTCGACTACTATATTAAAAAGGCAGTTGGAAGACCTGGACGCACACATCATTATTACTACCATTCAGAAACTGGCTACCTTTATAAAGAAGAATCCGGGCCATGAAGTGTATACGAAACATATCGTTATTATTTTTGATGAGTGCCACCGTAGTCAGTTCGGGGATATGCACACTGCGATTGTGAAGAATTTCAAAAAATATCATCTGTTTGGATTTACAGGAACACCGATTTTCTCTGTTAATTCCGGCAGAGCCAAGAATCCGGAATTCTTTACTACAGGTCAGACCTTTGGAGATCAGCTCCACAGTTATACGATTGTGGATGCGATTAACGATAAAAATGTTCTTCCATTCCGGGTGGATTATATTAAAACGATGGATGTGGAAGAAGAAATCACAGACGAGATGGTCTGGGACATCAACCGTGAAAAGGTTATGATGGCTCCTGAGCGTATCCGAATTGTAACACAGTACATACTGGAACATTTTGACCAGAAGACTTATCGTGGGGATAAAACTTACATATATAATACGCTGACTAATATTGCAGAAGTGGCTTCTGCTAAACGGGATGAGGTAGAGGAAATCAAGCAGAAACAGCGTATCAGTGGTTTTAATTCCATTTTTGCAGTATCAAGCGTTCCGATGGCAAAACTGTATTATCAGGAATTTAAGAAGCAGATGGCAGCAGACCCGACCAAGAAGCTTCGAGTTGCAACCATTTTCAGTTATGGTGCAAATGAGGAAGAATCAGATGGTATTCTGGATGAAGAAAATTCAGAGGATACCTCTGCACTCGATCAGCCGTCCAGAGAATTTCTGGAAGAAGCCATCAAGGATTATAATGAAATGTTCCATACGAATTATGATACCTCAAGTGATAAATTCCAAAATTACTATAAAGATGTGTCGCTTCGCATGAAGAACAAGGAACTGGATATTTTGATCGTAGTAAATATGTTCCTGACGGGTTTTGATGCCACAACCATGAATACGTTGTGGGTAGACAAGAATCTGAAAATGCACGGATTGATACAAGCATTTTCCCGTACCAACCGTATTCTGAATTCTATCAAGACCTTTGGAAATATTGTATGTTTCCGAAATCTGCAAAAGCGAGTGGATAGCGCCATTTCCCTGTTCGGAGACAAGAATGCCGGAGGCATTGTTCTGTTACAGAGCTTTAAGGATTATTATTACGGATATGAATCTGTGGATGGTAAGCCAATGCCGGGGTATGTGGACATGATGGAGGATTTGAATAATAAGTTTCCTTTGTCAGAGCCACAGATTGTCGGAGAACAGAACCAGAAGGATTTTATTGCATTGTTTGGTGCAATTCTCCGTATGAGAAATCTGTTGCTTTCCTTTGATGATTTCAAGGGGAAAGAGCTGATTTCCGAACGTGATTTACAGGATTACCTTGGACGCTATCAGGACTTGCGTGATGAGTGGAAACGCAAGCGTCAGGAAAGTACGGATATTACAGATGATGTAGTATTTGAGATTGAACTGATCCGGCAGATAGAAATTAACATTGATTATATTCTCATGCTTGTAAAGAAGTATCATGATACTCATTGCGAAGATAAGGAAGTCCTGATTACCATTAATAAGGCGATTGATGCCAGTCCGGAACTGCGTAGTAAGAAGCAGCTCATTGAAACCTTTATTGCAGGAATCAATGATGTGGATGATGTCATGAATGAATGGCATGAGTATGTGGTGGAACAGCGAGACCATGACCTTAATGCGATTATCACGGAAGAAAAGTTGAAGCCGGAAGATACACGGAAGTTCATGGAGAATGCGTTCCGTGATGGAGAAATCAAAACAGCCGGAACGGACATAGATAAACTTATGCCACCGATTTCACGATTTGGCGGTGGTGGCAGAGCCAAGAAGAAACAAGGTGTCATTGACAAGCTGAAGACTTTCTTTGAAAAGTATTTTGGTATCGGTGGGTCGTCTACATTTACTGAGCCAGAGCATAAGACAGTGAAGTATAGTCTTGATGAGCAGAATACATTGTCTATGGTTGCAGAATCTAAAATACCATATGGAAATGAATAAAATGTTATAAATCTGTTGTTAATAAAACGTAGGGAGAGTGTGTCTGCAATGAGCAAAGGAGTAATTTACATACTGACTAATCCATCATTCCCTGATTATGTGAAAATAGGATATGCAAAAGATTTAGAAAAGAGAATGAAGCAACTAAATCGAAGTGAAACTATTCCATTTGCATTTCGTGCATATGCTGTATATGAAGTGGAATCAAATCTGACAGATCTTGTTTTACATGATTTGATTGATAAATTGAATCCAGATTTACGATCAATAGAAAATTTTGATGGAAAAGAGAGAAAAAGAGAATTTTATGCCATGAGCCCGGAAGATGCCTATGACTTACTGGACAGCATTGCAAAAATCAGTGGAACTGAAGAACGATTGAAGAAAATGGCACCAGAGGGACATGAAATTTTGGATGAGGAAACAGCTGCAGAAGTCGCAAAAGAAAGTAGGCGCGGACCATTCAGATTTAGTAAATATGGCATTCCTCAGAATGCTGAATTGGTTTTTATTAATGATGCATCGGTGATTGTGAAAGTCATTGATGACAGGCATATTGCTTATAAAGGAGTTACGACATCTTTATCAGCATTAGCACAGCAGTTGTTAGAATATGATTATCAGGTACAGGGAACTGCATATTTTAGCTATCAGGGGGAAAAACTAACAGATCTTAGAGAACGAATGGAAAGCAAGAAATAACACGTTGATTGCAGAAAGTTGGTGGAAAGCTTGGATATAAAACAATTAATCGGTGAAGCAACTGAATATGACAAAAAGCTATCTTTGGAAGCGAAGAAACCAAAGAGTTGGTGTAAGAGCGTAAGTGCTTTTGCAAATACACTTGGTGGAGCATTAATCTTTGGAATAGCCGATAATGATGAAATTGTAGGACTTGAGAATTCGAATAGTGATGCAGAGAAAATAAGTGAAATCATTAAGACAAGGATGGATCCAATTCCAGAATTTCGTCTTCGATTTGAACAGGTCGAAGATGGAAAAGTATTAATTATACTGGATATTTTCAAAGGTGAAGAGACACCGTACTATTATTCAGGTGATGGTGTGCTGGAAGCATATGTTCGTGTTGGAAACGAGAGTGTGAAGGCGACATCAACGGAATTGAAAAGACTGGTGTTGCGCGGTAGAAATACATCTTATGATTCACAGATTTCTACGTATAAGGTGGAAGATTTTGCATTTTCCAAACTCCGGG
>OKSL01001208.1_pt1 | contig 9599 bp, 7 predicted proteins | sample 1606251 | NCBI WGS metagenome assembly OKSL01 (sample SAMEA3879543, study PRJEB24766) | human gut metagenome | biome: human-associated habitat; feature: feces | place: USA | collected 1985/1987 | reverse complement strand
GGCCGGATTCTTGGCATTGTTCCCTCCGGCGGCGTTCCATACCTCCACGCTCAGGGTGTACAGGTTGGGATCATCCGGCGACCACGGCTTTACATTGGAGATCACCAGGGGAATATCCACTTCACCCGTGGAATGGGGCGGAATGACCAGCGGGGCGGTCTCTCCGACGGGGTCCACGCCCTTGGGGTCCGTCATCAGCGCCTGCACGCGCACCTTCTGTTCCTTGTCCGTATCGTTGGCCACCTGCACCTTCACTCCCACCCTGCCTTTGCGGGTACGGGGGTCAAGGGATTCCGTCCGGAAGAAAACTCCGCCGCCGGCAACGGTTCCGGCCTCGTTCGGGTCCGTGATATAGACGGGACCGGTGGAAATCAGGTAAACGTCACGGTAAATGCCTCCGAAGTAGGCGAAATCCAGGCTTTCCTGGGGCTTGCCGGGAGGATAGGACCCATCGTTGGAATTGTCCGCCTTCACGACGATCACGTTCTTCTGGCCCGGCTTCAGCCACTTGTCCAGATTCACGATGACGGGAAGATAACCCCCGAAATGCTCCGCGGCCTTCTCCCCGTTCACCCAAACCTCGCTCTTCCCCATGATGCCTTCAAAATACAGGGTGTTCCTCCTGCCTTTCAGCTTCTCCGGGGCCGTGAACGTCTTCCGGTACCACACCGGCCCCTGGTAATTGGAGCAGCCGCTGGCCTCCTCCGGAAGAAGCTCAATGCCGTTGGGAAGATTCACGGATTCCCAGGAAGAATCATTAAAGTCCGGACTGTTCACTCCTTCCGGGGCATTTTTGCCCTTGAACAGCTTCCAGCCCACGTTCATGCCGTAGACATCCCTCTTGGTCGTATTTTCAGGCAGGCGGAGGGCTCCCGCTACGGAATAGGCTCCCGTGGATGACGCAGCTTCTTCCCTGTCCGCAGCCGGGTCCGCATAAAGAGAGAAAGAACCAGCCAGGCATGCCGCCGCCGTCAGGATAGTAGTGACTTTCATAAATGGAATAGGTGAATGTAATTTGGATATACGGGGAAACACTGCCGCCATCTTTCATTCATATAGTACATCCTTGCTGATAATGCAAATACATATGTCATCCCGCATCTTCCGCTTGACCTGGAAGGCATGTTTTTTCATAGTCGATTCGTCCTGTACGGGATTATCCCGCAGCCCCGGTCCGGGTGCCAGGCTTTCAGTCCCGTGAAAAGGAAAAAGTGTGGCGTTCCTCCCCCGGCTGTTTCAGGGCTACGCCTTTATCCACTAGTTTTTTATGTCATCTTTCTTTCAGAAAATTGTCAAACTTTTCTCCTATGACATTGGCATTGACCTGGGCACCGCCAACACGCTGGTCAACGTCAAGGACCAGGGCATCGTTCTGCGAGAGCCCTCGGTTGTCGCCGTCAAGGGAGACAAGGTTCTGGCCGTGGGGGACGAAGCCAAGCGAATGCTGGGCCGCACCCCCGGCTCCGTCACGGCCATCCGGCCGCTGAAGGACGGCGTCATCGCCGACTTCTACATCACGGAGGAAATGCTCCGTTACTTCATTAAAAAAGCCACGGCCAGGTATTACCTGATCAAGCCGCGCGTGCTCATCGCCATTCCCTCCGGCATTACGGAAGTGGAACGCAGGGCCGTCAAGGAATCCGCGGAAGCGGCGGGAGCTCGCCGCGTGCACCTGATTGAGGAGCCGATGGCCGCCGCCATCGGCGTGGGCCTTCCAGTCCAGGAAGCCGCCGGCAACATGATCGTGGACATCGGCGGGGGCACTACGGAAGTGGCACTTATTTCCCTCTCCGGCATCGTTTACAGCCGTTCCGTCCGCTGCGCCGGGGACGAGCTGGACGACGCCATTATCTCCTACATGAGGAGAACCTACAATCTTATGGTCGGGGAACGCACCGCCGAGGACATTAAAATCCGCATCGGCTCCGCCTATCCCCTGCCCCAGGAACTCTCTATCGAGGTCAAGGGCCGCGACCTGGTCGCGGGCCTGCCCAAGACAGTGACAATCCGATCAGAAGAAGTGCGCGAAGCGCTCACGGAACAACTCAACACAATTGTTGACGCCGTGCGGACGACTTTGGAACGCTGCCCCCCCGAACTGGCCGCCGACCTCGTGGACCGGGGGATCGTTCTAGCCGGCGGAGGCGCCCTGCTGCGCGGACTGGACCAGCTCCTTCATGAGCAGACCGGCCTGCCCATCCACATTGCGGAAGACCCGCTCAGCGCCGTTGCGGAAGGTACCGGAAAAGCCCTTCAGGAACTGGACTTCTTCACTAATGTTACTGACGCGGAAGACTGAAGACGGAACCTCCGGAGCCAGCGCTCCGGCCTTGCGCCTGCCGTACTGCCGCATCACATCAACGCATCTGCCTGCATGATTCCTCTCCGGCCATCTCCACAGCTTGAAATCCAGCCGCTCCTGCCGGGAGGCGGCCCTCCGGGAACATTGCGGGCAATAGCACACCCTAGCTTATTCACACCCCGTGTTTACAAAAATGCTTAAAAAAATTAAACGAGCCTTCGGCTTCGGATCCTGTGATCCCATGGAAGGCTCCACCATCATCATCAATGCCGAGAAACTCGAACGCCGCGTAGCCCTTCTGGAAAACGGCGTACTGGAAGAATACACCATCGAGCGCGAAGGCGAAGACAACATCGTAGGCGGCATCTTCAAGGGCCGCGTCAAAAACATCGAACCGGGCCTCAAGGCCATGTTCGTGGACATCGGCCAGGAAAAGAACGCCTTCCTCCACTTCTGGGACGCTCTGCCCGCCGCGCTGGACTCCAGCCTGGAAGAAATCGAACGCGAAGGACGGCCAAAGAAGCAGCAGCGCAAAATCACGTCCAAGGACATTCCGGACATCTACCCCATCGGCTCCGAAATCATGGTGCAGGTCACCAAGGGCCCGATCGGCACCAAGGGCCCCCGCGTCACCACAAACGTCTCCCTGGCGGGACGCTACCTGGTCCTGATGCCCTTCACGGACCAGTTCGGCATCTCCCGCAAGATTGAAGACCCCAAGGAACGCCTGCGCCTGCGCCAGATCATGCAGAAGCTGAACGTGCCGGACGGCATGGGCATCATCATGCGCACGGTGGCCCAGGGACAGCGCTACCGCCACTTTGTCCGCGACCTCGCCATGCTGCTGGAGCAATGGTACGGCGTGGAGGAAAAAAAGGAGGCCAACCCCGCCCCCGTCTGCGTGTACCGGGAACCCGACCTGATCGAACGCACGGCACGGGACTTCCTGACGGACACCGTGGACAACATCATCTGCGACGACGCGGAAACTACGGAGCACATGCGCTCCATTGCGGTAAAAATCTCCCGTCGCGCCAAGCGCCACATCCAGCACTTCCCCGTGCGCACGCCCATCTTTGAAGAACTGGGGATTGAAAAACAAATCAACGAAGCCTTCCAGCGCCAGGTGCTCCTGCCCTGCGGCGGCTACCTGGTGATTGACGAGACGGAAGCCCTGATCGCCATTGACGTGAACACCGGGCGCAACAAGGGCACCAAGGACCTGGACAAGACCATTCTGGACACCAACCTGGAAGCCGCCTATGAAATCGCCAGACAGCTCCGCCTGCGCAACATCGGCGGCCTGGTGGTGGTGGACTTCAAGACCGACCGGGTGACGGCGGAGGAGGCGCCCCGGCGGGCGGAGGTCTATCGCACGCAGCTGAACGCCTACGCCGGAGCGCTGGCGAAAATACTGCAAAAGCCGGTGACGGAGCGCGTTTTGTACTTCTTCGCCTGCGACCGGGAAATTTCTTTGTAAAAATAGCGAAAAATACTTGCATTTCCGGGAAGAGTATGCTATTATCACAGTTGCGTTTGCGGCATAGCCGCGGCGACGAGTGAACCAGAAAGGGGTGAACAAGAGCAATGAAGGAAGGAATCCATCCCAATTATCAGCAGACTACTATCAAATGCGCCTGCGGTAATGTGATTGAGACAGGTTCTACGAAGAAGGATATTCGCGTGGAAGTCTGCTCTAAGTGTCACCCCTTCTTCACCGGCAAGCAGAAGCTGGTGGATACCGGCGGACGCGTTGCCAAGTTCAACAAGCGTTTCGGCCTGGACAAGTAAGGACACATCACATCGCAAGACCCGTACCGTTGGTGCGGGTCTTGCTTTTTTGCAGCGCCATGGGGTATAATTAGGGCAATACCGATACAACGAGGAGCATTATGGAACGAAAAACCATTGAAGAGAATAAGAACGGCGCGCGGGACTACGCGGTGCTGGTGGGCTTGAAGTCCCCGGTGCTGGGCGCGGACAGCGCCGACGAGGAGAGCCTTGCGGAGCTCAGCGCGCTGGTGGAGACGGCGGGCGGCCAGTCCGTGGGCATGATATTACAGAGCCGCGAGAAGCCCGACCCCCACAGCTTCATCGGCGAGGGCAAGGTGGAGGAGGTCAAGCGCATGGTGGAAAACAGCGAGGCCACCATGGTGATCTTCGACAACGATCTGTCGCCCTCACAGGTGCGGGTGCTGACGGAGCTGTGCGGCGTGCAGGTGCTGGACAGAAGCGGCCTGATACTGGACATCTTCGCCCAGCGCGCCCGGACGAAGGAGGGCTGCCTGCAGGTGGAGCTGGCGCAGTACCAGTACCTGCTGCCCCGGCTGATCGGCATGTGGAGCCATCTGGAGCGGCAGGGCGGCACCGGCGGCTCGCCCATCGGCACGAAGGGCCCCGGCGAGACGCAGCTGGAGACAGACCGCCGCCACATCCGCCGGAAGATCGACAAGCTGAAGGAGGAGCTGGAGGAGGTGCGGCGCGTCCGCGCCACCCAGCGCCAGCGTCGGCGGAAGAACGAGATACCCGTGGTGGCCATCGTGGGCTATACCAACGCGGGCAAGTCCACGCTGCTCAATGCCATCACCGGCGCAGACATACCGGCCAACAACCGACTTTTCGACACGCTGGACACCACCACGCGGCTGCTGACCGTCAGCGATACGCTGGATGTAGTCATCTCCGACACGGTGGGATTTATCCGCAAGCTGCCCCATCAGCTGGTCGAGGCCTTCAAGGCCACGCTGGAGGAATTGGAGTACGCCGATCTGCTGCTGCACGTCATCGATGCCAGCAATCCGGAGTGGCAGGAACAGGCGCGGATCGTGGATGATCTGATCCGGGAGCTGGGGGCGGAGAATATCCCTTGCATTCGGGTGTACAATAAGTCCGATTTGGCGTTTGCCTTCCAGCGGGACAAGGAGGGGGACGCAGTATCCGTGTCCGCAAAGACTGGCGAGGGGTTGGGCAGGCTGCTCTCCGCCATTGACAAAAAGTTGGACAAGGGTACGAAGCGGGTGACGCTGCACCTGCCCTATGACAAGACCGGAGCGCTGGACAGCCTGTACCGGGAGGCCAAGGTGGAGTCCGTGGAGTACGGCGAGACGGTGGACGTGGTGGCGGTGTGTACGCCCCGAATCATCGGCCAGCTGAAGGACTATATCGAAGGTTGGACGGAGCCGAAGGAGGAGTGGGAATGAGCGATTTCCGCGTACCCTATCAGGCGGCGGAGACGGAGTTCACCGAAAAGCGCTCCCGCTTCATCGGCCATCTGCTGCCGGTAGAGACGGAGGAGCAGGCGCGGGAATTCATCGCGCAGATGAAGAAAAAATACTATGATGCGCGGCACAACTGCTGGTGTTATCTCATTGGCGGCGATACGATGCGCTACGGCGATGACGGTGAGCCTCAGGGCACGGCGGGACAGCCTATGCTGAACGTGTTTCAGCGGGAAAACGTCACCAACGTGGTGTGCGTGGTCACGCGGTACTTCGGCGGGATCTTGCTGGGGGCCGGCGGGTTGACGCGGGCGTATTCCAAAAGTGCCCGCGATGCGCTGGTGGCGGCAGGCGTGTCGGAGATGGGCCTGTGGGCCATGGCGGACATTCCGTGCCCCTACGCGCTGTTCGAGCGTGTGCGTGGTGAGGTAACGGCCCTGGGCGGCACGGTGGACAGCGCCGATTACGGCGCGGACATTCGGCTGACGGTTTCGCTGCCGGCAGAGAACACTGCGGCGCTGCGGGAACGGCTAACGGAGCTGTCGGCAGGCGGCATCGTGCTGACGGTAACGGCGGAGGCATACCGTCCGGGACCAAAGGTGGAAATATAAAGACAGCGACCCCGGAGGCAGGGACCTCCGGGGTCTTTCACGTTTTGCGCTGGGGTATCATACGATGGCATGAGTACAAAGGAGGTGCCAGCATGGAGGAATATCTCATCACCGCCCGGTCCGTGACCCAGGCGCAGCGTATGGCGCAGCTGCTGGAGCGCCGGGGTGTGCGTGCCGTGGTGGGCCGTGTGCCCATGGGCCTGACCGGCAAGGGGTGCGGCTATGTGCTGCGGCTGCGGGGACAGACCCGCACGGTAGCGGCCCTGCGGCTGCTGCGGGAGGCGGGCTTTGCACCCGCGCAGGTATTTGTTCGTCAGGATGACGGGTATAGTGAGGTTGAGCTATGATCTATTTTGATGCGGGGGCCACGACGCTGCAAAAGCCGGAGACGGTGGCACGGGCTATGTACCGTGCGGTGGGGCAGCTATCCTCGCCGGGGCGGGGGAGTTATCCGGCCACGCGGGCGGCGGAGGAAACAGACCTGCAATGCCGCACACTGGCAGCAAAGCTGTTTGGCGTGGCTGATCCGGCGCGGGTGGTGTTCACCTCCTGCGCTACACATGGGCTGAACATCGCCGTGCATACGCTGGTGAAGCCCGGCGGACGGGTGATCATTTCGGGATATGAGCACAACGCCGTTACCCGGCCGCTGCACGCTATCCCCGGCGTGGAGCTGACGGTAGCGGATGGGCCTTTGTTTGATGGGGAGGAGATGGTACGGCAGTTCGCCGCTGCGCTGGCGTGTCCGGCGGACGCGGTGATCTGCACACACGTGTCCAACGTGTTTGGCTTCCGACTGCCGGTAGAGCGCATCGCGGCGCTGTGTCGGGAGAAGGGTGTGCCATTCGTGCTGGATGCGTCGCAGTCTGCGGGGATGCTGCCGGTAGACATGGATGCGCTGGGCGCGGCGTTTATCGCCATGCCGGGGCATAAGGGGCTGCTGGGGCCTCAGGGGACGGGGCTGCTGCTCTGCGGCGGCGATGCCCAGCCTCTGCTGTTCGGGGGGACGGGCAGCGACTCCGTCAATCAGGCCATGCCGGATTACCTGCCTGACCGCCTGGAAGCGGGGACGCTGAACGTGCCCGGTTACGCGGGACTGACGGAGGGCTTGCGCTTCGTCCGCCGGACGGGGGTGGAGAATATTTTCCGCCGGGAGCATCGACAGCTGGAACGGTGTGCCGAGGGCTTGCAGAAATTGGGAATGGAGGTATTCGCCGGGGCGCATCAGGCATCGACGGTGTCCTTCCGGCCGGGGATGGACTGTGAGGAAGCGGCGGCGTTTCTGGCGAAGCAGGGCATTGCGGTCCGTGCGGGTCTGCACTGCGCCCCCTTTGCCCACGAAAGCGCGGGGACGCTGGAATCGGGGACGGTGCGGGTCAGCTTTGGCCACGACGCATCCGACGCCCAAACCGACGCGTTTCTCCGAACGGTATCCAAACTTCCCAGAGTTTAGCCGCAATTTTTTTACAGATTGGCTATTGCCATCAGCGCCGGTATTCGTTATAATAGAACAGATAATAGTAAATTTACGATAGCGGAGTATGCGCTATACAAAAGTTGACATAAAAGGGGTAAGAACGTTTATGGAGAGCATTCAGAATTTGCTGCATCAGATACAGCGGATGCAGTGGTCAGACTATCTGGATATCGCCGTAGTCGCGTTTCTGATATATAAAATTCTTCCGCTGATCAAGACACCCAGCACCACCCGGATTGCCAAGGCCGTGGTCGCGGTGCTGATCATCGCGTGGCTGACGGATTTCCTGCATCTGTACACGGTGGGCTTCATCATGAACCAGTTCCTGGCCATCGGACTGCTGGCGCTGGTGATCCTGTTCCAGCCGGAGCTGCGGCGGATGCTGGATCATTTGGGCAGCGTGAAGCTGACGAGTATCTTCGGCGTCAACAAGCCCGTACAGCAGGAGATGGACGCGGTCATCACCCAGACCGTGCGTGCCTGCGAGGCCATGGGGCGGGAAAAGGTGGGCGCGCTGATCGTCTTCGCCCGGGAGCAGCGGCTGGAGGAATACTTCAAAACCGGCACCCAGATCGACGGTCAGGTTTCCGAGCAGCTGATCCGGAACATTTTCTTTAAGAATTCCCCCCTCCACGACGGCGCAATGATCATCCGGGACGGCCGGGTCGCCGCAGCGGGGTGTGTGCTGCCCCTGTCCGACAGCAACCGTCTCAGCTCGGACTTGGGCACCCGGCATCGCGCCGGCGTGGGCATGAGCGAGGCTTCCGACGCGGTGGTGGTGATCGTCTCCGAGGAGACCGGCACCATTTCCGTGGCGGTGGGCGGAATGCTCAAGCGGCACCTTGCGCCCCAGACGCTGGACAAGCTGCTGCACAATGAACTGTGCCCTGCCAACGACGGGGACGAGAAGCAGGACTTGAGTCTGCGGCTGAAGCAGAAGCTGCAGCCCCGCAGAAAGGAGACGGACGACAATGAAAAATAGATTTGGCTCCATTCTGCTGTCCATCGTCATCGCCTTTGGCCTCTGGCTGTACGTCATCACTTACGTCAGCCCCAATTCCGAGGAGACTTACTACAACATCCCGGTGGTGCTGGAGGGCGAGAGCGTCCTGAACGAGCGGGGGCTGATGTGTACCTCCACGTCCTCCTCCACGGTGTCGCTGCAGCTGGCAGGCGCCAGAAGCGATCTGATCAAGGTCAACCAGAACAATATTACGGTCAAGGCCAACCTGTCCGCGATCACCGAGCCGGGGCAGAAGATCAATCTGCGCTACACCATTTCCTACCCCGGAAACGTGGCGCAGAATGCCTTCGAGACGCTGTCCCAGAGCGATTTCTATGTAGATGTGGAATACCGCCGGGTGAAGGATGTGCCGGTGGTGGTGCAATATGACGGCACCCGGTCGGAGGATTATCTGTACGACACGGAAAACGTTCAGCTGGACTATTCCACGGTGAACATCATCGGCCCTGCCTCCGTCGCCGACAAAATCCGGCAGGCGGTGATCGAGGTGGACTTGACGGATCAGTCAGAGTCCATCAGCGAAAGCTATCGCTACACCCTCTGTGACGCGGAGGGCAACCCCGTGGACGCGGCGGAGATCACCACGGATGTGGAAGAAATCCATCTGGATATGAAGATCCAGAGGATCAAGGAGCTGCAGCTGGTGGCGCAGGTCACCTACGGCGGCGGCGCCACGGAAGAAAATACCACCATAACGGTCAACCCTGCGTCCATCCGGGTCACGGGCAGCGACGCCGCACTGGCAGAGCTGGGCGACAGCTATACCCTGGCCGAGATCGACCTGCGGTCGGTGGAAAAGTCCCAGAATATGCTTTACACCATCAACCTGCCCGACGGCATTACCAACCAGACCGGCGTGAACGAGGCCACGGTGAGCATCCAGTTCTCCGGCCTGAGTACCAGAGAATATACCGTAGACAATTTTGAGGCCATCAACGTGCCGGAGGGCATGGAGGTGGAGATCATC
>OKSL01001203.1_pt1 | contig 9638 bp, 6 predicted proteins | sample 1606251 | NCBI WGS metagenome assembly OKSL01 (sample SAMEA3879543, study PRJEB24766) | human gut metagenome | biome: human-associated habitat; feature: feces | place: USA | collected 1985/1987 | reverse complement strand
AAATCATGAACTATCTTCACGTCTCGCTGATATAAAAAACTCCCACTTCTGGTATAAGGTTTCCATAACATTACTTCGCAAATATAAGTACATTTTTTTATAAAATCAAGCAGTAATACTAAAAAAAATAATAAAAGACTGTTTTAACAGAGTAAAGATTAGCATATATGAAAAAGATTTCCCCCTAAAAAGTATATTATAAGAGGCATATAAATTAACAACAAATGCCTTAGTTCTTATAGGACTTGGTATTTCCAGTAGCCTATTCTATCCGAATAATGCGCTTGCAGACTCTTACCTCACAAGTAAGAATGAAGTAACAACGACTGTCCAACAGACCAAAAAGATTACAGGTAATGTGACTAATACGGCAGGTGAGCCGATAATAGGTGCCACTGTATTAGAAAAAGGAAACACAACTAACGGTACTATTACCGACATTGATGGAAATTTTACAATTAACTTGCCGGCCAACGCAACGCTCAGTATTTCTTATATAGGATATATAACACAAGAAATACAAGTGGGGTATCAAACTTCTTTCAAAGTAGTACTGAAAGACGATACAAAAACATTGGATGAAATCATTGTTGTAGGATATGGTTCGCAAAAGAAAGCTAATTTGACTGGTGCAGTTTCTTCCGTGAAAATGGATGAAGCGCTGGGGGACCGTCCGCTTCTGAATGCTGCCGATGCTTTACAGGGAGCTGTTCCTGGACTGTTCGTTTCTAACGGCGGTAATGCACCGGGAACCAGCAAGTCTTTTCAAATCCGCGGAGCTTACTCATTAGGTGTCAAAAACTCGGACGGAACGTATGGAAACACAATTAAACCACTCGTATTGATAGACAATGTGGAAGGGGATATCGACATGATTAATCCGGAAGACATCGAATCTATCAATGTGCTGAAAGATGCTGCATCAGCTGCTATTTACGGTGCACGTGCAGCAGGAGGTGTTATCCTGGTTACTACCAAACGTCCGAAAGGTGCTTCCAGATTTGAATTGAATTACAACAATAACTTTGCATTCGGCAAGGCAGTGAACTTACCAAAACAAGCTCCTTTAATGGACTATCTGCAAGCCTATCTGGACTGTGGATACTCTGACGCATACTGGTCGCTAGGTTCACCTAGCGTCAGCAAATGGATGGAATACCTGACTGCATATCAAAAAGATCCTTCTTCATTCAACACAGTAGGCGACGGCATCTATGTAGACGAATCCGGAGTTCCTTATTATCTGAACGAAAAGGATTTATATAAGAATTTTATGGAGACCAGTTTCCAGATGACACACAACATCTCTGCAAGCGGAGGTACTGATAAACTCCGGTACCGTATCTCGGGAGGTTACAACTCGAACGATGGTGTCCTGATTTCCGACAGAGACAAATTCGAACGTATGAATGTCAATTCATTCATTTCTGCCGACGTGACAAAGTGGTTTACACAGGAGATCACAATGAGCTATGCCCATAGTTTACAAACCTCACCGGGAGGAATGGGAGGAGTATACAACACTCGTCTAGTTTCCTATTATCCGGAAGGTGAACTGCCTGCTTCCGTAAACACACTGGCAGACGAGGATTTGCCTCTCTTCACTCCCCGCAACCAGATATTATACTCAAACCCAGTAAACAACAAGAACGATAATCCGCGTATTTTCCTCAAATCCATTTTTAAACCTCTGAAAGGGCTGGAAGCGGTATTTGAATATACCTTTGATAAAAATATATATGATTACCACTGGTACACCGGACAATACGACTATACAACCATCCAGGGAGGAAGTTCCAAATCATTTGTAGACGATTATCTGAGAAAGTACAAACAACATACGAACTATAATTCAATTAACGTATATGCTACTTATAACAAAGACTTCGGTAACCACCACTTTAAAGTAATGGCTGGTTTTAACCAGGAATCCAGCTACCAAGAGACATTGGATACGTACTCATACAATCAGGCAGTACTCGATGTTCCGGCAATGTCATCAGGAACAGGTACGATAAAAGCCACTGATTCATATAGTGAGTATGCTATCCGTGGAGGATTCTTCCGCGTCAACTACAATTATCTCGACAAATATCTGCTGGAAGTAAACGGCCGTTATGACGGTTCTTCCAAATTCCCCAAGAGTTCACGTTTCGGATTTTTCCCTTCTGTATCTGCCGGCTGGCAAATTGCCCAGGAGAGATTTATGAATTCCACCCGTCATTGGCTGGACGGTTTGAAACTCCGCGCCTCTTACGGTGTCATCGGCAACCAAAACATCAATCCGTACACCTTCACCCCGTCTATGAGCGTAAATAATAAAGCCACTTCATGGATTATAGATGATACGTATGTAACCTCTATCAGTTCCCTGCCCGCATTAGTAAGCCAGAATTTCACATGGGAGAAAGTAGGAACAATCAACGTAGGATTGGACGTAAACTTGTTCAACAACCGTCTGAGCGGAGTATTCGAATGGTATCAACGGAACACGAACGGGATGCTTGCCCCCGGTGTACAATTGCCTGCTGTTGTAGGTGCCAGTGCCCCCTATCAGAACACAGCCGATATGCGTACACGAGGTTGGGAACTTAGCCTGAACTGGAGAGACCAAATAGGTAAGGTAGGCTATCGAATCGGGTTCAATCTTTCCGATTATAAATCAGAAATCATTAAATATGACGATAATGCAGCTACCAAATTATTGAGCTCCTACTATCCGGGACAAACACTGGGAGAAATCTGGGGATATGTCGTAGACGGATATTATACTGTTGACGACTTTGTGGATACCTCTTCCTGGCAACTAAAAGAGGGAGTTACTTCTATCAACGGCTATAATGTACGTCCCGGAGATGTGAAATTTAAGAATCTACGTGACGATGATACTTCCACCAACGTAATTACCAGCGGTGACAATACATTTGACAACCCGGGAGATCGTAAGGTTATCGGAAACACAACTCCCCGTTACCAATATGGTATCAATCTCGGAATGAATTATGCGGGATTCGACCTGAATGTTATCTTGCAAGGTACAGGAAAACGGGATTACTGGATTTCAAATGTACTCACTTTCCCGATGAACGGTGATAACTTTGTTCCTCTTTTTGAAGGATTGAGTGACTATTGGATGCCTAAAGATCCTGATAACGGTGATTGGAGTGCAGTAAATCCTAACGCTAAATATCCCCGCATCTACGGTAATCGCGGCAACTCCGGTTCGAATCTGAGACAGAGCGACAAATATCTGTCCGATGCTTCCTATCTGCGCATCAAAAACATAACCCTATCCTACAAATTACCCAAGAAATGGGTAAACCAGATTTTCCTGAATCAGATGAAGGCGTTTGTCAGCATAGAAAATGTAGCAACTTTCACTTCACTACCTTCAGGTATCGACCCAGAGAGAATTGAATGGAACTACCCGGCATTCCGTACGGTTTCATTCGGAGTAAATATCACGTTATAAATTACTAATCTGATACATAGTTATGAAAAAGATACTATTATTTCTAACCCTTTTCACAGGGATGACATTGACGGGATGTAATGACAGTTTTTTAGAGAAATACCCCGTGACCAGCTTGACGGAAGAAAATGCTTTCCAGTCATACGACAATTTCAAAGCTTTCATGTGGCCTTGTTATGAAATGTTTTCCAACACAAATATAGCCACCTCCACTACCGCTATCGGACGTAATTCTCACTATCTCGGTGACGTATATGCCGGATATCTGGAACAAAGAGGTGCAAGCAGCCAAAATAAATATGCGTTTCAGACAGTGACAAACGCAACCTCCGGCAACGGCTGGAACTTTTCTTCCTTCATTCGCCGCATTAACATCATGCTGTCGCACGTGGATGACTCTAACATGACCGAAGAAGAAAAGAACCACTGGAAATCCGTGGGATATTTCTTCCATTCTTTCTGGTATATGGAATTGATTGACCGCTTTGGTGATGTTCCCTGGGTAGATACTCCGTTGGACGATACTTCGGAAGAAGCTTACGGTTCCCGTATGCCCCGCCTCGAAGTAGCGGACAAGGTATTAGACCGTTTGCTGTGGGCAGAATCGAATATCGGCAACACAGCGATCTATGAAAAAAAGGATGGTTCTAACACTATCAACCAGAACTGTGTACGAGCAGCCATTTCCCGCTTCACTCTTCGGGAAGGTACCTGGAGAAAGTACCATGAACTGGGAAGTTACGACAGATATTTCACAGAATGTAAGCGCGTTTCGAAACTGTTGATGCAAGATTATCCTTCTCTGTATACAGGAACAGACGGACAACTGGGTGCCGGTTATGGCGAAATGTGGACTACGGACGATTTGAGTACAGTTCCGGGCATCATCCTCTACCAACAATGGTTGGAAACAATCAAACCGGGACACTCATGTTATTACGAACACACTTCTTCCCACGACATAGAGATGCATCAAGGAACGGTAGATCTGTATCTTTGTAAGGATGGAAAGACTATTTCCAATTCAGAATTATATGCCGGAGACAAAGATATCTATTCGACTTTCCGTAACAGAGACCCACGTATGTACCATACTATCATGCCGCCCTATAAAGTAGTGGACGGTAAAGGGGACTATACCACATGGTCGTATACCAGCGATCCTGCCGACCGCGAATATATTGACATCATGGGTCCAAACGAGTCATGCAGTAATCCGGGAGTGGGCATGAAACGCTTGCCGGGACAAAACTGGAGTGCTTCGTTAGTACGACGGGTTCCCAACTTGCAAGGCGGTGCACAATACACAATCGAAGGGAAGAAATACGGACCGCATGCTTATGTTGCCTGCCGTTCGGGATACTACGTATGGAAAAATTGGGATAACTGGGAAGAGAACTATAACAATGCACAGGTAAATACAGCCGATAAACCGATCTTCAAAATAGAAGAAATACTGTTGAACTATGCAGAAGCGATGTACGAAACCGGCGCATTTGACCAAAATGTAGCTGAAGAAACAATTAACAAGTTACGTACCCGAGCAGGAGTAGAAAAGATGACAGTTGCTAATATTGACGAGAATTTCGATCCCAAACGTGGCAAATACTATCCGAAAAACAATACAACGGGTATCTTGGTAGACCCTGTCCTTTGGGAAATACGCCGCGAACGCATCATCGAGTTAATGGGTGAAGGATTCGGTTTCTATGATGTGCGTCGTTGGAGAATGGCTCCATGGTTTGTAAATATGCAACAGAAAGGTATGTGGATATCCAAAAACGAACTAAGTTCACTAACCCTACTGAACGAAACGACCGGAACATCGGACGGCGCCAATGGTTCTATGACTGAAGGATATATCTATCTGTTCAACGATCCTATCAAAGAAGGTAAAGGATGGCTTGAAAAATACTACTTATATCAGGTTCCGCTGGAAGAAATCGCGTTGAACCCCAACTTAACACAAAATCCGGGCTGGGATAAAGAATAACAGTTAATATCGGCCTACTATAAATATTTCAGCTATTTCTCCTTCCCCCAGAGTAGAAATAGCTGAAGTTTTTTATAACAATGTACTGTTTCTAATAGCCTTCTTCATTTGCTATTTTCCATATCCAAAAGAATAAACCCTTCAGAACTTATTTCCTAAAGACACGTTGTAACAGAGAGTTATTCTTTTTCGTTCTGTATTCATATATACCCTGTTTCAGCTTTTGCACAACCTCTTGTAAATCTGTAACCAAAAGAGAAGTTGAATCTTGAGGAGAATCAAACAAAACAACTCTTTGATTCTTAGAATCTATATACATATTTCCAAAACGCCTTATAAAATGATTTGTCAGATAGCCATTATAAATCTCCTCTTTTAGAAAATAATCAGGCAATTTATACATACCAACACCAGTCAGATGCTGATTATTAAACTTCATTCCAGAAGAAAGTATTAGAAAAACCGAGTCATCCAAGGAAGTCGAAATCCGGCCATGCTCCTCCATTTCAGGTATTTTACCCGATGTTGTTAAAGGATAAGTATTATAATAATCTTCATATAAATAGTTCTTCAGTTTATCCTCCGGAGAAAATGGTAAAAGCAAATCACACATAAGCTTATAATCTCCAACTGAAACCGGTTGGGAATACAGGCCTGAGTCTAATATAAACCTCATTGGCATAGTATCATTAATCAATACATCAGCACACATATTGTTTCCACTACAATCTATTCGCATCTCCAAATAACTTGCTCCCAAAGATAACGGGATATCTACATCGTAATCAGCTATTAATAATTTATTTGTTCGAAAATTGAACAACCAATTATATTGATTTATTAAAGTGCGCCCTATAACTGCCCCACTGAGATTCTTACCACTTACACCATAGTGTTTCAGTTCCCCTACCGCAAAAATATTTGTTACTTTACTAGAGTCTATCTTTGAAAAATCTTTTTCTCCAATACAAAAAGGCACCAACACCGCTGGAACGGAAAAACACCCGATAGAATCCTTTTTTTTAATTCCTTGCTCTATTTTCTCTGCCAGTTCCTCTTCCCTCTCATTTCGAAGATTATACTTTACTGCCAATTCAGAAAGAATAGTTGAGACTCCAGCCCCAGTGTCAAATATATACCAATGAACATCACCATTGATAGTCAATGGAACTTTAATATATGAATCATGTTCAAAAGTTACCTCAGTCCAACTAGGTTTCTCGGCACAAGATATACCAAACAATATAAGTATTATCGTTCCAGCCAGATGTCTCAGCATAGTCACACATTTTGTTGTGTCAGAACTCTCTCTCATTCGCCATTTTCCACATGTTAAGGAAGGACGCCTTAGTGATTTCCACAATCTTATCCCAATTCAGGCGGTCGGCATGATCGGACGGTTGGTGATAATCGGGATGTCCGTCAGTATGATACCAGATGATCGGAATACCAGCTTTAGCAAATGAACCGTTATCACTTCCTCCTACGGGATTATCCCATGCGCGGTAATCCGGTGACAACCGCAAACCATACTTCTTGATATCTTCTTTCAACCAATCTCCAAAAACCGGATGAGCAGCCGTATAAAAATAAACAACGTGTTCAGGCTGTTGCGGTTTGTTATTACGACCTATCATATCAAAGTTCAGATAGCCTTTGATTTGAGATAGGAAAGAACAAGTTTGTACAAAATATTTAGAGCCAAGCAACCCTTTTTCTTCTCCGTCCCAAAATGCGAAGATTACATTTCTTTCCGGCTGCTTTCCACTGGCAACAAATGCCCTTGCTATTTGCAATACAGCGGATACACCGGATGCATTATCATCGGCTCCGTTATAAATCTGGTCTCCGTCGAGAGCTGGATCTATGCCCAAATGGTCAAAATGAGCGCCTACGATTACATACTCTTTTGTATTTTTACCGGGAATCATGCCTAATACATTTCTCATGGAAAGCTTTTGATGAACCTCCTGCTTCAGTTTAGCAATAGAATCGGGATGAACTTCGAGGCGACCTTTCTTTTGCCTTTCTTTGCGATAGGCTTCAAAAGGCTGGAAATAACTTTCATTCAGAGGCTGCACTCTTATCCATTGCAATAAAGAAACAATATATTCCGAAGCTACACGCGAGCCATGGAATCCGGCTTCGCGTCCCTGCAACTCGTCACCTGCTAAAAAATTAATAATAGCTTCAGTAGAAGAACGGCTAATACTTTGCAATCCTTTTTCCATGTGAGACTGAGCTGATACAAATAATGCAACATTACACAAAAAGAAAATTAACAAAACTTTCTCTTTCATTATATTCAAGATTTAAAGGTATATACGCAATATCGACAAACAAATATTCACACGATCAGTAGTTTCTCATTCATAAGAAGTCGCCTTTTTACTATCTTATTCCTCATCAACTATCCAATTTTTCTCTTTCAGTATTTCTTTTAAAGACTCCTTATTTCCAGGGTTATCACTATAAGAGATCCGGCATTGAGGAGGTCTCGGATATTCAGGAGTCGGTTTCGGAACTTGTCCTAAAGAAACAAACAAAGTCTTCAAGGCAGCCTCACCCAGTTGGTTGGAATGACAATAGAGATGTCCGAAATATTGTCCTTCCGGAACTAATAAACGGGTTAACCGATTATGGTCACAATGTAGTTCCCTTATAGATAAATGCTTAGTCAAATCAAGTTCCGTCAATCTGTTACCGGAACAACTTAACTCATTCAGAGAAGGGCAACACTCCAAGACATCGTCAACCGACTGAAAAGCACACCCACTTATCAGTAATGCATTAATCCCATTATTCTCATCTAGTTCCAGACTCGCCAATGCACTATTATATCCCAGATCCACAGAACGCAATTTGGGTAAACCTTTTAATGAAAAGGAGGAGAAACCATTATAAGAACAATACAATTCTTCCACTTCCGGATGATTGCCAAGCTCCATTGAAGTTAATTTAGGATTAGAATAAATTTGTATATTCCGTAATCGGGAACAATGCTCAACCTCCAAATGTTCCAAATCTGCGAAACTACCGATATTAATACTTTCTACATTAGGACAAAAAGTATTCAAATTCAATTCACGGGTATCGGTAATACTATTCAGAACCAAAGATTTCATTCTCGGCATATTCCCCAAATGCAAATCACTTATAGAAATCAACAGACCGCTTATATCAATAAGTTGTAGTTCTTCAGCCCAGATTCTTACGTTATACGATCCTTTATTACCATATCTATATGTCACTCCGCCAGCCATCGAAGAAGGATCTTCAACTTTCTGCATTCGACCGTTTCCCCAGTCTATTACCATTCGTCCACCGTCTGCAACAATGTTCAATTGGCACCAATCTCCTGTAACATTCACTGTAAAACGAATCGTATTTGCATCCGTTAGTACCGGAAAATCAAAATCATCTCCAAACACACTATTATCCGTATCTTTACAAGAAATAAAGATAGTAGATAAGATAAATACGTAACTCCAAACGAACAATAGACTCTTTCGCTTCATTACTTATTATATTTAAGTTAGCAACGTACAAAAGTACGAAAGAAATAGATAGCAACTATAATAGAATACAAATAAATAAGTAACTTTGCCGAAAATTGATTTGATATAACTATGTGGATACTCATTATAAGTCTGATATTGCTGGGTATCATTGCGCTGATTGCCGGGTATATCCGCAACAAAAGACTACAACAGAAGATAGAAAGAGGCGAACTGGACCGTATGCCGGAAGTGAAGGAAGTAGATGTGGAATGCTGCGGACAACACGAAGTGTGCGAGAAAGATAGTTTGCTTGCCGCCGTAAGCAAAAAAATTGAATATTACGATGACGAGGAACTGGACAAATACATCGGCACCGCTCCCGATGCCTATACTTCCGAGCAGGAAGACGAGTTCCGCGACGTGTTCTACACCATGCAAGACACGGACGTAGCCGGATGGGTGCGCAGCCTGCAACTGCGTGGCATAAAGCTGCCCGCCGGGGTGCGCGAGGAGCTGCTTCTCATAGTATCAGAACAACGGTTTAAGCAATATGCTTGAATTTCTTCAATATCCATTCTTTCTACGCGCTCTGACAGTATTGCTGCTTCTGAGCCTATGCGCCGGTATGATAGGCAGCTACATAATATCGCGCCGCCTGGTTGCCATATGCGGC
>OKSL01001196.1_pt1 | contig 9695 bp, 8 predicted proteins | sample 1606251 | NCBI WGS metagenome assembly OKSL01 (sample SAMEA3879543, study PRJEB24766) | human gut metagenome | biome: human-associated habitat; feature: feces | place: USA | collected 1985/1987 | reverse complement strand
CCACCAGCCATATCACCACATGCAGGATTTTGGCGCCCACGGACTGCACCATCTCCAGCTTGAGCCAGTCCGGCATGTTCAGAAAATCCATGGTTCTTGTCCAGATATCTTCCCTGGAGGATGCGGCTGCCATGAAATCCATATTCATGCCAAGGATGTAGCAAACACCCCTGTGCGGCTCAAGGGGCGTGCGCGTATTCCTCCTGATTTATGACAGTTCCGGCATTTCCGGAAAGGGAGAGGCCGCGGCCGGGGAGGGGGGATAGCCGGGAATGTGCGCCTTAAAGGGCCGTCAGGTACCGGATACGCGCGTCAAGATAGAGAAAAAGCGGGAGGGCCTGTTCGGAATGAGGTACACTTTTCCTCCGGCGGAAAAGAAAATGACTTCCATGCCCTTTTCCGTCCCCCGGTCCACACGAGCCATTTTCCATTCCCCTGCAGGACTGGCGGACGTATAAACCAGATAAAATTTCAGGGAACCGTCCGGGCCTTTCTTGGCCGCTTTTGATTTATTGGAAAAGTCATACAGCTCTCCCGCCTGGTTCTTCCAGATTCCGTTTAACAGCTGGTCCACCGGTCTGCCCTCGGAATTGAATGGCTTCATGTAATTGTGGATGGCGATCGCTTCCTCCATGCTTCCCTGCTGGGCCAGCTGCTTCTGCCTTTTTTCCACGGCGGCCAGATATTTCCGGGTTAACGGCTGGCACGCCTTGGAGTATTCCGTCAGGAATTCCTGATGCAGGTTGTTCAATCCCGGCTCCGGTGATTTGATGATGTTTTGCCTGCCGTCTTGCAGGGTGAGCCAGTCAGTACTGGAGTCCTTGTAAATCTGAATGATGGTGGAGTCGTCTTTTTTAACCCAGATGCGCAGGGGCTCCCCGGTGAAGACCACTATTTCCCGGGAGGATTTTCCGGGGTCCGCCCACTGGTCCTGGGGCTGGAATGCTGTTTGTTTAATGTCTTTTGAGAACCGCCTCAGTCCGGCATCCAGAAACTGCGTGAATTCGTTGCTGTCCCCGTTCTTTTTCCACGCCTTTCCTATGAAGAACGGGTCGATGGTGTTGGAAGAAGGCGGAGAGAGAATATCTTTTTTGATGTTTTGAAGAACGGATTGTATCTGTTTGGCTTTTTCAAAGTCGGATTGATTGACCGCCTGCTGCTGGAGGGCGAGAAGTTTTTTTGAAAATGCGGGAAGAAGAGCTTCCCCGCGCCTGGTGCAGAATTTTTGATAGGCTGTTTCAAGGTCCCTGATGTTTTCAGGCGCTTGGGCATTTGCGGCCCAGACGGAGCCTGCAAGGGCAGAAATCAACAGGAAAGCCGGCATGAAGTAGTTCATTCCGGGTAAATTAGAACGGAAGGATCCGTTGTCAATACTTATATGTTAGAGAAAAGCGGCAAAAAGGCCGTTCCCCGGAAAAGGGAACGGCCTTGAAATATTGTCGGGGCAGCTTACTTGCTGAGGTAGGAGGCCACGCCTTCGTGGGACGGGGTCATGGCCGCTTCACCCTTGTGCCAGCCAAGGGGGCAGACTTCTCCGTACAGTTCGAAGTGCTGGAGGGCGTCTACCACGCGGATGGCTTCATCAATGGAGCGTCCCAGCGGGAAGTCGTTGATGAGCTGGTGGCGGACGATGCCGTCCTTGTCAATCAGGAAGAGGCCGCGGTAGGCGATCAGTTCCCCGTTGACTTCCACGTTGCCGTCTTCGTCAATTTCCTCGTCTCCGGCCAGAACGCCGTAGTCGGCGGAAATGGTCTTGTTGATGTCGGAAACGATGGGGTAGCTCACGCCCTGGATGCCGCCCTGGTCACGGGGGGTGTTCACCCAGGCCCAGTGGGAGAATTCGCTGTCCGTGGAGCAGCCTACGACGGCTACGTCACGCTTGTCGAATTCGCCCAGGGCTTCCTGGAAGCCGATCAATTCAGTGGGGCACACAAACGTGAAGTCCTTCGGGTAGAAGAACAGGATCACGTACTTTTTGCCTTTGAACTGGTCAAGACTGAAATCCGGTACGATGGTACCGTTTACAACTGCGTTTGCACTGAAATGAGGTGCCGGTTTTCCTATGAGGAGCATGGTCGGTTTTTTGGTTTGGTTCTAAAAGAATGATTCCAAAAAACGAACGAAAGTCAAGTGGCAATGATGCCTTCTCTGTGGCAAAAGGGCCTGTTTTCTCTTGAAAATGAAGCTTTTTTTGTCAGTATTGCCTGCATGTCATCCTCAAAGGCGCAACAAGACGAGTGGTCCGGCAAAATTGGCGTGATTCTTGCTGTGGCCGGGAGCGCCGTGGGGCTGGGCAAGTATAATGCCATGTCAGAGATTGTAGCGCAGATTAATGCCGCCGCAGGTATCCGTCAAGCTGGTATTCATGCTGGTGCTGGTGGGCGTGCCCGTGGCATGGGCGGAGTGGTCCATCGGGCGGCGCGGCGGCCAGATGGGAGCCCACTGCGCCCCCGGCGTATTCTGGTACCTGACCAAGGGGTCCAGGCTGTGGAAGTTCCTGGGGGTGCTCGCGGTTCTGGGCCCTTCCTCCGTGGCCTTTTACTACATGGTGGTGGAGGCGTGGTGCTGCGGCTATTTCTGGAAGATGCTGACCCAGCCGGAGGTATTTGCCACGGCTGAGGGAACGGCGCAGACCTTTTTCAGTTTCACGGGGATGTACGGGGACGGGAGCGCCCTGCTGTCCGACAACGGGCTGCTCTGGATCGTCGGCGGGGTCATCCTGCTGAACCTGGGAATCATTTACCGGGGCATCAGCAAGGGAATCGAGATGTTTTCACGCTGGTTCATGCCGATACTCCTGCTGATTTCCCTGGTGCTGCTGGTGCGCATTTTGTGCATCGGCACGCCGGACCCATCCTATCCGGACCGCAGCATTGAGCAGGGGCTGGGGTATATGTGGAATCCCAGCAAGGTGTTGGTGGAGGAGCAGGACCGGGACAGCGGGGAGTGGAAGACGGTTTCCATGGTGTCCGCCTCCCACCGGGGGGCCATGGATGAAGCCGTGCGGCAGGTGGAAATGTCCGGCGGAACCCGCAGGCTGACCGAGGTGACGTTGTGGGACGGCCTGAAAAACATTGAACTTTGGATAGCGGCGGCCGGGCAGGTGTTCCTGAGCCTTTCCGTAGGGACGGGGCTGATCCTGACTTATGCGAGCTACGTCAGGAAGAAGGAGGACATCGCATTGAGCGGCCTTTCCGCGGCCGCCTCCAACGAGGTGTGCGAGGTGGGCATTGCCGGCATGATGACGGTGCCTGCCGCCGTGGCGTTCCTGGGGGTGGCCGGAGCCGCCGGGCAGGGAACTTTTGCGCTGGGGTTCATGGTGCTTCCGCAGGCCTTTGCCAAGATGGGCTCCAGCGTGATCTTCGGCAGCCTGTTTTTCCTGCTCCTGACCGTGGCGGCGGTTACCAGCTCCATTTCCATGATGCAGGTGGGCCTGTCCTTTATTGAAGAGTTCATGGGGTTGAAACGCAAGATGGCCGTGGTGGTGCAGGGTTTTTTCACGGCCACGGGCACGCTGATCGTCGCCTGGTACAGCGGCAACCTGCTGGCGATGGATACGTATGATTTCTTCCTGGGCACCCTGTGTTTCTTTGTAAGCGCCATGGTGATGATGATTCTGTTCTCCTGGAAGCTGGGAGTGGACCGGGGGCTGATGGATCTGGAAGACGGTTCCGTCATCCGCATTCCCAGAATCTACCGCTTCATCATGAAGTTCGTGACGCCCACGCTGCTGCTGGCGATTTTCCTGACCTGGCTGGCCCAGAACATCTGGGTGAAGCAGGCCGCCCCCATTGAAGCGCTGGGACGCGGGGAGCATGGCGCGGTTATTCCGATGGGCTTTCTGGCGGCCTACACCCTGTTCCTGCTCTTTATCACCATGGCGTCCGGAAGGCACAAGGTGTACCACGGCCCGCGGTAGGCGGGGGAAAACCGGCGCGGATGTCCGTTTATCCGTGGCTTGCGGCAGCCGGAGGTCCAATCCGGAGGCTTGACCGCCGCCGGATTTGATATAGTCTGTTACCATGTCCAGAATGAGGAGGATACGCAGGAAAAAGCCCCGTGCCGGAGGCATTTGGAAAAAGCTGCTGCTGTGGGGCGTGCTGGGGGCTCTGGTGCTGGCTGTGGCGGCGGTAGCCGGCTCCTACCTGTATGTCAGGTCCTATTTGAAGAGTGACGATTTTTTAACCATGCTGGGGCAGTCCGCCGTTGACGACATGAATGTGGATGCCGCCAGGATAGCCCCGCTGGACTGGGACGGTTCCGGCATCCGGTGCGACGGCGTGACGATGGAAGGGCATGAGTTTTTAACCTCCCTCCAGGCAAAAAACATTGAAACGGAGTTCAGCCGCTGGGATTTGCTGAAGCGCGCCTTTGTGATTACCTCCGTGAATATTGCGGAGCTGAAGCTTCAACTGGCCCCGGCGCCCTTCCGTTTCCGGGAAAAGGAAGAGGGACCCAGGAGCTGGGTGGAAAAGAATATCCTGCCGGATACGTTCCGCCTGGAAAAGGGGAGCATTGATTCCCTGTCCGTCTCCTACGGTGTTCCCGGCAGGCTGTACGCCCTGAACGGAACCCGTGTGGAGAGTACCCATGATGCCGGGTCCAGCCAGTACAAGTTTGACGTGCAGGGGGGCAGGCTGCTCCTTCCCTTCAAGGGCTGTCCGGAGTTTTCCCTGATGTCCGGCACGGCGCAGTTCAACCATTCCAGCAGGCGGGTGAACGTTCCCTCCTGTCGCCTGACCACGGATGCCGGCGGCTATGTGGACATCAAGGGGGACTGGGACGGCCTTTCCTCCTCCTGGACGGCGAATATGGTGGTGAACAGCGTTCCCGCCTCTTCCATCCTGGAAAATGACTGGAAGAAGCATGTCCAGGGCAGTGTGAGCGGCGGGGTGGACCTGCGCGGCGGCCGGGACGGCGTGACGCATGTGGCCGGGCTGGTAAGATTGCAGGACGGGATGCTGACCGGGCTTCCCGTCCTGGACAGGCTGGCTCTCTTCTGCGGTTCTTCCAGATTCCGCCAGCTCCCCCTGCACAAGGCGTCCGCCCAGTTCCGCTATAAGGAAGCCGCCTGGCATGTCTCCGACATTCTGGTGGAGAGCGAAAATCTGGTGAGGGTGGAAGGCTGGCTGGAAATCGGAAAAGGAGGCGAGCTTAACGGAAGGTTGCAGGTGGGCCTGCGGTCCGACGGCCTGTGGAGCGCCCTGCCGGGCTTTTCCGACGTGTTTTCCGCTTCCCGCCAGGGAGCCGGAGGCAATCTGGTGTGGGCCAATGTGAACATTGGCGGCACGCTGGACAACCCGTCGGAAGACTTGTCCGCGCGGCTTATCAAGGCGGCGGGAGACCGCCTGACGGAGATCGGCATGGGCAAGGTGGCGGAAGTGGCGGACGTCGCGTCGCGCCTGCTGAACAAGGGGGCCGGGGAAGGCAGGGGGAAGGATGGCACGGAAAAGGGTAACGGGGGGTTCAGGATTCCGGCCGCAGACCAGGTTCCCGCTCCCGTCATGCCCCAGCTTCAGGACGCCGCAGAGAAGGGGCTCAAGACCGGGAGCGACCTGATGAACGGATTGATGAATTTGTAACCTGATTTTTCCAGATGAAACTTTATCCCTACCAGACGGTGCAGGCAGTGGCCGTTATTGCGGAGCGCATCGCGGATACGGCTTTCCGCGCCACCCTGCCGAACGGCAAGACTACTGTGGCTTTTGTGGAGAAAAAGAACGCTCCGTTAAGAGATGTGCTCAAGCCGGGCGACCGGGTGAACGTGACGATTTGCCCGGCGGATTTTGACCGCGCCCGCGTGGACGGCCTGGCGGAATGACGGGGGATTGAGGTTCCAACGGCATATTTCAAGCTGTTTTCATTCCCCTCCTCATATTTGGGAACGTGGACTTTTTGGCACACGGCAGGGGTACGTTTGTGCAGATCCATTTTATTTGCGGGATGGATTCTGCCATGCGGGCTCCGTGGCCCCTCCCTCCGGATTTTTATTCTGTTTTTAGCCGTTATGGCATTTTCATGTGGAAAGGCATATCCATTTTCCCACCGTTTTAAAGCGTCTGAGGATGTTGAATACAAAGACTGAAACAGCAAAGACAAGAACTGGTTCAAAGAATTTCAGGATGGAGTGCAGCGTGCTGTTTTCAATGCTGGCGGGTATGCTGTGATAGAATAGCATAATGCCTATGGGGTGGAAGACATAGACGAAAAAGACGGAAGGCGCCAGGCTGGATAGTTTAGTAGCCGTTTCCGGGGATAGCCGGGTGCAGGCTATGGCGCATACCATGGGGAAAATGACCATGAAGATGTTTTGGACGGATATCAATATGAGGGCGACATGCTGGCTGCCTCCGGCATCCTGCATGGCGTATTTGCCAACTGCGGCGCACAGCAGCATTACCAGCGTCAAGGATGAAACAAGGGCAAGGTGCTCGCAAATCCATGCGTGAAGACGGATGAATGCGCTTCCTGCGCGCGCAAAAAATACCAAGCAGGAACCAGGACATGCCGTACGCTCCCTGTGCTTTAAATAAAAAGGGGATGTCATCTAAACCCGCATGGTAAATTAATTCGGGGGCAGCCCCCAGAATTTGGAAAATGACGGTAAATAACAACAGTGCCGCATCATTCAATTTACTTAACAGAGGGCTGACAAGGCTTAACAGCAGCAGTTCCCTCAAGAACCACAGTATTCCGTAGGCGGGGAAGGTGTTGAAGATATTACAGCCGAAAACGGCAACCATGTTGGCATAGATGGCATGAAGATTGAATTTGAAGTAGATCAACGCTCCAATCAGGCACCAGAGAAGATAAGGAATGAACAGTTTGAGAAAACGGCTGTAATTGAGCGCCTTTTTACTGTCCTGCTTAATAAACAAGGCTGAAATGAAAAAGAAAACGAAGACGGACCAAGCGCCTATTATATTATCGCTGAAATAGTTCCATACATTGGCATGGGATGCTATAATACACAGCATGGTGAGTACCCGGCAAATGTCAATCCAGACAATACGCCCGTGAGATTTAATCTGCTGTATATTAATGAATTGGTTGTCAGCGATGTTGCTACATGCGTGACTGATTGTTTTCAAAGGGAGTCCGGGTTTGTTTTTAGAGCGTTTTCAAAGGGCCGTCCTGCCTTCCAGCGCTTTCATCAGCGTCAGCGTGTCCGCATGGCTGAGGCCGGCGCCGGCGGGCAGGCCCTGGGCGGGGCGGGAAATTTTGCAGTCCAGTTCTTTGAGCAGGTGGTGGAGGTAGGTGGCCGTGGCTTCCCCCTCCACGTCGGAGCCCGTTGCCAGAATGACTTCACAGCCCGGCAGCCGGGTGACGCGTTCCACCAGGGACTGGATATTGAGGTCTTCCGGCTCCACGTCGTCCAGCGGGGAGAGCTTGCCGCCCAGGCAATGGTACAGCCCGCGGTAGGCGCTGCTGCGCTCAATGGGAATGACGTCCGTGGCCTGTTCCACCACGCAGATGAGGCGGCTGTCCCGTTCTTCATCCCGGCAGGCGGCGCAGGGTTCTCCGGCGGTGCTGAAAAAGCCGCAGACGGGGCACGGCGTGACGTGTTCCGCCGCCTGGCCGATGGTGCGGGCAATCGCCTCCGCTTCTCCCATGTGCCCCTGGAGCATCCACAAGGCCATGCGTTCCGCTCCGCGGGTGCCGATGCCCGGAAGCTGTTTGAGGGCGGTTACCAGTTCAAGCACGGGAAGGGGATAGTCCAGATTATTCATGAGTGGGGGGATGTTCGGAATGATGCGGGCCGGGCGACGGCTGGGGCCACAGGATGGCGAGCGCACCCGCGCTCCCCGCGGAGAGCAGGCACGGAACGGCGTTGAAGAAGATGCCCCACAGCCCCAGCACCGGGGTAAAGGGCTTTTCCATCTTGTACTGGATTTTCTCTTCCGTCAGGGGGAGAAGGGTGGTGCCGGAAGATTTGGTGCCCAGCGGCTGCACGCCGTTGATGCTCCAGTCCGCAGGAGCTTTGAGCGCCTTGTGGCCGGCATCCGTGGTCTGGTCCCGCAGGAGCGTCCAGTTGGTGACGCGGTGCCGGGCGGAGTTCATGCCGGAGATGAGGCTGCACCGGCTGGGGGAACAGATGGGCTGCGCATAGGCGTTCGTGAAGACCATGCCCTGCTTGCCCAGGGCCTCCATGTTGGGCGTGCGGTAGCGCTTGTTCAGGAAGGTGGGCTTGGGCGTGCCGTCCGCTTCCCTCCAGAAGGGCAGGGATGTATCCTGCCAGCCCATGTCGTCCACCAGGAAAAGGATGATGTTGGGGCGCTTCTGGGCTTCCGCGCGGGGCGCGTTTGAGGGTGCTGCGGAAGCGGACAGGGCGCTTCCCAGCAGGAACGGGATGAGAGAAAATGCAATGCGGAAAGTTTTCATGATAAAAAGACCAGTACTCATATAACGCATGAAACGGGCTATTCTGTCAAGGATTCGTGTTCCCGCGGCAGTTTGCCGGGGATAAGAGCCGTTTTTTCCGGTACGGCATGCGCCGGAAGGGAAGGCCTTATTCAAACAGGGCCGGATAGGATTTCCGTGCCAGAGCCGTGCTCAGGTCCACGATGGTCCTGCTGTTGGGCGCCTGAAGCGCCTTCTGCGCCATGTCCCGGCACTGGCCGTAGTCCAGGTTGCGGATGGCGTACCGGATGATGGGGACCAGATGCACGCCCACGGACATGGAGGTGGCGCCCAGCCCGATCAGCAGGGGAAGCAGGGTGATGTCCCCCGCCATTTCCCCGCAGATGGCCGTGGGGACGTTTTCCCGTTCTCCGGCGGTGATCGTCATGCCGATGATGCGCACCACGGCGGGGTGCGTGGGGCGGAACATGTTGGCGACGCGGTTGTTGACCCTGTCCACGGCGATGGTGTACTGCGTGAGGTCGTTCGTGCCTACGGAGAAGAAGTCCACCTCCCGGGCGAGCACGTCCGTCATGATGGCGGCGCTGGGCACTTCAATCATGATGCCCACCTTCAGGTCCCGCGCGTAGGGAACGTTTTTCTTTTCCAGTTCCTCCCGGCATTCCTGAAGGATGTGCTTGGCGGTGACCACCTCCGTATAGCCGGAGATCATCGGGAACATGATGCCGCAGCCGGGCGTGTCCGCGCAGGCGCGGAGAATGGCGCGGAGCTGCTGCTTGAAGAGCTCCGGACGGCTGAGGGAGACGCGGATGCCGCGCCAGCCCAGGAAGGGATTAGGTTCCGGCGTACAGAGCCGTTCGCACGGCAGCTTGTCGCCGCCGGAGTCCAGCGTGCGGAAGATGACGCCGTGGGGCGCGCAGCCTTCCGCCAGCTTCTTGTAGTAGCGTGTCTGTTCCTCCTCGTCCGGCATGCCGGCTGGATTGCCCAGCAGGAAGAATTCCGTGCGGAAGAGTCCCACGCCTTCCGCCCCCACCTCCTTGATGCCGGAGTATTCATGGGGGAATTCCACGTTGACGGAAAGGCGGATGTTGCGGCCGTCCCTGGTGATGGTAGGCAGGTCCCGCAGCGCTTCCAGCGCCTTGTAGGCCTTTTCCTTTTCCACCTGGAGGCGGTTGTAGTACTCCACCGTCTCCTGCGTGGGCTTCAGGATGAGCACTCCCTTGTAGCCGTCCAGGATGGCGGGGGCGTGGCTTTCCACCCGCAGGAGGGCCTGGTCCAGTCCAACGACGGCGGGAATGCCCATGGAGCGGGCGAGGATGGCGGTGTGGCTGTTG
>OKSL01001191.1_pt1 | contig 9750 bp, 6 predicted proteins | sample 1606251 | NCBI WGS metagenome assembly OKSL01 (sample SAMEA3879543, study PRJEB24766) | human gut metagenome | biome: human-associated habitat; feature: feces | place: USA | collected 1985/1987 | reverse complement strand
TGTAGGTAATAAGAAACATCATTTACGTATCTTGATGATTACAAACGACCCGTTGAATCCCAAAGTTGAAATCAATATCAAACGCTAAATTCTATGGCTATGGAACATCCTGAAAATAGTGGAGAATACAAAGGGCTTGCTGTCAACAAAGGCATCGAGCAGCCTTCGTCTGTAAATCCTTACCTGAAACGTAAGCTGAAAAAGCGTCAGCTTTCGGTGGCGGAGTTTGTTGAGGGGATTGTGAAAGGCGACATTACTATTTTGAGTCAGGCTGTGACATTAGTGGAAAGTGTGAAACCGGAACATCAGGTCGTAGCACAAGAGGTGATAGAGAAATGCCTGCCTCATTCCGGAAATTCTGTCCGTATAGGTATCAGCGGAGTTCCCGGCGCGGGAAAGAGTACTTCAATAGATGTATTCGGTTTGCACGTGCTTGAAAAAGGAGGAAAGCTGGCTGTGTTGGCTATCGACCCCAGTAGCGAACGTAGTAAAGGCAGTATCTTAGGAGATAAGACGCGTATGGAACAGCTTTCCGTACATCCGAAATCATTTATCCGCCCTAGCCCCTCGGCAGGTTCGTTGGGAGGAGTGGCACGCAAAACGCGTGAGACGATTGTACTCTGCGAGGCTGCCGGATTCGATAAGATTTTTGTGGAAACTGTCGGGGTGGGACAGAGTGAAACGGCTGTTCATTCTATGGTAGATTTCTTCCTGCTGATTCAGTTGGCAGGTACGGGAGATGAATTGCAAGGCATCAAACGAGGAATCATGGAGATGGCGGACGGTATTGTCATCAACAAAGCCGACGGAGATAATCTGGAACCTGCCAAGTTGGCTGCCAGTCAGTTCCGTAATGCGCTGCATCTGTTTCCGGCTCCCGAATCGGGATGGATTCCGAAGGTGCTGACTTACTCCGGTTTTTATAATATCGGCGTGAAGGAAATCTGGGACATGGTGTATGAATATATCGATTTCGTGAAGAAGAACGGTTATTTTGACTATCGCCGTAATGAACAGAGTAAGTACTGGATGTACGAAACGATCAATGAACAGCTCCGTGATAGCTTCTATCACAATCCTCGGATTGAAGCGATGCTTCAGGAGAAGGAACAACAAGTGCTGCAGGGAAATCTTACTTCGTTTATCGCTGCTAAGAGCCTGCTGGATACCTATTTTGACGAATTAAAACGATGATAAAGCAGAAACAGTGATGGATTAGAAAAACGACCGAACATTTACCCCCGATAACTATACCCTAATTAATAACCAATTGTTAACTTTAACACCTGATGAACAAAACCTTATTAACCGGGCTTTTGTGTTGTAGTTTGTCAATACAGAGCTTTGCAGACCAACCGTTAGAAGGATTCACCTATGGTTCGGTGAATGCTCCTACAGGAAAAGAGTGGGAATCTCCCGAAAACCTGGCGCTCAACAAAGAGCAGCCGCATGCTTATTTCTTTCCGTTCCAGCATTTGGATAATGCCCGCAAGGTATTGCCGGAAAACAGTAAGTATTGGCAGTCACTTGACGGTGACTGGAAGTTTCACTGGGCACCCGACCCCGACTCCCGCCCCAAAGATTTCTATCAGACTGAGTATGATGTCAGCTCATGGGATGCGATTCCCGTGCCTTCAAGCTGGAATATTTATGGCATTCAAAAGGACGGAAGCCAGAAGTACGGAACGCCTATCTACGTCAACCAACCGGTAATCTTCCAACACAGCGTGAAGGTGGATGACTGGCGCGGAGGCGTGATGCGTACTCCTCCTGCCAACTGGACTACTTACAAGGATCGGAACGAAGTAGGTTCCTTCCGCCGTGATTTCGAAATCCCGCAGGACTGGGACGGACGCGAAGTCTTTATCAGCTTCGATGGTGTCGATTCATTCTTCTATCTGTGGATCAACGGTCAGTACGTAGGTTTTTCCAAGAATTCGCGTAATACCGCTAATTTCAATATCACTCCCTATTTACAGAAAGGCAAGAACACCGTAGCCGCCGAAGTGTATCGTAGTTCGGACGGTTCCTTCCTCGAAGCGCAGGATATGTTCCGTCTGCCGGGCATCTTCCGTACGGTTGCCTTGTACTCGGTTCCCAAAGTTCATTTCCGTGACTTGGTTGCCACACCCGATTTGGATGTGACTTATACGGACGGTTCGCTGACTGTCAATGCCGAAATCCGTAACCTGGATAAGAAAGCCATCAAAGACTACAAGGTATATTACTCTTTATATGCCAATAAATTGTACTCTGATGAGAATACCTTGGTAGACGGATTTTTATCTCCTGTGATCGACAAAATCGCTCCGAATGAAACCGGTAGTGTTCAGACTGTTCTTAAGGTAAAGGCTCCTAATAAGTGGTCGGCTGAATTTCCTTATCGCTATACGTTGGTAGCCGAACTGAAGGACAAGAAGAACAGAACCGTTGAAATGGTTTCCACCATTGTCGGTTTCCGCAAAGTGGAGATTAAGGATACTCCTGCCTCCGAAGATGAATTCGGACTTGCCGGACGTTATTATTATGTGAACGGAAAGACGGTCAAACTGAAAGGAGTGAACCGCCACGAATCCAATCCGGGAGTAGGGCACGCCATTACCCGTGAGATGATGGAAAAAGAGATTATGCTGATGAAGTGTGCCAACATCAATCATGTACGTAATTCACATTATCCGGATGATCCGTATTGGTACTTCCTGTGCAACAAATATGGTATCTATCTGGAAGATGAGGCTAACATCGAATCACACGAATATTATTATGGTGCCGCTTCGCTTTCTCATCCGGTGGAATGGCAAAATGCTCATGTGGCTCGTGTTATGGAAATGGTGCATGCCAATGTCAACAATCCTTCTATCGTTATCTGGTCGTTGGGCAATGAAGCCGGACCGGGCAAGAACTTTGTGGCGGCTTATGATGCTTTGAAGAAGTTTGATACTTCCCGTCCTGTGCAATATGAGCGTAATAATGACATTGTAGATATGGGTTCCAACCAATATCCGTCTATCGGCTGGGTACGTGGGGCCGTGCAGGGGAAATATGATATCAAGTATCCGTTCCATATATCCGAATATGCCCATTCAATGGGGAATGCCTGCGGTAATCTGATAGATTACTGGGAAGCTATGGAGTCGACCAATTTCTTCTGTGGAGGTGCCATTTGGGATTGGGTAGACCAGTCTATGTACAATTATGACCCGAAGACAGGTGTCCGTTATCTGGCTTACGGTGGAGACTTTGGCGATACTCCCAATGATGGTCAGTTTGTAATGAACGGCATCGTGTTTGGTGACCTTGAACCGAAGCCTCAGTACTATGAAGTGAAAAAGGTATATCAGCACATCGGCGTAAAGGCAATAGATACAGAAAAGGGTGTATTTGAGATCTTCAATAAGTACTACTTTAAGAACTTGGCGGAAGATTACCAGTTGGTATATTCGCTTTATGAAGACGGTAAACCGATAATGACCGGTAAACCGATGGATATCAATATAGCTCCACGCCAACGTGCACAGATCACTCTGCCGTATGATCATGCCTCTCTTAAGAAAGATGCTGAGTACTTTATGAAACTACAGTTTATACTGAAAGATCAAAGACCTTGGGCTGCCAAAGGCTTTCCGATGGCAGAGGAACAGATTTTGATAAAGGAGGCTACGGACCGCCCGTCCATCAGTGAAGTAACTGCCGGTGCAGCAAAACAGGATGGATTCGTACTGGACAAGGATACGAAGCGCATCCTTATAAAGGGAGCTGACTTTGAAGCCATATTTGACCCGCAAACCGGAAGTATCTACAGTCTGAAGTATGGCAACGAGACTGTTATCGCCGATGGCAACGGTCCGAAGCTCGATGCTCTCCGTGCTTTTACAAACAATGATAACTGGTTCTATGCCCCCTGGTTCGAACATGGTTTGCACAATCTGATTCATAAAGCAACTGAATATAAAGTACTGAATAAAGGCAATGGCACTTTGGTATTGAGTTTTACGGTAGAATCTCAGGCACCGAATGCCGCACGCATTAAGGGTGGTACAAGCTCCGGTAAGAATAGCATCGAAGAACTGACCGACAGAAAATTCGGTAGCAATGACTTTAAATTTGTCACTAACCAGATATGGACAGTGTATCCGGACGGTTCTATCGAATTGCAGTCCAGCATTACTTCCAATCGTTCGAGTTTGGTTCTGCCACGTTTGGGTTATGTGATGAAAGTTCCCCAACAATACAGTAACTTCACTTACTATGGACGCGGACCGATAGATAACTATGCCGACCGTAAGAGCGGACAGTTTATCGAACAGTATACGAATAGCGTAGCAGGTGAGTTCGTAAACTTCCCAAAACCTCAGGATATGGGCAATCACGAAGATGTTCGCTGGTGTGCATTGACCAATCAGGCAGGGAATGGAGCTGTCTTCGTAGCTACCGACCGTCTTTCGGCTTCGGCACTTCAGTACTCGGCTCTCGACTTGATTTTGGCTTCCCATCCTTATCAGTTGCCGAAGGCAGGCGATACCTATCTGCATTTGGATTGTGCAGTGACCGGTCTGGGTGGTAACAGTTGTGGCCAGGGAGGTCCTCTCGTACACGACCGTGTGTTTGCCAATCAGCACAGTATGGGCTTCATCATTCGTCCTGCCGGTAAGGAACTGAGTGTCGTTGCCAATGTTGCCCCTGCGGGAGATCTTCCTCTGTCTATCACACGTACCCCTGCCGGAATGGTCGAATTGACTTCGGCAAAGAAAGATGCTGTCATTTGTTATAGCATTGACGGAAGTAAGAAAGTGCAGGAATACACAGAGCCTGTCCCTATGCGTAACGGAGGTACGATCAAGGCATGGTATAAGGATAGTAAGGATATCAGCAGCACGATGAAGTTTGAGAAAATAGAAAGCATTCAGACGCAAGTCGTATACGCCAGTAGTCAGGAATCGGGTGAAGGCGATGCTTCTCATCTGACTGATGGTGATCCGAATACCATCTGGCATACCATGTATTCGGTGACAGTTGCCAAATACCCGCATTGGGTAGATCTGGATGCCGGTGAAGTCAAGGAAATCAAAGGCTTTACTTACCTGCCACGACAGAATGGAGGAAACGGTAATATCAAGGATTACTCTATTCAGGTCAGCATGGATGGAAAAGAATGGGGAGAGCCTGTTAATAAAGGAACGTTCGCAAGGGACTCCAAAGAAAAGAGAGTCTTGTTTGACAAACCGGTGAAGGCACGTTATATCCGTTTCACGGCTTTAAGCGAACAGAATGGACAGGATTTTGCGTCCGGTGCGGAGATAACGATTCTGGCTAACTAAAGATAGCTGAATCTATAGAAGAAAAGTATCAATGGGAATGTGTCCCCCCTTCTAAATTTATGAGGGTTTCGACACATCCCCATTGATGCTTTTCTTTATTTTAATCGGAATGAGGGAACTCCTACAACTCCTTTCCCGCCTTCTCAAAATCCGCCTTAGACTTACTCTGCGTCACAATATACACACCCAGAAACACAAGTGTAATGGCGATTCCTTTTTCCCAGCCGAAGCTCCCGATTCCCATGAGGATTGCTGCAATCGTAGCCACAATCGGCTGCATATAGTTATACATACTTACCACTGTAGGGCGAAGTAACTTCTGAGCTGTCATGATGCAGAGATAAGCAAGGAAACTTCCTCCCAGTACGACATACAATACCTGCAAAATGGCAACCATTGGAATGCTGGTCCATTGAATGACCGAAATATCTTGATAAGAGAAAGGAATATAACACATCGAAGCATAGATAAACATCCATTTATTGATGGTTACTGCCGAATATCGCTGAGACAGCCCCTTGAACACCGTCAGATAGATGGAGAAACTGATTTGCGCAACCAGACAAAGCAAGTCGCCGATCAGACTTCCGTTACCACTACTCGCTGCCTGACTGCTCATAATAAGGATAAGCGCTCCCATAGCTCCCACGAAAATACCCAGTACTTTCTTGTTCGTAATCGGCTCTTTCAGATAGATGGCTGCCACAATCATGGTAACTATCGGCAGAGTAGTCGTTACGATAGAAGCATCGATAGGCGAAGTCATCGAAAGCCCGAAGATAAATATCCCCTGATTGAAAACCAGAGCAAAGAGGGAAGCAAAGAAAATCTTCAGCATATCGCGGTGGTCCACATGCTCCTGTTTGCAGAAGATGGAAAGTATCCAGAATGCCGCTGCCGCACCTACCATACGAAACGTGGTGACGGAGATAGCTGAAAACTCTTGAAGTGCCGATTTGCCGATAGGAGACATCAGTCCCCACATAACGTTTGCCGTGAGTGCAAACAGATGTCCGTGCAGATTCTTGTTATTGCCCATAAGTCTGTGTATACCTTTTAATTGTTACCTTTATTGAAAACTGATGCAAAAGTAACCAATTTATCGTTTGAATTTTCTATATTTGTTTAATTTAAATGCAACCATTTATGGAACTATCAGCCAATTATATCAAACGAATTGAAATAGACGGATTATGGGACCGTTTCAATATAGTCTGGGACCTTCGTCCGGATGTCAATATACTATCCGGAATCAATGGAGTTGGAAAAACCACTATCCTGAATCGATCGGTCGGGTATCTCGAGCAACTGTCGGGTGAAGTGAAGAGTGATGAAAAAAACGGAGTACATATCTTTTTCGACAATCCCGAAGCTACTTACATTCCTTATGATGTTATCCGTAGTTACGATCGTCCGCTTATTATGGGGGATTTCACAGCCCGTATGGCAGATAAGAATGTAAAGTCCGAACTCGACTGGCAACTCTATCTGTTGCAGCGCCGTTATCTGGATTATCAAGTCAATATAGGCAATAAGATGATCGAGCTGTTGAGCAGCAATAACGAGGAAGAACGTAGTAAAGCAGCCACGCTTTCCATTGCTAAACGTCGTTTTCAAGACATGGTTGACGAACTATTCAGCTATACCCGTAAAAAAATAGACCGTAGACGCAATGATATTGCTTTCTATCAGGATGGTGAACTTCTGTTTCCTTATAAACTTTCTTCCGGTGAAAAGCAGATGTTAGTAATTCTGTTGACGGTACTCGTGCAGGATAACAGCCATTGTGTGTTGTTTATGGATGAACCGGAGGCTTCCCTTCATATCGAATGGCAGCAGAGATTAATTTCAATGATACGGGAACTGAATCCGAATGTGCAGATTATCCTGACTACCCATTCGCCTGCCGTCATTATGGAAGGTTGGCTGGACGCCGTGACGGAAGTGAGCGATATATCCACCTCGTTGGAACATACGTTTGAAAAAGGATGTTCCCAAACGAAACCATAATTTGTACAATTAGTAACTATCAACATGGCAACTTCACTAAGAGATAACCTGACCTCTTCTTACTTCAACGCTGCCCATAAACTCTACTCGAAGAAGGCGCGCCGGCGTATCATTGCTTATGTAGAAAGCTATGATGATGTCGCATTCTGGCGTACGTTGCTCGAAGAATTTGAAGATGACGAACATTATTTCCAGGTGATGCTTCCTTCCGCCACCTCCCTGGCAAAAGGGAAGAAAATGGTGTTGATGAATACGTTGAATACAAAGGAACTGGGAAGAAGCCTGATTGCCTGTGTCGACAGTGACTATGATTTTCTGTTGCAAGGAGCTACCAATACCTCCCGTAAGATTAACCGGAACAAATATATTTTCCAGACCTACACTTACGCCATTGAAAACTACCATTGTTTTGCTGAAAGTCTTCATGAAGTGTGTGTGCAGGCTACGCTGAACGACCGTTTTATTCTCGATTTCGATGCTTACCTGAAACGTTACTCGGAAATCGTATATCCGCTTTTCCTGTGGAATATCTGGTTCTACCGCCAGCGTGATACTTATACCTTTCCGATGTATGACTTCCATACATATACGGCTTTGAAAGAGATAAGTTTGAGGCATCCCGAACACAGTCTGGAAGCTTTACAACACCGTGTCAATCAGAAACTTTCGGAATTGAAAAAACGTTTTCCCCGTATTGTCAATCAGGTGAACAACTTACGTGATGAATTGAAGGAACTGGGATTAATGCCCGAAACGACTTATTTATATATGCAGGGACATCACGTAATGGACAATGTCGTGATGAAACTCCTGATTCCGGTCTGTACTGCTCTGAGGCGTGAACGGGAGCAGGAGATCAAACGCCTCGCAGAACATAATGAACAATTTAGAAACGAACTGACCTGTTATCAGAACAGTCAGGTGAATGTAGAGATCATGCTGAAAAAGAATGTAGCCTATAAACGGCTCTTTCATTACGAATGGCTCCGGCAGGACATTCAGGAATACTTGGCGAAAGGAGAATGAAATAAACAATAGATAAAAGAGAACTAAACCAAAAGAGAAAAAATATTTATGAAAGAAGTAATTGATACGGTGAGTGTAGCATTAGCGAGTGGGGAAGTGGAAGAATTGGGAGGAGCAGTGATGCAGGAAGTCAACCGCTCGTTACTATCGGCAGGAGTGAACGAAGAATGGGCTGACAAGATTGACAATCTGATAGTGCTGCTGTTTATTATCGGAATCGCTTTACTGGCTAACGTAATCTGCCGCAGGATCATCTTGCGGGTAGTGGCAAAACTGGTGAAGCAAACTAAGGCGACGTGGGATGATATCGTATTCGATCATAAGGTAATGGTACATCTTAGCAGAATGGTGGCACCGATTCTGATTTATATTGCCATTCCTATTGCTTTCCCCGAACATGCTGATTCCGGGTTGCTCGATTTCTTACGCAGGCTTTGCATGATTTATATCCTTGCAGTGTTCCTGCGGTTTGTCAGTTCGTTGTTTACTGCCATTTATCAGGTATACAGTCGGAAAGAGCAATATAGGGACAAGCCTTTGAAGGGACTTTTGCAGACGGCACAAGTCATCCTTTTCTTTATAGGGGCTATTATCATCATCAGTATTCTGATTAATCAAAGTCCGGTGGTGTTGTTGACGGGACTCGGAGCTTCTGCTGCCGTCCTGATGTTGGTATTCAAAGACAGTATTATGGGATTTGTGTCCGGTATTCAGCTTTCTGCCAACAATATGCTGAAGGTGGGCGACTGGATCACCATGCCGAAATATGGTGCGGACGGTACAGTGATAGAAGTAACGCTGAATACCGTGAAGGTGCGTAATTTCGATAATACGATTACGACCATTCCTCCTTACCTGCTGATCAGCGATTCTTTTCAGAACTGGCAGGGAATGCAGGAGTCCGGCGGACGCCGGGTGAAGCGTTCCATTAATATCGACATGACCAGCGTTCGTTTCTGTACTCCGGAGATGTTGGCGAAGTATCGAAAGATACAGTTGTTGAAAGATTACGTAGACCGGACGGAGAAAGTAGTGGAAGAATATAACAAAGAACATAATATTGACAATTCAGTACTCGTAAACGGGCGTCGTCAGACAAATTTGGGCGTTTTTCGCGCTTACCTGACTAATTATCTGAAAAGCCTTCCTACCGTTAATCAGGAACTGACTTGCATGGTCCGCCAGCTCCAGCCGACGGAAACCGGTATCCCTCTGGAACTCTATTTCTTTTCGGCCAATAAAGTCTGGGTTGCCTATGAAGGCATACAGGCAGACGTATTCGATCATGTGCTTGCCATTATTCCCGAATTTGACTTGCAAGTATTCCAGAATCCTTCGGGTGCCGACCTGCGCCGGATAGGAGTAAAAATAGAGAAATAAGTATTAGAACAATAAA
>OKSL01001190.1_pt1 | contig 9755 bp, 19 predicted proteins | sample 1606251 | NCBI WGS metagenome assembly OKSL01 (sample SAMEA3879543, study PRJEB24766) | human gut metagenome | biome: human-associated habitat; feature: feces | place: USA | collected 1985/1987 | reverse complement strand
AGGCGACAACGCCCAGATCCGTATGCCCTCCGGTGAAGTGCGCATCATCCGCACCAACTGCAAGGCCTGCATCGGTCAGGTGGGTAATCTGGAGCACGAGAACATCCAGATCGGTAAGGCCGGCCGTAAGCGTCACATGGGTTGGCGTCCCACCGTTCGCGGCAGCGTCATGAACCCCTGCGATCACCCCCACGGCGGCGGTGAGGGCAAGTCCCCCGTGGGTCGTCCCGGCCCTGTCACGCCTTGGGGCAAGCCGGCTCTGGGTTACAAGACCCGCAAGAAGAAGAATCCCACCGACAAGTTCATTGTCAAGCGTCGCAATGTGAAGTAAAGGAGGCAAGAGAATATGAGCAGATCTATCAAAAAAGGCCCGTATGTTGCCCCTGAGCTGCTGAAGCGGGTCGAAGAGATGAACGCCAAGGGCGAGAAGAACGTGCTGAAGACCTGGAGCCGCAGCTCCACCATCTTCCCCGCCTTCGTCGGTCACACCATCGCTGTCCACGACGGCCGCCGTCATGTGCCTGTCTACGTGCAGGAGGACATGGTGGGTCACAAGCTGGGCGAGTTCGCGCCCACTCGTACCTTCCGCGGCCATACCAAGAAAGCTTAAAAAGGAGGATGCAGAGTAATATGGAAGCGAAAGCATATCTGAGATACGTCCGCATCTCTCCCCGCAAGGTCCAGATCGTCTGCGATCTGATCCGCGGCAAGGATGCCAAGACCGCTATGGCGATCCTGATGAACACCCCGAAGTCCGCCTCCGAGCCTCTGGTCAAGCTGCTCAAGAGCGCTTGCGCCAACGCGGAGAACAACTTCAGCATGGATCCCGACAAGCTGGTCGTGACCCAGGTGTTCGCCACCCCCGGCCCCATCCTGAAGCGGATGATGCCCCGTGCACAGGGCCGTGCCTATCGCATCAACAAGAGAACCTCTCATGTGACGCTGGCCGTCGCGGAGAGAGACTAAGAAAGGGAGGAACAGTTAAATGGGTCAGAAAGTCAATCCCCATGGTATGCGCGTGGGCGTCATCAAGGACTGGGATTCCCGCTGGTATGCCAGCAATGAGAAGGTCGGCGATCTGCTGGTCGAGGACCACAAGATCCGTGTGTACCTGAAGAAGCTGCTGTTTGCCGCCGGTGTCTCCAAGATCGAGATCGAGCGCAGCAACGAGGTCGTCACCATCTATCTGCACGTGGCACGCCCCGGCGTGGTCATCGGCAAGGGCGGCGAGCAGATCGAGCAGTACCGCAAGGACGTGGAGAAGCTGATCGGCAAGACCGTGAAGCTGAACATCGTCGAGGTCCGCAACCCCGATATGGACGCGCAGCTGGTGGCCGAGAACATCGCTGCACAGCTGGAGAAGCGTATCTCTCACCGCCGCGCTATGAAGAACGCCATGGGCCGCGCTATGCGCGCCGGCGCCAAGGGCATCAAGTGCAACTGCGGCGGCCGTCTGGGCGGCCGCGAGATCGCCGGCAGCGAGCACTATCACGAGGGTACCATCCCCCTGCAGACGCTGCGTGCCGACATCGACTACGGCTTTGCTGAGGCTGCTACCACCTTCGGCCGCATCGGCGTGAAGGTTTGGATCTACAAGGGCGAGATCCTGTCCCAGGCCCTGCGCACCACCCCGCGCACGCTGGACACCAGTAAGCCCTATCAGGAGCGTCGTGAGCGTCGCGGCAACCGTCGTGACGGCGACCGCCGCGGTGGCTTCCGCCGCGATGGCCAGAACGGCGGCTTCAACCGTGACCGTCAGAACGGCGGCTTCAACCGCGGTCCCCGTCCCGAGGGCGGCTTCCGCAAGCCCGCAGAAAAGAAAGAAGGAGGCGCTCAGTAATGCTTCTGCCCAAGAGAGTTAAGTACCGCAGAGTACACCGTGGCCGCCTCACCGGTAAGGCCATGCGCGGCAACAAGGTCACCTACGGCGAATACGGCCTGGTGGCTCTGGAGCCCAGCTGGATCACCAGCAACCAGATCGAGGCGGCTCGTATCGCCATGACCCGCTACACCAAGCGTGGCGGTCAGGTCTGGATCAAGATCTTCCCCGACAAGCCCATCACCGAGAAGCCGGCCGAGACCCGTATGGGTTCCGGTAAGGGTTCCCCCGAGTATTGGGTCGCAGTAGTCAAGCCCGGCCGTGTCATGTTTGAGATCGCCGGTGTTTCCGAAGAGGTCGCCCGCGAGGCCCTGCGTCTGGCCAGCCACAAGCTGCCCATCAAGACAAAGATCGTCAAGCGCGAGGATCTCGAAGCCCAGGAAGTAGGTGAATGAGATGAAGGCAACTGAAGTACGTGCAATGACCGTGGAGCAGCTGAACGAGAAGCTGGACTCCCTGAAGAAGGATCTGTTCTTCCTGCGTATGCAGCACGCAACCAATCAGCTGGACAATCCTCTCAAGATCGCCGAGACCAAGCGCGACATCGCTCGTGTGAAGACCGTTATCCGTGAAAAGGAGGAGAAGTAACATGGAAGAGAAGAGAATTTCCTCCCGCAAGACCAGAGTCGGCAAGGTCGTTTCCGATAAGATGGACAAGACCGTGGTCGTCGCCATCGAGGACCGCGTTGCCCATCCTCTGTATAAGAAGATCGTCGGCCGTACCTATAAGCTGAAGGCTCACGACGAGCAGAACGCTTGCGGTGTTGGCGATGTCGTGAAGGTGATGGAGACCCGCCCCCTGTCCAAGGACAAGCGCTGGCGCGTGGTCGAGATCGTCGAGAAGGCTAAGTAAGGAGGTGCCGTAAGTATGATCCAGCAAGAATCTTATCTGAAGGTCGCTGACAATACCGGCGCCAAAGAGATCAAGTGCATCCGCGTTCTGGGCGGCTCCAAGGTCAAGTACGGCAACATCGGCGACGTCATCGTTGCCTCCGTGCGTAAGAGCACTCCCGGCGGTCAGGTGAAGAAGGGCGAGGTCGTCAAGGCCGTTATCGTCCGCAGCGCCAAGGGCGTGCGTCGTGCCGACGGCACCTATGTCCGTTTCGACGACAACGCCGCCGTCCTCATCAAGGACGACAAGAACCCCAGAGGTACCCGTATCTTTGGGCCGGTCGCTCGTGAGCTGCGCGACAAGGATTACATGAAGATCCTGTCCCTCGCTCCCGAAGTTATTTAAGGAGGGGACGGACACATGAACAATCTGAAGATCAAGAAGAACGACAAGGTGGTCGTTCTGTCCGGCAAGGACAAGGGCAAGACCGGCAAGGTGCTGGGCACCGTTCCCAGTGAGCGCAAGGTCGTGGTCGAGGGCATCAACATGGTGACCTGCCACATCAAGCCCCGCAAGCAGGGCGAAGAGGGCGGCATCGTCAAGCGCGAGGCGGCCATCTACGCCAGCAAGGTCCAGGTGGTCTGCCCCAAGTGCGACAAGGGCACCCGCGTGGCCTATGAGATCAAGGACGGCAAGAAAGTCCGCGTGTGCAAGCACTGCGGCGCTGCCCTGTAAAGAAAGGAGAGAGTAAGTAATGGCACGTCTGAAAGTCAAGTATACCGAAGAAGTGGCTCCCGCTCTCTTCAAGAAGTTCGGCTACAAGTCCACCATGCAGATCCCCAAGATCGACAAGGTCGTCGTGAACGTGGGCTGCGGCGAGGCTCGTGAAAACGCCAAGGTTCTGGATGCTGTGTGCGGCGATCTGGCCACCATCACCGGCCAGAAGGCCATCGTCACCATCGCCAAGAAGTCCGTTGCAAACTTCAAGCTGCGTGAGGGCATGCCCGTGGGCGCCAAGGTCACGCTGCGCGGCGACAAGATGTGGGAGTTCCTGGATCGTCTGTTCAACGTGGCTCTGCCCCGTGTGCGTGACTTCCGCGGCATCAGCGCCAACGCCTTTGACGGCCGCGGCAACTATGCCCTGGGCATCAAGGAGCAGCTGATCTTCCCCGAGATCGAGTACGATAAGATCGACAAGATCCGCGGCATGGACATCGTCATCTGCACCACCGCGCAGACCGACGAAGAGGCCCGCGAGCTGCTGACCCTGGTCGGCGCTCCCTTTGAACGCTGATTAGGAGGAGAACGAAATGGCTAAGAAGTCTATGATCCTGAAGCAGCAGGCGCCTGCGAAATTCTCCACCCGCAAGTACAACCGGTGCAAGCTGTGCGGCCGTCCCCACGCCTATCTGCGTGACTACGGTGTGTGCCGTATCTGCTTCCGCACGCTGGCGTACAAGGGCGAGATCCCCGGCGTCCGCAAGGCTTCCTGGTGATCTTTTGTCCTCATACTTCGTTGGCGCGGCTCGGCGTACACAAAGTACGCCATCGCCTCGCCGCCTCGTCTGAGAACAAAATCTCTACCAGGAGAACTCCGGCAGAGAGCGTCGCTCTCCGCCGAACCCATGTACCTAAGAGCCGCAAGGCTCCGGTAATACAGGATGGCGAAAGGTCACTGGTAATTAAACACCGGCAGTGCGCTGCCGACGGACTAAATTATCAGTGATACCTCGCTGCCTTAACAGGCGTGAGCCTGTAACTCTAAAATAGGAGGAAACATTCGTATGCACATCACTGATCCTGTTGCCGATATGCTGACCCGTATCCGCAACGCCAACAACGCCAAGCACGAGACCGTCGACGTTCCTGCTTCCAACATGAAGAAGAGCATCGCTCAGATCCTGCTGGATGAGGGCTACATCAAGTCCTTCCAGGTCATCGACGACGGTACCCAGGGCGTTATCCGCATCACCCTGAAGTACAATGCCGGCAAGGAGAAGGTCATCTCCGGTCTGCGCCGCGTGTCCAAGCCCGGTCTGCGCGTCTATGTGGGCGCCGACGAGCTGCCCCGCGTGCTGCGTGGTCTCGGCATCGCGATCGTATCCACTTCCAAGGGCGTCATGACCGACAAGGCTGCTCGCGCAGCGCACGTCGGCGGCGAAGTCCTTGCGTTCGTATGGTAAGGAGGTATTTGAACAATGTCGAGAATTGGTAGAATGCCCATTACCGTCCCCGCCGGTGTGGAAGTCACCATCGCGGAGAACAACGTTGTTACCGTCAAGGGCCCTAAGGGCACCCTGACCCAGGCCCTGCGTCCGGAGATGATCCTGGAGCAGGACGGCAACACCATCCACGTCAAGCGCCCCTCCGACGACAAGCTGCACTGCGCTCTGCACGGCATGACCCGCGCTCTGCTGCACAACATGGTCGTCGGCGTCAGCGAAGGCTTCAAGAAGGAGCTGGAGATCAACGGTGTCGGCTATCGTGCCGCCAAGGAGGGCAATGAGCTGGTCATGAACCTCGGTTACTCCCATCCCGTGAAGATGGCGGAGATCGACGGTATCACCATCGAAGTGCCCGGCCCCAACAAGGTCGTGATCTCCGGTCCCGACAAGCAGAAGGTTGGCCAGTTCGCGGCGGAAGTCCGCGAGAAGCGTCCTCCCGAGCCGTATAAGGGCAAGGGCATCAAGTATGTTGACGAAGTCATCCGCCGCAAGGTCGGTAAGACCGGCGCTAAGAAGTAAGGAGGTGTGCCGATATGATTAAAAGACCCGATACCAACGCGCAGCGCCTGAAGCGCCATAAGAGAGTCCGCGCCAAGCTGTCCGGCACTTCCGAGCGTCCCCGTCTGAACGTTTTCCGCAGCGAGAAGAACATCTACGCGCAGGTCATCGACGATGTGGCCGGCAACACCCTGGTCTCTGCTTCCTCTCTGGACAAAGAGATCGAGGGCAACGGCGGCAACAAGACCGCGGCCCGCGCTGTGGGCAAGCTGGTGGCCGAGCGCTGCAAGGCCAAGGGCATCGACAAGGTCGTGTTCGACCGCGGCGGTTACCTGTACCACGGCCGTGTGGCTGAGCTGGCAGAAGGCGCCCGCGAGGGCGGCCTGGAATTCTAAGGAAGGAGGACTTATCAATGGCCAGATTTGAAAGAGAGCAGAGCGAGTACATTGAAAAAGTAGTCGCTACCAACCGCGTTTCCAAGACCGTTAAGGGTGGTCGTGTCATGAAGTTCTCCGCCCTGATGGTGGTCGGCGACGGCAAGGGCAAGGTCGGCTACGGCCTGGGCAAGGCCGCCGAGGTGCCCGAGGCGATCCGCAAGGGCATCGAGGACGCCAAGAAGAACATGATCAACGTGTCCCTGTCCGGCAGCACCATTCCCCACGAGATCATCGGCGAGGCCGGTGCAGGCCGCGTGCTGATGAAGCCCGCCGCCCCCGGTACCGGCGTGATCGCCGGCGGCCCCGTGCGTATCATCATGGAAGCCGCGGGCATCAAGGATATCCGTACCAAGTGCCTGCGTTCCAACACCGCTGTCAACGTGGTGGCCGCTACCTTCGAGGGCCTGAAGTCCCTGCGCACCCCCGAGGAGGTCGCCCGAACCCGCGGCAAGAGCGTGGACGAGATCGTGGGTTAAGGAGGGACTGAACAATGGCTAATCTGAAGATCCAGCTCGTAAAGAGCCTCAACGGCAGACTGGAAAAGCACATCGCCACTGCCAACTCCCTGGGCCTGCGTAAGATCGGTGACACCACCGTACAGCCCGACAACGCCCAGACCCGCGGCAAGGTCGCCAAGATCGGCTACCTGCTGAAGGTCACTGAAGAATAAGGAGGTGCGAGAGAATGAAACTGAACGAACTGTCTCCCGCAGCCGGCTCCGTTAAGGAAGCCTACCGCAAGGGCCGTGGTCACGGCTCCGGCAACGGCAAGACCGCAGGCCGTGGTCACAAGGGTCAGAAGGCCCGCTCCGGCGGCGGCACCCGCATCGGATTCGAAGGCGGCCAGATGCCTCTGGCGCGCCGCATCCCCAAGCGCGGTTTCAACAACATTTTTGCCAAGCCCCTGGAGATCATCAACCTGAGCGCCCTCAACAAGTTTGAGGACGGCGAGATCGTCACCGCGGAAGCCCTGCTTGCTAAGGGTATCCTGAGCAAGTGCGAGTACGGCTACAAGGTCCTGGGTAACGGCAAAGTTACCAAGAAGGTGACCGTGCAGGCCGCTGCTTTTTCCCAGGCTGCCAAGGAAGCGATCGAGGCAGCTGGCGGAAAGGCAGAGGTGATCTAAGTGCTTCAGACGATCAAAAAAGCGTGGGCGATCCCCGAGCTTCGGAAGAAGATCGTCTTTACCGCCCTGATCCTGCTGATCTTCCGCATCGGCAACGCGATCCCCGTTCCCTACGTGGACACCGGCCTGCTGAGCACCTATCTGCAGCAGATGAGCACCACCGTGCTCGGCCTGTATGACGTGATGTCCGGCGGCGCTTTCGCCAGCGCCACGGTGTTCGCACTGGGCGTACAGCCCTATATCAACAGCTCCATCATCATCCAGCTGCTGACCATCGCCATCCCCGCTCTGGAGCGGATGGCGCGTGACGGCGGCGAGGAGGGCAAGAAGAAGATCCAGTCCATCACCCGTTACGCCACGGTGGCCATCGCCATCCTGCAGGGCTGGGGCTACTACGCCCTGATGAAGAACGCCAGCATCCTCACCAATACCGGTGTGTGGGCGGCGCTGGTCATCATTATCTCCTTCATTGCCGGCTCCTCCTTCGTGATGTGGATGGGCGAGCAGGTCACGGAATTCGGTATCGGCAACGGTATCTCCATCATCCTGTTCGCGGGTATCCTGTCCCGCGTGCCCAGCATGGTGTCTGCCATGAGCATTTCCCTGAAGTCCGGGACTATGCAGTGGTGGCACGCACTGTTGGTGGTCATCGGCATCCTGGCTCTGATCGTACTGATCACCTGGGTCAATGGCGCCGAGCGCCGCATCCCCGTGCAGTACGCCAAGCGCCAGGTGGGCCGTAAGATGTACGGCGGCCAGGCATCTACCCTTCCCATGAAGGTAAATATGTCCGGCGTGCTGCCTATCATCTTTGCCCAGTCCATCGCCATGATCATCCCCACGGTGGCGGCGTTCCTGCCCAAACCGGAGGAGGGTACTTTTGCGTATACTTTGGTGAACGCTGTGGACAGCAAGAGTGTACTGTATATGATCGTCTACTTCCTGATGATCATCGCTTTCAGTTACTTTTATGCTACCATCCAGTTCAACCCCGTTGAGATATCCAACAACCTGAAGAAGAACGGCGGCTTTATCCCCGGCTTCCGCCCGGGCAAGCCCACCGCGGACTTCATCAAGAAGGTGCTCAACAAGGTCACGCTGTTCGGCGCCATCTACCTGGGCGTCGTGGCGATCCTGCCCCTGCTGATCGGCAAGATCGTGAATGTGTCCTCTCTGTCCATCGGCGGTACCTCCGTCATCATCGTGGTCGGTGTTGCGCTGGAGACCGTCCAGGCTCTGGAGTCCCAGATGCTGATGCGTCAGTACAAGGGCTTCCTGGAATAATTTGAGGTAATTACCATGAAACTGATCCTTTTAGGCGCTCCCGGTGCCGGCAAGGGCACCCAGGCAGACATCATCAAGAAAAAGCTGGATATCCCCACCATCTCTACGGGCAACATCCTGCGGGCGGCTGTGAAGAACGGCACGCCCACCGGGCTGAAGGCCAAGGAGTACATGGATGCTGGCAAGCTGGTGCCCGATGAGGTCATCATCGGCATCATCAACGAGCGTTTGCAGGAGGCCGACTGCGCCAACGGCTACATTCTGGACGGGGTGCCCCGCACCATCGCCCAGGCTGAAGCGCTGGAGCAGGCGGGTATCAGATTCGACGCTGTGGTCGCCATCGAGATCCCCGATGAGAAGATCATCGCCCGCATGGGCGGCCGGCGTGTCTGCGAGAGCTGCGGCGCCAGCTATCACATCGTCGCCAATCCTCCCAAAAAGGATGGCATCTGTGACGCCTGCGGCAGCGAGCTGATCGTCCGCAAGGACGACGCACCGGAGACGGTGCGCAAGCGTCTGCAGGTCTACCACGCTTCCACCGAAGTCCTGAAGGACTTCTACGGCAAGCTGGGCAGACTCCGCACAGTGAACGGAAGCCAGTCCATTGAAGGTGCCAATGAGGATATCCTCAAGGCGATAGGGGCAAAGGCATGATCTCAATCAAAAATGAACATGAGCTGGAAGCGATGCGCGAGGCCTGCAAAATTACCGCGGCAGCCCGTGCTTTGGCAGGGAAAATGGTAAGACCCGGCGTATCGACAAAGGCGATCGATCAGGCCGTTCACGATTATATCGTGTCTCAGGGCGCGAAACCGTCGTTCCTGAACTACAGCGGCTACCCCGCCAGTGCGTGCATCAGCGTCAACAGCACGGTCATCCACGGAATTCCGGGACATTACATCCTGAGAGACGGGGATATCGTGTCGGTGGACGTGGGCGCGTACTACAAGGGATTTCATGGCGATTGTGCAGCTACCTATGCCTGCGGCAGCATCAGCACCGAAGCGCAGAAGCTCATTGACGTGACCCGGCAGTCCTTCTTCGAGGGCATCCGGTTCGCCAAAAAGGGCATGCGTGTGCAAGATATCTCCCACGCGGTTCAAACGTATGTGGAGTCTAACGGTTTTGCAGTTGTGCGTTCCTTCGTAGGTCACGGCGTAGGACGCAACCTGCATGAGGAGCCGGAAGTTCCGAATTTCGGAAATCCCGGCCGGGGGCCAAGGCTGCTCCCCGGCATGACCATCGCGGTAGAGCCGATGGTGAACATGGGCACCTATGAAGTCCGTGTTCTCAAGGATGGCTGGACCACGGTGACTGCCGACGGAAAGCTCTCGGCTCACTATGAAAATACTGTACTCATCACCGACGGCGAGCCGGAAATACTCACCGTCACCGAAGGACTTTGATCTATGGACTCCGATTTGCCAGACATTCAGATTTCGGACGTGGTGATGTCAACCGCCGGACGGGATCAG
>OKSL01001184.1_pt1 | contig 9814 bp, 8 predicted proteins | sample 1606251 | NCBI WGS metagenome assembly OKSL01 (sample SAMEA3879543, study PRJEB24766) | human gut metagenome | biome: human-associated habitat; feature: feces | place: USA | collected 1985/1987 | reverse complement strand
AATCGTATGGACTTTTTGTTGAAAAATGAAGAAATTTCAATAGAAGTAAAAATGACACGCGATGGATTAAAAGATAAAGAGCTAGGTGATCAGTTAATCATTGATATTGCTAAATATAAGACTCATCCAAAATGCAAATTTTTATATTGTTTTGTATTTGATCCCGAAGGATATATACGAAATCCTCGCGGTCTTGAGCATGATTTGACCAAAGAACATGATGGTCTATCAGTGAAAGTCTATATTAGACCTATATAATATCAAAGATAATCCGTACTATTTTAGTTGTATAGTACAGATTATCTTTGGAGTAGTGTTTTCATTTAAGAGAAATCTTATTCGCCGTTTCTCGTTTCTTTGAGTTGACCAAATCAGCATAGATTTGAGTGGTGGTGACATTCTTATGCGTTAGCATCTTCGATACTGTGTAAATGTCTGTGCCTAAAGAGATTTGAATGACGGCGTATGAATGCCTAAAGCAGTGGAAGGTTATGTGTTTTCTGATTCCGGCTTCGGCAATCCATTGTTTCAAGGGATGATGTGTCATGGAGCGGGTTAAGCCTTTGAATACTTTTCCGATGCCCCATTCGCCACACAACTCCAGCGCTTCTTGACTGATGGGGAGGGTAGCTTCTGTTTCCGTCTTTTCGGTGCAGATACGGATGTAATAGCCTTGATCCGGGCCGACTTCAAAATCACGCCAGTCCAGCTTCAGAATATCACTGATACGGAGACCGGTCATGCAAGCAAACAGGGATGCCTGTTTCAAGACTGGAATCTTGCAGGGAGTAGCTGCCAGTTTCTTGACTTCATCAAGTGTTAGATACTCTTTCTTGACCTCTTTCCATTCTATCTTTTCCAGAAAGTCGTTCAAGTTCTCGCGCAACATCTTCTCTTTATAGGCTATTTTCAATAAGGCACGGAAAGTCGAATAATAGCCGGCTGCCGAATTGCGTGAGATATAAGCATTGGGATGATTGATCTGTTTGCATTTGAGCAGGTAATCCCTGAACTTCTCACACAGTTCCACGGTGACATCGCCAAAGGTGCATTTGCCACCGACAAATTTCTCGAAGTGGTTGTAAACGCAATCCCATTTCTCATACTTTTCCCGTGCCTTTGTCCGGAAGTAGGCGAGGAAATCTACCTTTTGCTTGTTCTTGTCCAAGAACCCGAATTCTTCATTGATAAGCGACTGGACACGGATACAGCGGATTGCCTCTGCCTTGTTCAGCATATCCTGATTGAACATTCTTTGCTGCTCGTTCTTGGGTTTGGCATAGATGTAGATGCCGAGGAATTCCCGACGACTCATCTTCATCGTATAAGGATTGCGGATTGCCGGATAATAATCCAGATAAAGAGATATGCGGTCGTTACGCAATGGCTTTTGTCTCAAAGTTACGTTGGTGCATGTAAGTGTCATAGCTATATTGTTTTTTGATTAATACTTGTTTTTGTTGCAAATAAAATAGGTGTTCTAATGGTGGTATTTATCACCGGAAAATAACTTTTGCCTCATTCTATCTTTGGAGGCTCAAAGAACTTGTCCAGCTCTGCCCGCAGGATCTTGGTATATTTACCGACCTTGATACGGGGAATATTATGGTATTTCACATAATGGTAGAGTTGGTCCCGTGTCAGATTGAATCGCTCCATCGCTTCGGCAATGGTGTAGTATTTGGGCTCTTCTGGAGCTATGAGACCTTTGGCAATGTCCACATGCTTTTTGGAGTAATACACCATAATGCCGACTTTCTTTTTGGGAATGGCATTCTTTGATACAAAAGAATAGATGGCCGTCAGCGTCATGCCGAACTTCTCCTGCATGTCTTGCGTGCTGTACCATTCCTTGATCTCAGGATCGGGAGCTTTCTTTGCAAAGTAGTCATCAATATGCTTTTTGCTCCAATAGGTTTTTCCACGATGAAAGGTTCGTGGAATATTATGTTCCTTAGCGATATGAAATATCCAGGAATCCTTTATGCCATACTTTTCCTTAACTTCAGCTGTGGTGTAGAAATCTGATATTGGAGTTTTCTCTTTGGGTTTATTCTCATTATTGGAAGCAATAATGTAGTCGAACATTTTATCAATATCCGAACGCCGTACAAGAGTTTTCCCATCAAATCTGACTGCTTTGATTTTCGCGTTTTTGATATACCGATAAATTGAGGTACGGCCTACACCTAAAAATGCGGCAACTTCAGTAGGGGTTAAGAACTCTTTTTCAGAATTAGGTTTTAATTCTGTATCATGTTTCAAGTGGAATTCTTGAATTCGTTTTTTTCTAACTCGATCTTTGTATGCGAGGTTTGCGCACCTGTGTGAACAGTATGCGGTAGTGATCTTGTGGGCGGTAAAAATAGTGCCACACCACTCGCATTTCTTTTGAATTTCAATGTTACTAGCCATTTTAATTATCTTTTTAGTTCGCCAAATCTGTTTCATTGCGTACCACAGCGTTCCAAGACGTTCCAGGTTGTCCACCATCTGGCAGACAGTAAACCCGGCTTTTGGCTTGTGAGGTACACAGGAGGTACAAAAAATGGCGTAAAAAGGCTTAGCAACGATTATCAACGATACTTGAGCAACAAAAAAGGCGCCCGTAAAGAGCGCCATATTAATCGATTATAATCAATTTAACTATTTGATAATCATGTATTTACTTGCCGATGCAAAACTTGGAAAATATGGTCCCAAGTATTTCGTCAGTAGAGATTTGACCTGTGATTTCTCCGAGGTAGTGCATGCATTCTCTAATGTCTTGGGCGAGGAAGTCTCCGGAGAGGCCGGATTGTAGTCCGTTAAGGGTACGTAGGATTGCGTCGTGGGCATTTAGCAGGGCTTCGTAATGACGTACGTTGGTGACGATAATGTCATTTTCGCCAGTTTGTGTTGACTGTATGGTATCTGTAAGCTGTTTTTCGAGTACGTCGATATTTTGGTCGTGTGAAGCTGAAAGAAAGATGAATGAAGTGTTGGGTTTTTCACGAGTGAGGCGTTTGTATAGGTCTGTGAGTTGTTGTTGGGTTGCGGATTCAATCTTATCTACTTTGTTAAAGGCAACGATGAGGCGTTTATCGGTGCAGTGGGGGAGGACTCTTCCAGCGATTTTTTCAATGTCTTGTGTCGATCCAGTGGCATCAATAAGCCAGATGACGATGTGGGCTTGGTCTAGTTTTTGGAAGGTGCGTTCGATCCCCATATTCTCGATGGCATCGTGCGTTTCCCGTATACCGGCAGTGTCGATAAAGCGGAAAGTAATTCCTTGTAATACGACGGTATCTTCGATGACATCGCGGGTTGTACCGTGTATGTCCGAGACGATGGCTTTATCTTCTTTGACAAGGCGGTTGAGCAGTGTCGATTTCCCGGCGTTGGTTTCTCCTATAATGGCAGTAGGTACACCGTTTTTGATGGCATTGCCGAGTGTGAACGAATCGGAAAGGCGCTTAATGACTCGTTCTATTTCACTGGCGAGGTCGGTTAGTTTCTCCCGATCGGCAAATTCTACTTCTTCTTCGCTGAAATCAAGTTCGAGTTCAACGAGCGAGGCGAATGTGAGTAGTTTTTCCCGTAGTTGGATAAGTTCTCGGCTGAATCCTCCACGCATTTGTTGCATAGCTAAACGATGCGAGGTCGCCGAGGTGGAAGCGATAAGGTCGGCCACGGCTTCGGCTTGTGAGAGGTCAAGTTTCCCATTGGTAAAAGCCCTACGGGTAAATTCTCCCGGTTGGGCCAGGCGGCAGCCTGCTCGCAATAGAAGGCTGATGATTTGTTGTTGAATGTAAATCGACCCGTGGCAGGATATCTCGACTGTATCTTCTCCTGTAAATGAATGGGGGGCGATGAAAAGCGTAACGACTACATCGTCAATGGGAGTTTCGTTCTCATCGGCGATTGTTCCGTAGTGTGCTGTATTGGGCTTTGCTTCGGATAGTTTTTTCTTGTTTGCGGTGTGAAATATACGATCGGTTATAATGATAGCGTTTGTTCCGCTTATGCGAATTACGGCAATACCTCCCATACCGGGAGCGGTAGAGATGGCGCAAATCGTATCTTCGGGTATTGGCTTGTTTAGTTTAAGTTCCATATTTCAAGGGATAGGTCGCTTTCTATTTTATGTTCAATACTGTCGGGTAAGTTGTGGAAAAAATCTATTCCGGTCACTCGTTCCACACTGTCGATGGTGATTGCCAACTCTTTTAGAGACGGTTGTTCCGCTTCATTGTCGAATATAAATGCGATTCCTCTGGGCGTGCCGGAATACGGAACAGAGACTACTTTGAAAAAGCGGGCAGGGACGACTATCTCGTGTCGTCCGATTGTCTTTCTCGGAGTAGAAACGATGGGTCCGCAAGTAATGAGTAGTGCACTGTCTCGTTGTACCCATTCACGTATTTGTTCTTCCAGTTCTTTCCAGCGGCCTCGGTTTAATTCGGGAATTTGCGGACAGATATTTGAGAGCAGGAATGATTCTTCCATTGCTGTTTCGTTCCATTTCATATCGGCAGCCGGAGCCATATGTCCTCGGTCGTATCCGCTATGCGTGTAATCACGGGTGTCTATCATTGTGCCCACTACATCGTAGTCGGGGGTAAATCGGTTGTTGCGTGTAGCACTACCTTGCAGTTCGTCTCGTAGTAATTCGTAACTTACCCAATTGGGTTGTTTCCAATGGGAGTTATACGAGACCGTGTAGCCCGTACGGTATAATATTTGTTCCGGTGTATCTTCGGGAGTATGGGCCATTTCAGCATCTTTTACATGACAAAGAGAGTTTGTAAACGATTGTTGAGGATTTTGGGGTTGTTGAGCTTGTTTTATTAGCCACCATATACTGTATGTAACGAGTAACAGCAGAAATAAAGCCCCCCAATTATTTATTTTTTTACTGTTCGATTTTTTCTTTTTTCTCTTTTTAGCCATATCCTCCACTTTTGAATGTGGTCGTGCAAATGTAAGAAAAAATTTTTTTACCTTTGTTCGTCGGTTGGATAATCCATCGACTTAGGTTTAGATCAAGAAAAACCAATAAAAATATATACGATGAATTTAGTAGATCGTTTCCTTCATTATGTGAGCTTCGATACTCAATCGGACGAGCTTACAAACTTGACTCCCAGTACCCCGGGACAGATGCTGTTTGCCCAAAAACTGGCCGAGGAGTTGGAGCGTATAGGCCTTACCGAGGTGACGCTCGATGATAACGGGTATCTTATGGCCTCATTGCCTTCAAATATCGATAAAGATGTCCCTGTGGTAGGATTTATAGCCCATTTGGATACTAGTCCCGATATGTCGGGACGGCATGTGAGTCCGCGGATTGTTAAAAATTACGATGGTAAGGATATTGTATTGTGTGCAGAGGAAGATATCGTATTGAAACCTTCGGAGTTTCCCGAACTACATCATTATATAGGTCAAGACCTTATTGTTACGAATGGGAAGACTTTGTTGGGGGCAGACGATAAAGCAGGTATTGCCGAAATTGTGACAGCGATGGAGTATCTTTTGAAACACCCGGAGATTAAACATGGCAAGATACGCATTGCATTCAATCCTGACGAGGAGATAGGCAAAGGAGCGCACAAGTTTGATGTTAAAGCCTTTGGAGCAGATTGGGCCTATACGATGGATGGTGGTGAAATAGGCGAATTGGAGTATGAAAACTTTAATGCGGCTGTGGCTCGAGTGACTTTCAAAGGCCGTAACGTTCACCCGGGATATGCCAAACATAAAATGATAAATTCGATTCGCATAGCCAATCAATATGCTATTATGTTGCCGCGTTGGGAAACTCCCGAACATACCGAAGGTTATGAAGGTTTTTATCATTTGATTTCGTTCGAGGGCAGTGTGGAGAAGACGGTATTGACTTATATTATTCGTGACCATGATCGAGATCGTTTCGAACGCCGTAAGAAGGAACTCGAACATTTAACTCGTAAAATAAATAACGAGTTTCCGGGTTGTGCCAGTATCGAAATAAACGACCAATACTATAATATGCGTGAGAAGGTCGAACCTGTGATGCATATCGTCGATTTGGTATCCGAGGCTATGAGGGCCGTAGATGTTGTTCCGATGGTGAAGCCTGTACGTGGCGGAACCGATGGAGCGCAATTGTCGTTCAAAGGATTGCCTTGTCCCAATATTTTCGCCGGTGGGTTGAACTTCCACGGGCGTTATGAATTCGTGCCCATACAGTCTATGGAAAAAGCTACCGAGGTGATTGTGCAAATTGCCAGAATGGTAGTCGAGAAATAATAATCTTTGTCGGGTTTGGACAGATATGGAAATTATTTTTCATATCTGTTCCTTTTATTTCATAGCGAAAAGTTCATGTCAGGCACACTCATTGTTCTTACAGGGCCTACCGGGGTGGGAAAGACCGAGCTTAGCCTTCAATTGGCAGAGCGGTATGCTTGTCCTATTGTGTCGGCCGATAGTCGGCAGTTCTATGGCGATATACCTATTGGAACGGCGGCTCCTACAATCGAGCAACTGTCGAGGGTCGAACATTATTTCGTAGGGCAGTTGGCGTTGTCTGACTATTATAGTGCTTCGTGTTATGAAGAAGACGTCTTGAAGCTGCTCGATAAACTTTTCAAGACAAATGACTATGTCCTATTGACAGGAGGCTCTATGTTGTATATCGATGCGGTTTGTAAAGGTATCGACGAGATACCTACCATTACCGACAAGATACGTCGTGAAGTTGCGGCGCATTACGAGAAAGTGGGTTTAGCCGCCCTTTGCGAAGAGCTTAAAGTGCTCGATCCAGTATATTATGCAGAGGTTGATTTGAATAATCACAAGCGGGTGATTCATGCGATAGAGATTTGCCGACAGACCGGTGGCCGATATAGTGATCTGCGTACTCGTCGGGTGAAATCCCGCCCTTTCCGAATTATAAAAATAGGATTGATTCGTCCACGGGAAGAGCTATTCGAGCGGATAAGTCAGAGAGTGGAGCAAATGATTGCCGATGGCTTGGTCGATGAAGCTCGAAGGGTATACCCTTATCGTCATCTTAATTCTTTAAATACAGTGGGCTATAAAGAGTTGTTCGCTTATTTCGATGGGAAGATGACCTTAGAAGAGGCTGTCGAGAAAATCAAGAGAAATACCCGGGTCTATTCCAAGAAACAAGTCACATGGTATAAAAAGGATCTCGATATGAAGTGGTTCTCCCCAGATGATAAGGACGGGATTATTGCTTATATCGACGAGAATTCCGTTTTGTGAAAGACTAATGTGATGTTTGTTTATGCGTGATCTCGAATGGTATCTTTATAAAAAGGATACAGGATTTATATCTATAAAGTTATGAGAATATTGAAGCCTTTTATGTTGCTAGCTGTTATTGGTGTTTTATATTCCTGTGCAGCTGTTCATTTGCAGACTTATCGCAATGGCTATATCATGGATAAGAATAATGTAGTTGTCGGGTACTATTCGAATGGGCATGTCCTCGATTTGGAAAAGAATATCATCGGATACTATGCAAACGGGTATATTTACGATACTCGCCATGAGGTTATAGGAAATTATGTAAATGGATATATAAAGAACCTGAAATTAAAATAGGTCTGATGTAAATTTCACGTTCTTATTTATTTGAAGGTTGGGTTCACGGGCTCTATGTGGTACTCCGTCACTCCTTTGTTGTATTTTGAAAATATCTCATGGGCTTTTTCCACGAATCCTTTCAGATGAGGCCGATGGGGATGCTCTTTCAATTCTTGTATCGCAGGTACTACCCGGAAGTTTTCTTTTTGTATAGTTGGTCGTCGGGTATAAACGAGTGTGTGTTGTGCCGATTGTAACAGTATTTTTCCCGTGATATCCCGTCGGATAACAACCTTTACCATTGCTCCGCCTACCGTATCGCGGGTTTTCATATTGGAGATGAAATTCCCCAGTGAATAGACGATGAGGGCACAAGGGTTCCCTTGTTCGTCGTATCGTAATTCCATAGGTTGTATCACGTGTGGGTGGGCTCCTATAATCAGTTGTACTCCTTCTTTCGCCAAAAAGTCTGCCAAATCTTCTTGTCGTTTGTTCGGCAACAGTTGGTATTCATCGCCCCAATGTAGGCAGGCAACGATAAGGTCGGCACTCAACGTTTTAGCACGAAAAATGTCTTTTTTTATTTTTTCTTCGTCTATGTAATTGACAATTAATGGAGAGTGTGGCGTAAATCCATTCGTTCCGTACGTGTAATTCAGAAAGGCGATTCGTATTCCTTTTATAGAGGTTATGAACGGATAGAATCTTTCGAATGAGTCTTTTGAATCGTAGGTCCCTATATGGTCTGCTCCGATAGAGTCGAGTATATGCAATGTGCGTATAGCCCCTCGGGTATAACGGTCGAGACAGTGATTGTTGGCGGTAAGGAAAAGGTCGAATCCTGCGTTTTGTAATGCGATTGGAAATTCGTCCGGCGCAGAAAAACAGGGATAACCGGTGTAAGGTTGTCCGCCGATGGGCGATTCTAAATTGACGACTGCATAATCCGCCGCAGCTATTTCGTGAGTAATGTCTGCAAAGCAAGGTGAATAATCGTATGCCTCGCCTTGTTTTGCAGATTGTATTTGGGCTTTATGTTGCATAGCATCGCCAGCGAAAAGAAGAGAAACCTCGGTAGCGGGTACTGCCGGAGCTTGTCCTAAAATGAGCGGTGCTAAAAAGGATATGAGCCCTATCATACGAGTTTAGGGATAGATTGCTTTTTTCCCAGCCAACAGGGTGTTACGCATGAGCGACACGATAGTCATAGGGCCTACTCCGCCGGGAACGGGGGTGATAAAAGAGCACTTGGGAGCTACTTCGTCGAATTTTACGTCTCCGGTGAGCTTGAATCCCGATTTTTTTGTAGCATCGGGAACTCGGGTCGTACCCACATCAATGATTACGACACCCTCTTTTACCATATCGGCAGTGACGAATTCGGGAGAACCGAGTGCGGCGATAATAATGTCGGCCGTACGGCATATCTCTTTGATGTTGGGGGTTGCACTATGACATACGGTTACCGTGGCATTGCCCGGATAAGCCTTTTGCATCATGAGTGTAGCTACCGGTTTGCCAACAATGTTGCTTCGTCCCAGTACCACACAATGTTTTCCTTTGGTCTCTATTTCGTAGCGGGCAAGCAACTCCATGATTCCGGCGGGTGTAGCCGATACGAAACAGGGCAACCCGATGGACATGCGCCCTACATTGACCGGGTGAAATCCGTCGACATCTTTCCGGTAGTCGATAGCTTCGATCACCTTTTGTTCCGAGATGTGTTTGGGCAAGGGTAGTTGGACGATAAATCCGTCGATATCGGGGTCGTTGTTCAGTTCGTTTACTTTGTTCAAGAGTTCTTCTTCGGTAACATCGCTTTCATAGCGAACGAGAGTCGATTTGAACCCGCATTGTTCGCAGGCTTTTACTTTGTGTGCCACGTATGTTTCACTCCCGCCGTCGTGTCCCACCAGAACAGCTGCTAAATGAGGCCGTTTGCCTCCGGCACTGCAAATATATTCTACCTCTTGGGCGATTTCTTGTTTTATACGGTCGGCCACCGCTTTTCCATCGATTAGTTGCATAATATTGAGGTTTTGTAAAAAAACTACCGGACACACTCCCTTTTTTGCCTATCGGCAATCGATTAGAATCGGGAGTGTATCCGGTAGTTTCATGTTGAGTGATTAAAATTATCTTCTTTTGAATCCTTTCATCATGGCTCCTTTGTTTTGGGTAACCATTCGCATCATTTTGCGGGTTTGGTCGAACTGCTTGATAAGTCGGTTCACCT
>OKSL01001178.1_pt1 | contig 9842 bp, 8 predicted proteins | sample 1606251 | NCBI WGS metagenome assembly OKSL01 (sample SAMEA3879543, study PRJEB24766) | human gut metagenome | biome: human-associated habitat; feature: feces | place: USA | collected 1985/1987 | reverse complement strand
AGCGTGTTGCCATGGGTCGTGCAATCGTTCGTAATCCTAAGGTATTCCTTATGGACGAACCTCTTTCCAACCTGGATGCAAAACTTCGTGTACAGATGCGTATCGAAATCGCTAAATTACATCAGAGATTAGGTACCACCATCATCTACGTAACACATGACCAGACCGAAGCTATGACACTGGGTACCAGAATCGTAGTTATGAAGGATGGCGTTATCCAGCAGGTAGATACTCCTCAGAATCTTTACGAGAAGCCTTGCAACCTGTTCGTAGCAGGATTTATGGGATCTCCGCAGATGAACTTCTTAGATGCAACTGTAGAAGTAGCAGGCGATGTAGCTAACTTAAAGATTGCCGGTCACAGCATTCCTCTTCCTCCTGCTAAATCCAAGAAGCTGATTGACGGTGGTTATGACGGAAAGGTTGTTACCTTCGGTATCCGTCCTGAAGATGTATATGATTCCGAAATGTACATCGAAGCTTCTCCTAACAGTGTATTCGAATCTACCATCAAGGTATACGAATTACTGGGTGCTGAAGTATATCTGTACTTCGATCTGGAAGAGTTCCCTGTAACTGCAAGAGTAGATTCCCGTACCACTGCAAGACCTGGCGATACCGTAAGATTTGCTCTGGATGTTGAAAAAATTCACGTATTCGATAAGGATACCGAGCAGGTTATTACCAACTAATAAACAAACGCTTCGGGGGTGCATATGCACCCCCGTTTTTGCATTTACGGCTAATAGAAAGAAAGAGGGGATTTCGGTTTATGATTTCAAACCAGATTATTCAGACGAGCATTGACGAATTAAAAGCGATTACCAAGGTTGACCTTTGCATCTACGACATCACAGGCAGTCTGGTAGCGTCTACAGCAGAAAAAGGAAGCCTTTCCAATGACTTTGTGACAAGTTTTGCCCAATCACCGGCAGACAGTCAGGTGATTGGCAATGAACACCTGCTGAAAGTGCTGGATGAGGGGGAAGTTGTGTATATACTGGTGGCAAGAGGAACCTCGGACGATGTTTACATGGTGGGGAAAATCGCTGTCTGCCAGCTGCAAAATCTGATTATTGCGTATAAGGAGAAGTTTGACAGAAACAATTTCTTCCAGAACCTGCTTTTAGACAACCTGCTTTTAGTGGATATCTACAACCGGGCTAAAAAGCTGCACATTGAGGTCAGTGTACCCCGCCTGGTTTATTTGATTGAAACAAAATCGGAAAAGGACGGTATTGTCACAGAGCTTCTGAAAGGAATGTTTTCCGTACAGAACGGCGATTACATTACCTCTGTGGATGAAAGCAATGTAATTTTGATTAAATCCCTGGAGGATGGTTATACCCAGGACTCCCTTCTGGATATTGCCAACACCATAGTGGATATGATGAATACGGAAGCCATGCTCAACGTCAAGGTTGCCTTCGGTACTGTGGTGTCGGAGCTTAAGGACGTTTCCAAATCCTATAAGGAAGCGAAAATGTCTCTGGATGTTGGCAAGATTTTCTACGCGGAAAAGGATGTTATGGCGTACAGCACACTGGGAATAGGACGTTTGATTTACCAGCTTCCCATTAACCTGTGCAGAATTTTCATCAAGGAGATTTTCGGTGACTCCATTCCGGAGGAACTGGATGAGGAAATGCTCACAACCATCAATAAGTTCTTTGAAAACAACCTGAACGTTTCCGAAACCTCCAGACAGTTGTTTGTGCACCGGAATACGCTGGTTTACCGTATTGAGAAAATGCAGAAATGCACGGGACTGGACATCCGCACCTTCGACGATGCCCTGACCTTCAAGATTGCTCTCATGGTCGTAAACTACATGAAGTACCTGGACACCATGGAGTACTAAATTTTTGCAAATAAATTACACGAAGCCGGTTTATTTTTTATGAATGAAAAGACAAAATCATTTTTACAGAAAACGGGGATTTTATCCCTGACGCCCCTGACGTTGCTGCGTTTTTTTGCCGGACTTGCCATTATACAGCTGGCAGTCGCCTCTTTCCTGCAGATAGGAATTGGGTCGGACTCCTTTACCGTATTCATGCAGGGACTTTCCAAGGTATGCTCCGTCAGCGTGGGAACGGCAAACTTTCTGCTGACACTGGTACTTTTAATCATTGTGTTTCTGCTGGACAGGACGCAGTTTAAGATTGGCATGGTATTTGCCGTGGCATTTGCGGGACTGTTTCTGGACGGCATGGCAAAGGTGCTGACCGTTGTTTTACCGAAAGAGCCGTCCATACCGGTTATTGCACTGGAATTTGCCCTGACCTGCGTGGTCGTCTCCATAGGTTTTCCACTGCTTAAATCCGCAGGAATAGGCGTGGCTCCAAACGATGCGCTGTACCTTGCCATTGCCAACCGCACGAAAAAGCCCTTTGGACTTATCCGGGTGCTGGTGGATGCCTGCTACCTTGTCTGCGGCTATTTCTTCGGCGGCGTCATCGGCATCGGCACCGTAGTCTGCGTCATTGCCATAGGCCCCATGATGCAGTTTGTGATGAAACATATTATTAAACAGAAGGATTGAGAAAAATCTTGTCATATTTTTCGGATATTACGCATATATATCACTAAAGGAATTGGCTAAGGGGATTTTGCGGATATGGAAAAAGGGGACAAGATTTTTTTTCAGAAAAAAATTATTTATTTAGACTATGTTGAGCGGGAGAATAAAATAAAAAACGGCGGTGTGATTAAGTGGGAAGCGAGAGGGGAAGAAAGCCGTGTGCAGATACATATCAGGGGACTGTATCCTACGGACTCCTGCCGGGGAGAGCTCATGCTGCTTTCGGAAGGAGAAGGCCATCCCGCAGACACCATTTATCTGCAGTACGGAACCGCAGAGTATGCCGGCATCTGGCATAATGAAAACTTAGCCGGAACCGGAATTCCTTACGAGGGGTGTGACGGAATTATCATAAAACTTTCCGAAACCAGATTTTTGAGGGGAATTTGGCGAAATCGGGAAAAACACAAAGCGGAGACTCCGGAACCGGTGCCGCAGAATAAGCCGGAGCCTGCCGTGCTTGCAGCCGCACAGACCGCCGAAGATGTGGTGCATGCAGAGCGGTATCAGGCACCGATGGAGGCAGTGCAGACTATGGGACCTGTATCAGCCGCACAGACCGTACTGGATGCATACGATGATACGGTGCTGGAGCCGCAGCCCATGCCGGGGAATGAAGAAATGCGGCAGGATGCCGCACCTGCGGGAGAAATTCAACCGGATTTGCCGCCGCATGAGCCAGCTACAGAAGTCCCGCAGCCCATGCCTGAAACTGAGGAGCCGCAGCAGGTCGAACCGGAAGCAGAAGAACAGCCGGAGCCGCAGCAAGCCATCCCGCCTGCGGAGGAAGAAGCGCAGTCCCATGAGGAGGAGCCAGCCTCCGAAGCCCCGTTCCTGCGCTCACAGCGGAAAATGCAGGCAGGGCAGATTTCCCCCAACAAATGGGAGCAGCTTAACCGCATCTATCCTAAAATTCAGCCATTCGGGGACGTCAGGGAATATTTATCCATCGCCCCCTGCGATTTTGTAATTCTGTCGGAGCACTATCAGGAAATGGTGCAAAACAGTTTCCTGTTGCACGGCTACTATAACTACGGACACCTGATTTTGACAAAAATAAAGGAAGGAATAGACGATAATTATTATCTGGGCGTGCCCGGAGTTTACTACGAGAGAGAAAAACAGGCAGCCCTGCTCTTTGGATTTGAAGGGTTTGAAGGAGACGGGGATGCCGTCCAGGACGGCAGTTTTGGCTATTACATGAAACGGGTAGAGATATAGACGAAGCTTATACGCCTTCCCCATTTGCTCGTGTGAGATAAAGAAGTAAAAGAAGTGTAAAAAATTTTGCCGTCCCCTGTCCGGCTGACTGCCGGACGGGTCGGGCTTTAGTCGGGCAACTCTACCTTGCCGACAAAAGAATAATAGATTTCGATTTCCTGCCTGCGGTGCTTGTTCTCGTCGTAACTGCACTAATGTTACACAAAACGGTTTGACAATGCTTGCTTTTTCAATGCTGTATGGTAAACTAAATATATAGCAAGAGAGGTACGAACACCGCGGTCTGCCGTTTTAAGCAAACAATACAAACGGTTTTTATGCCTTCCACAAGTGAAGTATTATTAGACCGCAACAGCTGTTGACGAAGGCTTGTTGCGTTTTTTGCCGTATGTTGAAAGGTTTGTGTGAATCTAAAAAGTAAAATATGTAACTGGCAGAAAGAAGGGTTACAAATGGCAAACATAATAATTTATGGCGGAGGATTTCAAGCAGCGGCGGCAGCGTCAAAGGCGGCATCGCAAGCTGGAAATGCGCAAATCTACCTGCAATGCAAGGCTCGAAAAATAAAAGGAGATGTATAATGAGAAGTTCTCTCTCTTGTCATTTGAAATCAATATCGGGTTTGCTGATTGTGATTTTCATATTTGCAACCCTTCCTGTTTGCAGAGTTGCAGCGCTTGAAACTGCAAGCATATCCGAATATGCAAAACCGTATGTTGAAGAATTGACCGAAAGCATCCCGTTTGATTATGATGATTATACAAAGCCGATAAAGCGTGATGAGTTTGCAAGGTTGATTTATTTTGCGATAAAGCAGATGTCTGATGCAATGACTACAAAAGTTGTTCTCAATGATGCTGCGCCGCCTTTTTCCGATACAGACGATGTTTTTGTGGGAGCGTTGTCCAATGCCGGAATTATAATGGGTAGAAACGATGAAATCTTTTCTCCGAACGATTTTCTCACAAGAGAAGAAGCCGCCGTTATTATCGGAAGAACATTTGACTTATTCGGATTTAAGCAGCTGAATAAAACAACAGATTTTGCGGATAAGGGAGATATTTCGCCGTGGGCTGTTTCGGCGGTGGATTCGCTTTGCCCATATAAATTATTTATAGGATCAGATAACGGGAAATTTCTCCCGAAAAGCACAATAACAAGGGAACAGGCAGCCGTGATTACGCAGAGATTTATGCGTATGACAGAGATTTTCAAGTTCACGGTTGATGGACCACTCCCCAATGGTTATAGTGTTTGGCAAACCTGGTCTGCCAGCTATATAGAGGATGGCGCGGGAAAGGTTGTATTCTCGCTTCCACGATATTATCCGCCGAAAATGGGGAAATCGGTTGAGAGCTATGACGGATTAAGAATATTTGCGTATAAAGGCAGCTATCTTTATATCGCATCGGGAATTGACGCAGCGAGCGCTGCACAGGGAAGCACGATTCCCGGAACAGTTGTGTTTGATGGATTAAGCGGCAGAGAGCTGATGTTTGTGCCTATGCAGCAAAATGACGTTGGAAATTGGGCATCGGGTTTTTATGGCTTGACATCCGACGGAGAATACCTGATTTTTTATCATCAGACTCAGCAAGGATCAATAATGGGAAGTAGCGGGAAATACGTTTATGGCATATATGACATTAACGGAAATGAACTTTTACCTATATCCCATGCATGGCAAGACCTGTACGATGGCGGTTGGGTAAATGAAGAAACGGAACCATTTAGCAAATGACCGCTTAGAATCAACTTCTTCTTTCCTTGAGGAGTCGCAATAAACCTTTCTGCTCTCGATATAGTTTGTTCAAGGCGGTCAAGTGCGTTTGGGCTTGACCGTCTTTCCCGTTTTTTCTATCTGAACTGCCACAGTGCTACCAACCAAATATCATAACGAAAGGTCTGTTAAAACCAATGAACCAAAAAGAACTCAACGAGCTGCGACGCCGCTGGAAGCCGGATAAAAATGCCATCAGCCGTATTTACGGCTGTTTTGTCAATAGCAATAAGGAGATTATAACCGATTTGGACGAGTCGCTTGGCATGATGACACAGGAGGAAGCCGAAAAATACCTCAGCCTGCTGAAAAAGGCACTGTCAGGAGCACTCGGAAAAAACCTGATCGATATTGTGTTTTCTACCCAGCAGGTCATGACGGGGGAAGAACACAGAATGTTGATGGAACTGCGCACATCCGGTGCGAAGGATGCTCGGGTGCGGCAGGCATTTTATCAGAAAGTCATTCAATCGCTGGACATGGGCGAGAGCAATTATCTGTTGCTGCTGGCAAGCGACAGCTATGATGTACCCCATCGAAATCGGGACGCCCTGCGAGCCGAGGGCTCGGATGAGGTCTTTTCCTATATTCTGTGTGCGGTCTGCCCGGTTAAAACGGGAAAAACGGAATTGGGCTATTTCTCCGGAGATAACGAGTTTCATTGTGCCGCCAGTCAAACTGTCGCTGCGCCGGAGCTGGGCTTCCTGTTCCCGGCCTTTGATAACCGCAGCGCCAACATCTACAATGCGCTTTTTTACTCCCGCAAAGAGGGAGAACTGCATCAGGAGTTTATCGACGCAGTATTCCATACCGATTTGCCCATGTCGGCCGCAGAACAGCGGGAGGCCTTTGAGACCTCTCTTTCCGAGTCGTTGGGCAGCGCCTGCAGCCTTGAGATCGTGCAGGCAATCCACGGTCAGCTTGCCGCAATGATTGAAGAGCATCAGGAGACGAAGGATCCGGAGCCGCTGACTGTCAGCCCCTGTGAAGTGAGCAAGATTATTTTGGATTGCGGTGCTTCGGAGGAACAGGCGGAGGCTTTTCAAGCTGCCTGTGGGGAACGGTTCGGCGCAGGCGCCGTTCTCAATCCGGCCAACCTGATTGATGCAAAGAAAGTGGAGCTGAAAACGGAGAAGGTATCACTCTCCATTGATCCTGAATACAGCCATCTTGTGGAAGCGAAGGTCATCGACGGTCAAAAGGTGTTAATCGTTCCGGTAGAAGATCATTTGGAATTCAACGGAGTTGCCGTCAATGTCAATAAGGACAAAGAATAACCGACAATGCGCGCTGCGAAGCTTCGCGGTATGCCGAAGGGGGTATTTTTACGGCTCGGCGATATAGATTGGCAAGAAAACAGAAAAGGATTACGCTAACGGCGGCAGCCAAAATGCTTGGCGTTTCGCAGCCGACATTGAGCGCGTGGGAGGGCGAGAGGAAGAATCCTTCTGTGGAATCCCTGATTCAGATGTCCGAGCTTTACGGCGTGAGCGTGGACTTTCTTCTGGGTCTTCCGGAAGCTCGATATCATCGGGCGGATATGCTTCAGCCGATTCCGCCGGAAGCTCTGCCGGCTTTTCATGATACACCCGTCTTCTCAAGCCGATATGGCTGGGCAATGGTGAATGCGATAGAAGGAGAGCTTCTCTTCGCAAGCGGGATGCGTCTGTCGCTGGCAGATGCAGCCGAAGTGTATGTTCTGCCTCCGGCCTTTGCAACACCCGGCGCGGCAGTATCCATGCCGTTGAGAAGGGACGAGCTTACCGGGTACGACTGCGTATGGGTAGAGCCAATCTCCATGGACGCCGCCCTGCGAGATGAGCTTCGCGGCTGGTATCATATTAAAAGACGCTTTGTGGAAAACGAGGTGGGGCAGCGCTTCTACTTTGATTTTTACGGCGCAAAATGGCTTGCCTTTGCAAACGGACCGGGAAATATATGAATGAGGTCCATCTTGATGCGCGAAGTGAAATCAGAATAAGAACGTCCGCCCGTTTCTGCCCTTGAGGCGTGGAGCGGGCTTTCGTTCATTTTCCGGGCTGGTCTCGTTGCACTTTTGTGACACTTTCCATGCACTTTTGCGGGGGAAGTATTTGGCGCTCTCCTGTATACTACAATCAAGGTTGAAGCCCAACCAAAACGATTAAAAAAGGAGAGTAAAATACCATGAAAAAGAAAACAATTTGGAGCCTTGTATTGGCACTGGCGTTGGTGGTATCGGCTATCGGCACGGCAACTTCCGCCTTTGCCGCCACACCCGCGCCAATGGAGCCTGTTACTAAAATTGCCACCGAGAACGAGGACGCCATCTGGGAGCAGATCGAGGCGGTGGAAGAGAAGAGCGACGCCATCTTCCAAAGAAACGCAGCGCTGTGGGAAAAGCTGGACGAAATCTGCAACGCCCTGCCTGACGACTACGACTTCACAGACTTTGACGAAGCAGCGTTTATCCGCAGCAGCAACGCTCTGACGGAAGCGGAGAAGGAAACGCTTCTGGCGGACATCAAGGAGCTGAACAGCCTTGACGCTGAGATGGAGGCACTGTACGCTCAGCTGCCCGACTGCGACAATATGCCGCTTTACGAGAAGGCACTGGAAAAGGCCGATCCCAAGGTGCTGGACGAGATCGACACCCTGGAGCAGGAGTATGACCGCCTCTGCGAGAAGAACGCCGACCTGTGGGACAAGGTGGACGAGGCGTACTTCAACCTGCCGGACGACTACGACTTCGACAACTACGATGAGGCCGCCTTCATCCGCAGCCTGAGCTTCCTGACCGACGCGGAAAAGGACGCGCTGATCGCCGACTACAACCGTCTTACGGAGATCGACAGCCGGCTGTGCGAGCTGTACAATTCCATCTGGGGCAACACCGGCTGCGAAAGCGGCATCTGCCCCCTTTGACGGAAAGGCGGTTTTCTGATAGTATAAAATCAACATCATGCCGATGCTGCGCCTACGCGCAGCATTTGGCGCTGCTTGCAAGGAGGACGCATGGGACATTCCATCTATTTGGCGGACGATGAAAAGAGCATCCGGGAGCTGCTCCATAGCTTCCTCGCAAGCGACGGATATACCGTGCGCTCCTTTGAAAGCGGCGACGCGCTGCTGGAGGCATTTCATCAGGAGCCTGCGGAACTGGTAATACTGGACATTATGATGCCCGGCACAGACGGACTTGCCGTGTGCCGGGAGCTTCGCTCTGTTTCCGATATTCCCATCATCCTGCTTACGGCCAAGGACAGCGAGCTGGACTACGTCATGGGCATCAGTCAGGGCAGTGACGATTACCTCACCAAGCCCTTCCGTCCAACGATATTGCTGATGAAGGTGAAGGCGCTGCTGCGCCGTGTAGAGATGGACAGAGGGAAAACGGCGGCGGCAGAGGATGAGCTGCGCTACGGGGATCTCCGCTATTCCGACATGGAAAACGCCATCCTTTGCGGAAGCACGATCGTGGCGCTGACCCAGACCGAACTGCGGCTGCTCAGCTATATGATGAAGCAGCCGGAAAAGGCCTATTCCCGCGAGGAGCTGCTCAGCGCGGTGTGGGGCTTTGACTCGGAGGTGGAGACCCGCGTGACCGACGAAACCCTGCGCCGTATCCGGAAAAAGCTGCTGCAAGCGGGCAGCACCGTCAGCGTAAGCACCATCTGGGGCTTTGGCTATAAGCTGAAGGGAGCAGGAAGCGTATGAAAAACATCAAGCTGCGGATCGTGTATCTGATCCTTTGCTCGGCTCTGCTGCTCTTTGCACTGTTCATGCTGGCGGTGAACCTCATTATACCTGCACACTTTGTGCGTGAGGCAAAAAAGGCGCTCATCAGCGAGGCCGAGTATCAAAACCGCACCATCCCCTATACCGACGATGAATCCTTTTTTGACGATGAATGGAATGACACGGAGGAGCACTTCCTTACGCCAAGCATCGTATTTTTAGAGCCGGATAATGCCAATCAATCAAGCGGTTGGAACAGGGACGCATATCGCCTGGAGAAAAAACTGCTGGAATACTGCAAGGGGCGGGATCTGTCGCTCAACCAATGCTATACCTTCAAAACGGACAAACATCACCTGATATTCATGTCCGTGCAGGAGGAGCAGGACGATTGGGAAAAGCCGTACGCCTATATCATGTACATAGACATTGGTCCCATCACCCGCTATATCGTGACGCTGAATTGGGCGTTCTTTGCGGTGCTGCTGGCGATCTCCTCCGTCATGTGCCTGCTGGGGTTCCGCTTCGGTCGGGATATTG
>OKSL01001172.1_pt1 | contig 9865 bp, 9 predicted proteins | sample 1606251 | NCBI WGS metagenome assembly OKSL01 (sample SAMEA3879543, study PRJEB24766) | human gut metagenome | biome: human-associated habitat; feature: feces | place: USA | collected 1985/1987 | reverse complement strand
GAAGGCGGAGATCGTCCGTGTGACGAAGGACATTCACGCCGGCGAGCTCATCACCCAGGACATGGTCACCACGGCCGAGGTCGGCTCCTACAATCTCCCCTCCGGCCTTATGACCGCGAAAGACAATGTGGTGGGCAAATACGCTAAGGCGGATCTTGCCGTTGGCGATTATATTCTCGCCGCCAAGCTCTCGGACGCGCCTGCCGCCGAGAATGCGTATCTCTATAATCTGGATGGCACGAAGCAGGCCATCTCCGTCACCATCAAGAGCTTCGCCACAGGACTGTCCGGTAAGCTCCAGAGCGGCGACATCGTATCGGTCATCGTGGCGGACTACCCGGAGGATGGCGAAACCACCATCCCCGCCGAGCTGCAGTATGTGGAGATCATCTCTGTTACCGCCAGCACCGGCTATGACGCCAATACCGGTGAAGCAAAGGATGACGAGAAGGAGCTGCCCTCTACCGTGACCTTCCTCGTTCTGCCAGAGCAGGCCAAGGTGCTGGCGGAGCTGGAGCAGGTCGCCAAGCTCCATTTAGCGCTCGTCTACCGCGGCACAACAGACGGCGCAAGGCAGTTCATCGAGGCGCAGGACAAACTCATTGAGGAGTTGTACGCAGAGCCGGAGGAATATCCCAGTGAGGAGAGCGAAGCCGCCGATCCTACCGCAGAAATGCCGGAGAGTGAGGTGACAGGATGAATTTCAGAAAGGCCAGCATCTTTCAGCGCGACACAGAGAAGCCGGAGGAGCAGAATGACAGCGGCGGTATGCTGGCGGTCTGGGGCAGTCCCGGCAGCGGAAAGACAATAACGGCGGTGAAAATCGCAAAAATGCTCTCCGCCAGAAAGAAAAATGTCATCCTTCTGCTCTGTGACATGGCCGCTCCCATGCTGCCGTGCATCTGTCCCGCGGACGCTCTGGAGAGCAATGGCTCTCTTGCCGGCGTCCTGGCAGCCGTCCGTATCAGCGAGAACCTCATCAAGCATAACCTTGTCACCTTTAAGCGCAACAGCTGCCTTGCGGTATTGGGGCTGCTCGAACGGCAGAACGAGTACAGCACTCCGCCCTTTACGCAGAAGCAGGTGGTAGAGCTGCTGGACGGCCTGCGTCAGATCGCACCCTATGTCATCGTGGACTGCGGCAGCTACATCGCCAACGACATCCTCTCCGCCGTTGCGCTGATGGAGGCGGACAGTATCCTGCGCCTTGCCAACTGCGACCCCAAGAGCGTCAACTACTTTGCAAGTCAGCTCCCTCTGCTGGACGGGCCTGAGTGGGACATGGACAAGCAGTATAAGGTGGCATCCAATGTGAAGCCCTATCAGGCAGCGGATCACATCGGCAAGGTGCTGGGCGACACGGCCTTCGTGCTGCCCTATTCCCAGGAACTGGAGGAGCAGTATCTGGCGGGCAACCTGCTTGCCGACCTCGCCCTCAAGGACAGCCGACCCTTCCGCAAGGAGTTAGAGCGTATCATCGCGGAGGTGTTTTAATATGGCTCTTGGCGAAAAGCGAAACGTCTCGGTCTTTGCCACAGCTGCGCAGCGGCGGGATGCGGCGGAATATCAGGTCACCTCGGAGCCGGAGGTCGTCCCCGTAGTGGTGGACGACACGCCGCAGCGGACCTTGAACACCGACATTGGCACCCTCGGACGGGCACACAACCTGTTCTTTACCCCGACGGCAGAGGGCAGAGACTTCAATTCCGTGCTGCAGGAGGTGCAGGAGTACATCTCCGGCGCCTACGCCGCACTCATCACCGGGGGCGGCGAGGACTCCAAGGAACAGCTCATGCGCTACATCACCAAGTACCTGCAGGACCGGCGTATCGCCGTAGCAGGCATGACGCAGACGGAGCTGGTGGACGCCATCTATTCCGATATGGCGGAGTTCGGCTTCCTGACCCGCTATATCTACGCCGACGGCATTGAGGAGATCAACATCAATTCGTGGCGGGATATCGAGGTGCAGTATTCAGACGGTCGAAGTGAAAAGCTCACGGAACACTTCGATTCGCCGGAACACGCACTTGCCGTCATCCGACGAATGCTCCACGCCTCCGGTATGGTGCTGGACAACGCCAGCCCGCTGGTCACGGGACACCTGACCCGCAACACCCGTATTGCCGCTATGAAGTCCCCCGTGGTGGATGAGGATGTGGGCGTCGCCGCCTCCATCCGAATCGTCAACCGCCACAATCTCAGCCGTGAGGATCTGCTGCGCAGCGGCACAGCCACAGAGGAAATGCTGGACTGGCTTTCCGTATTTTTACGCTATGGAATCTCCATCTGCGTGGCTGGTGCCACCTCCTCCGGCAAGACCACGGCGGCAGGCTGGCTGCTGACCACGATCCCAGACAGCAAACGCATCTTCACCATTGAGAACGGCTCCCGTGAGCTGGAGCTGGTGCGGGAGGAAAACGGTAAGGTAGTCAACTCGGTGGTCCACACCCTGACCCGCGACAGTGAAAATGAGCGTCAGCGGATCGATCAGATCGCGCTGGTGGATATCTGCCTGCGCTTTAACCCGGACATCCTGGTGGTGGGTGAGATGCGCGGTGCCGAGGCCAATGCTGCGCAGGAGGCCGCCCGCGTGGGCGTGGCGGTGCTGACCACCATCCACTCCAACTCCTGCGAGGCGACCTACCGCCGCATGGTGTCCCTGTGCAAACGAGCCGTGGATATGTCCGACGAAACGCTTCTCAGCTATGTGACGGAGGCATACCCCATCGTGGTCTTCTGCAAGCAGCTGGAGAACAAGCAGCGCCGCATGATGGAGATCATGGAGTGTGAGATCCTGCCCAATGGGGATCGCCGCTACAACACGCTGTTCCGCTATGTCATCACGGAAAACCACATGGAGAACGGAAAATTCGTCATCGAAGGACATCACACGCAGGTGAACGAGATCTCCGTGAGTCTGCGCAAACGCCTGCTGGAAAACGGTATGCCCAACGAGGAGCTACAGGCTCTTTTGAAACCCGAAAAGGAGGTGAACGCCACTTGACAGCCCTGCTGCTGACTGCGTGCGTCGGCATGATCACCGGCGCATTCCTTATCTTTCGCATCTCGCCCATGGACTTCACGCTGGGTGTGTTCCGCCGGTTGACCGCCGGGCCCAAAAGCATCCGGGATGACATCAATGAGACGACCCAGCGCAAGAAGCCCGGCCTCTTCCGCCGCGAGATATCGGAAGCGCAGACGATCCTGCAAGCCACCGGCAAGGAGGAACGCTTTCCCATGCTGTGCGCGGCATCTCTGCTGCTCTTTGCCGTGGGTGCGGGCATCGCCATCATCATGAATAACCTCTTGCTGGTGCCGGTGCTGGCGGCCGGCATGATGTTCCTGCCCTTTTGGTACATCAAGCTCACGGCCGGACACTACAGGAAAGCTGTTACCGCCGAGCTGGAAACGGCACTCTCCATCATCACCACGGCCTACCTCCGCAGTGAGGATCTGCAGACCGCCGTGGAGGAGAATATCAATTATCTGAACCCGCCCGTGCAAGGCGAGTTCCGCAGCTTCCTCACCCGCATCAAGCACATCGACCCGGATATGAATGCGGCGTTGGCGGAGCTGAAGTCTGCCATTGACAATGAGGTGTGGCGGGAGTGGTGTGAGGCACTCTCCGCCTGCCAGTATGACCACAGCATGAAAAGCACCCTCAATCCCATTGTGGCAAAGCTATCAGATATGCGCATCATCAATGGGGAGCTGGAGAATCTCGTGTTCGCGCCCCGCAAGGAATTCATCTCCATGGCGGCGCTGGTGGTGCTGAATATCCCGCTGCTGTACTTTCTCAACAAGGACTGGTATGCGGCCTTGATGACCACTGTACCCGGCAAGGCGGTGCTGGCGGTCTGTGCTGCCGCTATCTTTCTCTCCTTTGCCAGAGTGGTCAAGCTGACCCAGCCAATCGAGTATCGGAGGTGACGGACATGACGATCTTATTGTTCCTTTTCGGCGTGGCCGTTGCCGCGGGACTGTTCTTCATTCTGGCAGACATTCTGAAGCTGCCCCGCCTCTCCACGGAGAAGGCCCTCCTATCCGCAGGGCGAGCCGAGAAAAAGCGGATGAAGTCGCTGGACGCGATCTTCCTTGGCTGGGCTATCAAGCTCTCCAAGTATATCCAAATGGATGAATACAAGAGGCATCGGCTGGAGCGCACGCTGAGTGCCGCCGGCATGGATATGACGCCGGAGGTCTATTTGGCCTATACCATCCTCAAGCCTGCCGCCGCGCTGCTGGCGGTCATTCCGTGTCTGCTGATCTTCCCTCTGCTCTCGCCCATCGTGGTGCTGCTGTCGATATTGCTTTACTTCAAGGAGAGCCGCAAGGCGGAGGAAAAGGTCACCGAACGCCGCGAGAAGATCGAGGGGGAGCTGCCCCGCTTTGTTGCCACAGTGGAGCAGGAGCTGGGAGCCAGCCGCGATGTGCTGACGATCCTTGAAAACTATAAGCGGCACGCCGGTCCCGACTTTGCCCGTGAGCTGGATGTGCTGACGGCGGATATGCGCTCGTCCTCTTACGAGGCGGCACTGGTTCGTTTCGAGGGCAGGCTGGCGTCACCCATGCTCTCGGACATCGTGCGCGGGCTCATCGGCGTCCTGCGCGGGGATGACGGCCGCGTTTATTTCCAGATGCTGGCCCACGACATGAAACAGCTGGAGCTTCAGCGGCTCAAGGCGCAGGCAGCGAAGATCCCACCCAAGATCCGTGTGTACTCCTTCGTCATGCTGGTCTGCTTTATGCTCATCTACATTGTGGTCATCCTCATGCAGATCCTCACCTCGATGGGAGGGCTGTTCTGATGAAGCACAAATGGAAGAAACGCTCCGGCGAGGGATATATCGACACCTGCGTCCTCGTCCTCTGCGCCATGCTGGTGATCGCACTGGCGGTGAAGGTCCTGCCGGTGTATGTTGCCAAGCAGCAGCTCGACACCTTCGCTGCCGAACTGGTGCGGGAGGCGGAGATCACCGGCAGAGTCGGCAGCGAAACGAACTCCCGCGCGCAAGTGTTGTCGGAGCGGCTGGAGATCGACCCTGACATCCATTGGTCCCGCACCGGCCGCATCCAGCTCAACGAGGAGGTGACGGTGACGCTCACCATGGATGTGGACATCGGCTTCGGCGGACTCGGCAGCTTTCCCATCGAGCTGACGGCACAAGCCAGCGGCAGGTCGGAGGTGTACTGGAAATGAGAAAGCGGCTTTTTCGCTCCCGTTCTGGTGAAGGCTATCCCATGGTCATTGCCGTGACCCTCTGCCTGCTGATGCTGTTTCTCGTCATCGCAGAATACTTCCGCGTGAACATCATCGTGCAGGGTGTGCGGGATGCTGTGCAGCAGGCGGTCATTGCCACCGTCAATGAGAACTATGATGATGTGTACCATTCCGTGCGGGAGGGCTATGCCGCAGGCTGGTTCCCGGAGGGGGACGGCGAGTGGTTCGAGTCCATCGACGCCGGTGACATCTACGGCAACCTGTCCTATATCCTCGGCCTTACCACAGATGGAGAATTCTACATGAAATACGCCGGAAACGAGCTGGAGTATACGCTCTCCGACCTGTCCGTCCGCATCTCCAACAACAGCCTTGCCTCCGGTCAGAGCGAGGGATATCTCGCTACAGCGGCCCTCCATCTGACAGTCCCCATGAGCTTTGCTGGAAAGCTTCTGCCCCCTGCACAGCTTGACCTGCGGGTGGATGCCAAGTATGTCCCCAAGTTTTAAAAAGCCTTGTTATTTCAGTAGACTTCCTTCCAAAGCTGTGGTATGTTCGGGTCAAGAAGGAAGTCGACCAACAGCCCAGAAAGGAGACAGTTCTATGACAGAAAAAGCAAAACGCACCGGCCTCATCATCGCAGGGATCCTACTCTGCGCCGCGCTGGTCATCGGCATCGCCGGACGCTTTACATCGGCTCCGACAACGGAGGATCCCACCATCTCGGACAACGGTCCAGACACAAAGGATCCCCTCGTCAACATAGACACGCCCGATGTGAAGGTCGAGATCAAGACCGATACCTCTTCGGATAAAAACGACCCCGGCAAGGCTGCCGACAGCTCCGGCACAGAGCAGGCCATCCAGGGAACGCCCACCAAACCGGACGCCCCGGAAAAGCCGAAGGCCCCTGGTCAGGTGGCAGATGACCACAAAGCGGAGGATGTGCCGGAAGCGGACCGCAACAAGGAAACACCTCCCACCTACAAGCCGGAGCAGACTGAGGTAAAGCCCCAGCCCACGGAACCTGCGGGCGGCAGCACCAATGATGCCGGCCAGGTGTATGTCCCCGGCTTTGGCTATGTGACACCCAGCGGTCCCAATGACGGTGGAACACTGGATGATATGTATGAGAACGGCAATAAGATCGGTATCATGGGCGGCTGAACCCGCCCGCCCAAAAGGGACACGGCTGCGAAAGAGCCGTGTCTCTTTTCATCTTCATGACAAGGAGGAATGCGTATGAAAAGGCTTTTATCCCTGCTGCTGGCCGTTATGTTGGTGATGTCTACAGCCGTTCCCGCCTACGCCACAGGGGACGGCAACTTTGACAGCGGCGGCAGTGGCATGGGAGACGGCACAAAGACCAACTACTGGAACCCCGGTATGGATGGTGTAAGAGTCTCCATTGTAGATGCTGCGTCCCGCTCCGTGGTGCGAACGCCCATCGACCTGACCAATAAAACGCCTGCGGCCAATATCGCACACTTTGGAAAGGTGTCCAAGCTCTCCTACAATGCAGGGCGCGGATTGTCCGTAACAGTGAGTGGATATTCCTACCGAAACCCCAGCCAAAGCCTACCCAAGATCATCTCCACTGGCAGCAGCAAAGCCAGCATCGCTGCCATCCGCAGTTACTTCACCGACGAGCAGGTCATCCGGTCTATCGCTGGGTATTCCGGCATGGATTTCGACACGCTGGTCGGCGGAGACTACAAGCTGGTGGTGGAGCCGCTGGCTTATCTCTGCTACAACGGTCAGCAGTTCGCCATGACCGCCACGGAAGCGGCGCTATATGACCAGATGGTAAGTGGCGACCTTCGAGTGAAGCTCGGCTCACTTACCCACAAAAACCTGCCGCTGGCGATTTTTCTGGAGGAAGCGGATCTCGGCTACGCTGCTTGGTCCGGCAGCCGCACAGAGAAGGCGTCCAACAGCGATATTCTCGCCTCCCTCGGTATCGGTATCGTCCGATTCAATGAGGTGACCACGCCGCCTGAACCCAGCGAATATGACTACGAATACCGCGTCAATACAGAAGTTATCACCTCTGTAGAGGTGCGCGGCGGGCAGGCCGACCCGGACAACCCCGTGTCGGTACGCTTCAACATTCAGGGCAGGACCTATACCGTCAGCAATGTCTACTACCCGGATGGCGACAGTCAGTTGGTGTGGGTGCGCTGGCGCACTCCCACCGAGCCCTGTGTCGTCACCATCTCTGTCAGTGTGTCCGGTGGCGGCTCGGCGCAGAGCACCATCACCTGCAACATCGTGGATCTGGATGGCAATGACCCGCCCAACCCTCTGGCGGATGACCGCAACGATGCTTTCCGGCTGTCCTCTATCCCAGAGAAAGAGCAAGTGACCTCCGCCTCATGGGGCATCTGGTCCCCGTGGTGGCAGGAGAATTGGGAATGGGTCGAACATTGGCAGAAGTGTTGGCACACCGACTATTGGACAGATGCGGACGGCAAGACCCACAGAGACCGCTGGTATCATTGGGTGGACAACGGCTGGTGGGAGGATCATGGCTGGTGGGAGTTTGACTACAACGGCTACTCCGCAAGCCTGACTGCATCCATGCGCATCACGCCGGACGAGAAGAGCCCCACGGCAACCGCATCCACGCTGAAAAGCGGCTATGGCGTTCAGGAGAAGGTGACCGCAAAAGTCACCACAAATCAGAGTGCGGCGGTGACGGCAGCCCAGAACGCCGTGACCTACTTCCCGGAATTCGGATATCAAACCTATTGGCGGCTGCTGGAGGCAGAAATCTCCGGGCGAAGCACGACCTTCCAATTCAAAGCCAATCCCTACAGCACCTACAACCGCCGTACCCACTTCACGCCCATCTGGTATCCGGACGGCAGCTATACGCCGTATACCTGGCTCCTGGACTGCTGGACACCCACGGGAATGCTCTCCATGAACCTGACGGACCGCGTCACCATCCGGGGGAATCTCTGGGAGGAGTGGCATATCGCTCCCGCAAAACAACGATAGAAACGGAGGAATCTATGAACAACACAAAACGCAAACGCCTTTGTGCGGCACTGGTGCTGTCCCTGCTGTTGGTCTGCGTGATGGGAACCACGGCCTTCGCTGCCGGTACCGGCGATGTGGCCGGCGCGGTGGAAAGCACCTGGCAGACGGCATCCGGTCAGATCAAGACCGTGGTGAACAATGTGGTCTTTCCCGCCATCGACCTGATCTTGGCGGTATTCTTCTTCGCCAAGCTGGGGACCGCCTACTTCGACTTTCGGAAAAGCGGCCAGTTTGAGTGGACGGCTCCCGCCATCCTGTTCGCCTGCCTGGTGTTCACCCTGACGGCTCCGCTGTACATCTGGCAGATCATCGGGATCTGAGGTGAAACCGATGACATTTTACGAACAGGAGCTTCGGAAGATCGTCGGAGAACGGTACCCCGACGCTACTTATGTGGGCAGAGCCTGCTATGTGCGCTTAAGCGACATGAATCGGGCAAAGATCCAATTCGTGACCGGGATCGTCGCCAATCAGTACCATGCCTTGCAGCTGACGATCCTCAACCGCAACGAGGGGCAGGTGGATGCCCTGCGGCTTCAGTTGACGGATCTGCTGGGGAGGAAGGTGACTTCCAACCCCAATTTCAGCAATGGAGTCATGCCGCACATTTGGGATGACGGCGGCAAGGTGGACTGGTATGTATATCACCCCACCCGGCAGGACTATGAGATCCTGTCCAATGCAGTATCAGACTATCTGGAGGTATTTCAGGATATGAGCCAGTCCTCCGACCGGCAGTGGGAGCAGACAATGTAATGAAAGCGTGATTTGAAGGCCGTGCCAGCTGTACGGCCTTTGCCATATCCCAAAGCAGCTGGTGCGGCCCCACCCGGAAGTGAGGTGAAACCGATCAATGTTTATTTGGGATTTTGTTGCCGATAAGATCCTCGGCCAGATCGTGGATTGGTTCTACGGTCAAGTCGTGGGTTTCCTCGGCAACTTCTTTGCAGAGATGGGAAACATGGGCGCGGAGCTCTTCACCATGGATTGGGTGCAGAGCATCGTGCTGTTCTTCTCCTACTTGGCGTGGGCTCTATACGGCACAGGGCTGGTCGTGGCCTGCTTCGAAACCGGCGTGGAGTATTCCAGCGGTCGGGGCAATATCCGTGAGGCTGCCCTCAATGCCATCAAGGGCTTTATGGCTGTCAGCCTGTTCAGCACTGTCCCTGTGCGGCTCTATGAGTTATGTGTTTCCCTGCAAGGGACTTTCACCGCAGCGCTTACCGGCTATGGAAGCTCCATTGGGGATGTGGCTGGCGAGGTGATGCAGGAATTCAACGCCGTGGATTCGCTGACAGACCTGACGGCAGGTCCTCTGCTTGGGTTTGGGACGATCACCAGCGGGATCATGATCCTGTTCTGTCTCATCCTTATGGCCTATGCCGTCGTCAAGGTCTTCTTTGCCAACTTGAAACGCGGCGGCATCCTGCTCATCCAGATCGCCGTGGGAAGCCTCTATATGTTCAGCGTCCCTCGCGGATATACAGACGGCTTTATCCAATGGTGCAAGCAGATTATCGGCCTATGCCTGTCGGCGTTCCTGCAGGCGACGATCCTTGTCGCCGGACTTATGGTGTTCAAGGATCATGCCCTGTT
>OKSL01001162.1_pt1 | contig 9989 bp, 6 predicted proteins | sample 1606251 | NCBI WGS metagenome assembly OKSL01 (sample SAMEA3879543, study PRJEB24766) | human gut metagenome | biome: human-associated habitat; feature: feces | place: USA | collected 1985/1987 | reverse complement strand
ACGGACAACTACACCCGCGCGACGCTGGAAACGCGCCTGCGGGTGATGGGCGCATCGCTGGGCAAGGCGAAACTGACGCTGACGGACAAGGCGGGCAAGACGCTCTGGACGGCGGAGAAGCCGCTGACGGCGCTGGAAAGCTACGTCAGCGCGGAGATTCCCGGCGTGAAGCTGTGGAGCGCGGAAGAGCCGAATCTCTACACGCTGACCGTCGTGCTGACGAATGCGCAGGGGCAAGTGACCGAAGTCTGCCGGACGAAAGTGGGCTTCCGCCAGTTCGAGATGAAGGACAAAATCATGTGCCTGAACGGCAAGCGCATCGTGTTCCACGGCGTCAACCGCCACGAATTTGACTGCGACCGCGGGCGCGTGATGACGCATGACCTGCTGATGCGCGACATTCGCGACATGAAGGCGATGAATATCAACGCCGTGCGCACCTGCCACTATCCGAATACATCGGAATTTTACCGCCTGTGCGACGAATATGGGCTGTACGTCATCGACGAAGCGAACATTGAGACGCACGGCTCGTGGCAGCCGATGCACGACTGGGTGGTGCCGGACAACCGCCCGGAGTGGCAGGAGGCAGTGCTGGCGCGCGGCCGGGCGATGCTGGAGCGTGACAAGAATCACCCGTGCATCCTGCTCTGGTCGTGCGGCAACGAAAGCTGGGGCGGCAAAGACCTCTACGAATTGAGCCAGTATTATCGTCGGGAAGACCCGACGCGCCTGGTGCATTACGAGGGCGTGGCGAATGATCCGCGCTATCCTGACACGACGGACGTGCATTCCAACATGTACCGCAGGGTCGCGAGCATCGAGGAGTATCTGCAAAGCAATCCCGACAAGCCATTCATCAACTGCGAATACACCCACGCCATGGGCAACAGCTGCGGCGGCATGAGCCTGTACACCGCGCTGGAGGACAAGTACCCGATGTATCAGGGCGGCTTTATCTGGGATTATGTGGATCAGGCGCTGCGCGTGAAAGCCCCGAACGGGCAGGAACGCTTGGCGTATGGCGGCGATTTCGGCGACAAGCCGACGGACTGGCAGTTCAACACCAACGGCATCATTCTGGGCGACCGCACGCAGACGGGCAAGTGTCAGGAAGTGCGGTACCTGTTCCGCGACGTGTTCCTGACGCCGGACGAAACGGGCGTGACGGTGCAGAATCGCCGCCTGTTCCAGACGCTGACGGGCTATGACGTCCGCTGGACGCTGGAGTGCGACCGCAAGCCCATCAGCGCGGGCGAAACGCTGCTGCCGGACATTGCGCCGGGCGAATCAGTCCACATTGACCTGCCGTTCGGAACGCTGCCGGAAGGGCAGACGGTGGTAACGAGCTTCCTTGTGCTGCGCGAAAAGACGGGCATACTGGAAGCGGGAACGGTGCTCAGCCACGGACAGACCGTGTTTGGCGCGATGAAGAAGGCGGAAACGCCGGACAATGCGCCTGCCCCGGTGATTGGCGACTGCAACGTCGGTTTCCGCGGCGAAGGGCTGGGCGTGCTGCTGGCGCGGCGCGGCGGCATCATTTCCTTCCGCGACCGGCTGGGGCGCGAGACGCTCCTGCGCGCGCCGCAATTGAGCCTCTTCCGCGCATCCACTGACAACGACCGCGGCAACGGCAACAACATCCAGCAGGGCGTGTACCACCTTATCAGCCGTCACAGCGCGTGCAGCGACGCGGATATCCAGCAGGAAGCGGGCAGAACGACGCTCGTCTACCGCTACACCACGCCGATGCTGCCGGACTTCGCGGTCACGGTGCGCTACACGGTGCATTCGCAGGATGCACTTGACGTAACGGTGGACTGGCCCGGCTTGCCGAATCAGCCGGATATGCCCGCACTGGGCTTGTCCTTCCAGCTTGACCCGCGCCTGACCCGCGTTCGCTGCTATGGCTACGGCCCGGATGAAAACTACATCGACCGCCGCGAGGGCGCGTATCTGGGCTGGCACAGCTGGAACGCCGCGGACGGCATGACGCGCTACTGCAAGCCGCAGGAAAGCGGCAACCGCATGGGCGTGCAGGTCGTTTCGGTGACGGATGCGGACGGTCACGGCGTGGAGATTTCGGGCGACAACCTCGAAGTGAGCGTTCAGCCGTGGCTGCCGGAGGAACTGGAAGCGGCATACCATCCGAGCGACCTGATGGGCTCGGTACGCACGGTGCTTGACGTTGCGATGTTCCGCAAGGGCATCGGCGGCGACGACAGCTGGGGCGCGCCCGTCCTGCCGCAGTTCTGCTATCCGGCAGACAAGCCCTACACGTTCACCTTCACGATGAAGGCACTGTAACCGAAGGGGTCGAGGGGGCGATCGGAAAGCCCCCTCGTCGCCTCCGCAGAGGCGATTCCCCTGCAAAAATCAAAACCAAGAAACAGTTCTTTATCAGGATAGGAGGATAAACAATCATGAGCATTCTCGATTTGGACATCATCAAAGGCTACATCCGCATGTGCACCGACGGCTGGAATCAGGGCTGGCACGAGCGCAACGGCGGCAACCTCACCTACCGCATGAAGGACGAGGAAGTCGCGCAGTGCCGCCCCTACTTCCGCGCAACCCCCGGCGAATGGGTGAACATGGGCGTTCAGGCGGACAACCTCGCGGGCGAGTACTTCATCACCACCGGTTCGGGCAAGTACTTCCGCAACGTCGAACTCGACCCCGAACACAACATGGGCATCGTCGAAATCAACGACAAGGGCGACAGCTGGCGCATCGTCTGGGGGCTGGAAGGCGGCGCGCGCCCGACGAGCGAGTTCCCCAGCCACTTCATGAATCACTCCGTCCGCAAGGCGGCGACGAATGGCGCGAACCGCGTCATCTACCACTGCCACGCCACCAACGTGATTGCCATGACCTACATTCTGCCGCTGACCGACCGCGATTTTTCCCGCGCCCTGTGGCAGAGCGCGACGGAATGCCCGGTCGTATTCCCAGAAGGCGTCGGCGTCTGCCCATGGATGGTTCCCGGCGGCGCGGCGATTGCCATGGCGACATCCGAGCTGATGAAGCACTATCAGGCGGCTGTCTGGGCGCAGCATGGGCTGTTTGCCTCCGGCCCGGACTTTGACATCACGTTCGGTCTGGCGCACACCATCGAGAAGAGCGCTGAAATCTACATCAAGGTGCTGTCCGCGGGTCAGGGCAAAATCCGCCAGACCATCACGGACGACGATCTGCGCGCGATTGCGCATGATTTCGGCGTGACGATTAACGAGAAGTTCCTTGACTAAGCTGATTTTTCCGGGACGCAGGGCATGTTCAGGTTCAGCGGAGGGAAACGGTGAATATCACGATTCGCAAAATGCAGCCCGGTGACGCGGACGCGCTGTACAGCCTGCTTTCTGACCCGGAAGTCATGCGGCACCTGGAGCCGCCGTTCGACCGGGAGAAAACAGAAACGTTTCTGCATCACGCGGGACTGACTGAACCGCCGCTTGTGTATGCCGCTGAAGCCAACGGGGATTTCATCGGCTATGTGATTTATCACGCATACGATGCGGACAGCGTGGAAATCGGCTGGGTGCTGCTCCCGGAATATTGGGGGCGCGGCTATGCGTCGGCGCTGACCGATCGGCTGATTGACCGGGCGCGGCAGGAGCGGAAAAGCGTCGTGATTGAGTGCGCTCCGGCGCAGGAGGTTACAAAGCGGATTGCCAGCAAAAAAGGCTTCCGCGACTGCGGAATCTGCGACGGATTGGCGGTCTATCGGCTGCCATAAGAGAATACGCAAAAGGCTCTGCCAACCCGGCAGAGTCTTTTCGTTTTTTGCGGTTATACTATTTCCAGATAAAAATGCACCAAGATGCGCCGCGAATTTTTCATTCTGGCTAACGTGAATGAAACGCAGCGTAGCAGCGCTACGCTAAGTGGAATGAGCGGACGCCAGAAAGGAAAAGGCGCAAGCAGATGGTGCAGTTGAATCTGGAAATAGTATTAGTACACAATCGCGTCGTTCGCCGTAAATCCGCCGAGCGAATTTTCCTTCACCTGAATGCACACATAGGTGATGCTGCTGTCCGCCGCGGCGGAGAACTGGCGCTTCGCTGCCGGAGCGACTTTCAGCCAATCCCCCGCGGTCAGCGCGATTTCCTCGCCGTCGATAACCGCCTTGCCCTTGCCGGCGAGAATGGCGTAGATTTCTTCGTTCTGCTGATGGGCATGGACGAACGGAACCCCTGCGCCCGCCGGAAGCTGGTTGATGCTGACCTCTGCGCCGGTCAGACCGAGGGTATCATGGAGTTCGGTGCGTGGGGCGCTGCCAACGTTCGTCTTCGTGTAGTTTGCCATAGGATTGAAGCCTCCCAAATGATGTTCTCGCAAGGGGTTTTGCTGATTCCCTTGCGTGATTCTATTGTAGTTGAATCGTGTTGGAAAAACAAGTAGGCACTTTTTTGTAACTATGCGGGAAGTTTCAATTATCAATTAGGAATGAACAATTAGCAATTGGAAAAGGTAGCAAATCATGGTTCATTAAAAAGAGACCCTGCGCACAGCAGAGCCTCTTGGGGGGATTGGCTTATTCGTCGTCGTCCACAACCTTGTCGGCGCTGGCGATAACCTTCTTCGCAACGTCGGCGGGTACTTCCTCGTAGCGCTCGAACGTCATCGTGAAGCGGCCCCATGCCTGCGTCATCGAGCGCAGGTCGGTCGCGTACTTGAACATCTCGCTCAGCGGGGCTTCGGCGATGATTTTCTGCCCGCCTTCGCACTGTTCCATGCCGATGATGCGGCCGCTGCGCTTGTTCATGTCGCCCATCACGTCGCCCATGTAGTCATCCGGCACAATCACTTCGACGTGCATAATCGGCTCCAGCAGGACGGGGTTCGCGTCAGCGCAGCCCTTCTTGTAGGCGATGCGCGCGGCGGTCTTGAACGCCATTTCGGAGGAGTCCACCGGGTGATAGCTACCATCGTAGAGCTTCGCCTTCACGCTGACCATCGGATAGCCCGCCAGCACGCCGTGCACCATGCACTCGCGCAGCCCCTTCTCAACAGAGGGGATGAAGTTGCGCGGCACAACGCCGCCCACGATATCGGTCGAGCCGTCCGTCACCGGGCTGAACTCAATCCACACGTCGCCGAACTGCCCGTGACCGCCGGTCTGCTTCTTGTGGCGTCCCTGCACCTTCACGGTCTTGCGAATCGTCTCGCGGTACGGAATCTTCGGGTCTTTCAGCACGCAGTTCGCGCCGAACTTGCTCGCCAGCTTGCTGCGGATGACGTCAAGGTGCATTTCGCCCTGACCGGAGAGCAGCGTCTCCATCGTTTCGGGGTCTTTGCTCAGCGTGACGGACGGATCTTCCTCCATCAGGCGCTGGAGTCCGGAGAACACCTTGTCTTCCTCGCCCTGCTTGGCAGCGTAAACAGCCTTCGAAATGCAGGGCTTCGGGTACTCAATCGGCGGATAGATAACCGGGTTCGCGGGGTCGCAGAGCGTGTCGCCCGTGGACGTGTACTGCAATTTCGCCATAGCGCCGATATCGCCCGCGTGCAGCGATTCCTTGACGACCTGTTTCTTGCCGCGCAGAATGTAGATGCCGCCGCACTTTTCGGTCTTGTCCTTGCCGGGGTTGTAGAGCGTCGTCTGCCCGCTGAGCATACCGGAGAAGATGCGGAACAGGGACAGCTTGCCGACGAACGGGTCAGCGATCGTCTTGTAGACGAACGCGGAGAAGGGCTGGTCGTCCTTGCAGATGCGGGTGATGTCCTCGCCCGTGCGCGGGTCTTTGCCCGCCCAGTACAGACCGTTGTGCGCCGGGGACGGGAAATACTTCGCCATCAGGTCGAGCATACGCGCGATGCCCACGCCCGTTGCGGCGGACACGGCGACGACCGGCACAATCGAGCCGTCCTTCATGCCCTTGCGGAAGCCCGCCTTGATTTCCTCAAACGTCAATTCGCCCGTCTCGAAGTACTTTTCCATCAGTTCTTCGTCCGCCGCTGCCGCCTGCTCAATCAGGTAGGAGTAGCATTCCATCAGCTGACCCTTCATGTTTTCGGGCATCGGCACTTCGACGCTCTTCTTGTACGCGCCTTCATACGCCTTGCGGTCCAGCACGTTCACCACGCCGCGGAAGGTCGGGCCTTTGCCCAGCGGCAGCAGAATCGGCACAACGCAGTTGCCGTACTTCGCGCGCAGCTGCGACGAAATCTTGTCGAAGTCCGCGTGATCGCGATCCATCTGGTTGATAATAAACATGCGCCCCAGACCATGCGCAACGGCGTAATCCCACGCCTTTTCCGCGCCGACGGACAGTCCGCCGACAGCATCGACGACGATAACGGCCGTCTCCACCACGCGCAGAGGGCCGATCATTTCGCCCACGAAGTCAAAATAGCCCGGTACGTCCACCACGTTGATAATCTTGCCGTTCCAGTCCACGGGGGCGGTTGCGGCGCTGATGGAGCACTTCCGGCGCGTTTCTTCGGGGTCGAAGTCCGTCATGGTCGTGCCGTCTTCCACACGGCCCTGACGATCCACTAATCCGGCAGCGTAGAGCATGGCCTCGGTCAGCGTGGTCTTGCCCTCGCTGCCATGTCCTATGAGGGCGATGTTGCGAATGTTTGTCGTGATATAGTCTGCCATGATACTCTCCTCCGTTCAAATTCTTTCATGTTTTTATCCTATTTCCGGGCTGCCCTTCGGCTTTTTCCCGGATGTTGTTTTGATTATATCATGATTTTCGCCAAAAGAAAAGAGTGTTTTTTCGTCATTTTGCATCTTTGTACGATTTCAACAAAACAGTGCTGGTTTATCCGGGTTTTTATCGCCCAGAAACGCCATTTGTATAGTAAAACGCAACAAAAAAGCAGGGCGAATCGCTCCCCTTCCGGGTTGATTCGTCCTGCTTACTTATGCTGTTTTCGGCTGACCTATGCCAAGTTTTTTTGATTATAACCAATGTAACTTAACCCCTAAAGTATGGGAGTGTCGAACCGAAGGGGTCGAGGGGGCGATCGCAGACTTCGTCTGTTTTCATGCCCCCTCGTCGCCTCCGCAGAGGCGATTCCCCCTGCCCCGGCAAAATTCAAGCATGGAAATGCTGTTTACTCGAACAGATACCCCTCAATAACTTTGAGCGTGTTCAGCGCCCCATCCCGATGGCTGCGTTCATACCCGTGCGACGCATACACGCCCGCTCCAATCAGCCCGTGGCGAATGTCATACCCCGCCCGCAAAGTCGCTTCCACATCCGACCCGTAGTGCGGATACACATCCACCGCATAATCCGCCCCTTCGCGCTTGGCGGCGGCAATCAGCTTCCGCACGACATCATAGCTGTACGGCCCGCCGGAGTCCTTCGCGCAGATGGATACGGCGTATTCGCTGCCCGCAAGATCGAGCCCCACGCAGCCCATATCCACCGTGACAAACTCATCGATATCGCGCGCGAGCGCACTCGCGCCGTGGCCGACCTCTTCGTATACAACAAAGTATATGCGCGTCGGATGGCGGAACGCCGCCTTTTTCTCGCTGCACCAGCGCAGCAGAAGAAGGAGCAGCACCGCGCTCGCCTTGTCGTCGATAAACCGGGACTTCAGAAAGCCCGATCCGGTCATCGTGAATTTCGGATCGATGAACACAAAATCGCCGTTATCGATGCCGAGCGCCTTGACATCCTCGGCGCTTTTCACTTCCTCGTCGAGCCGCACCTCGAGATGGTCCGCATCCCGCGTCATTGTCGCGGCGTCGGGGTAAACGTGCACCGCCGGGGCGAGCGAGAGGATCGTGCCGCTGTAGCGTCTGCCCTCGCGCGTGAGCACGGTGCAGTATTCGCCGTCAAGCGTCGGGCAGATCGGCCCGCCGACCTTCGTAAGGGCGAGCGTTCCGCCGCTCTTCACGCTGCGCACCATCATCCCCAGCGTATCGACGTGCGCGGAGGTCGCCACAGTCTTGCTTTCGTCCAGCCCCGGCACATCCACTTCGAGCGTGCCCTTGTTGTGGACATGCGTCGTATAGCCGAGCTCTTCCACATAACTTTTGATAAGCGCGATCGCATCGGCCGTGCAGCCGGAGGGCGAGCCGGTCGTGAACACAGCGCGGGCATATTCTTCAAATTGACGGCGGTCAAATTCGATCATGGAAAGTTCCTCTTTTCTATGAGATAGGCATATCATAAGCCCCCGGCGCGCGTTTGTCAAAATGTACATATATGCCGCTTCTGTCCTATTGACAGGTACGGTTCACGGCGGTATACTTGTATCAAGTTTTTTATATAAATTTTTTTAACTATTCGCATAGAAGGAGGGCACAGCCATGGGACAGGTCGCCATCGTGACCGGCGGCAGCTCCGGCATCGGCGCGGCGGCAGCGGAATATCTTGCCGCGCACGGCTGCACGGTGTACGAGTTTTCCCGGCATGAAAAAAGCGGCGGCAGCGCGTCCGTTCACCATGTGACGGCGGACGTGACAGACGAAGCGTCCGTCGCCGCGGCGGTTCAGTCGGTGCTCGACGCCGAGGGGCGCATCGATATACTGCTCAATAACGCCGGTTTCGGCATTTCCGGCGCGGCGGAGTTCACGTCGGTGGAGGAGGCCAAGCGCCAGCTCGAGGTCAATTTCTGGGGCATGGTGCGCGTGACGCGCACGGTGCTGCCCGTGATGCGCGCGCAGCGCAGCGGAAGGATCGTGAACACGAGCTCCGTCGCCGCCGTGACGCCCATTCCCTTCCAGACCTATTATTCCGTTTCCAAGGCCGCAATAAACTCGTTTACGATGTCCGTCGGCAACGAAGTGCGGCCCTACGGCATCCGTATCAGCGCCGTGATGCCCGGCGACACCCGCACCGGCTTTACCGACGCCCGCGCGCGCAGCTTTGCCGGGGACGACGCCTACGGCGGGCGCATCTCGCGCAGCGTTGCAAAAATGGAGAAGGACGAGCGCGGCGGTGTAGCCGCCTCGGTCGTCGGCGCGGCGCTGGGGCGCGCGGCGCTCTCAAAGAGCCGGAAGGTGTTCTGCACCGTCGGGTTTGTCTATCGGCTCGTCATTTTTCTCATGCGGCTGCTGCCCTCGACGGCGGCCAACGCCATTCTCGGCAAAATGTACGCCGAATAAAACCACCCCGAAAGGAGTTTTCCCATGAACGAACAGGAAGCCAAACGCCTTTGTGCGCTGCGCGAAACGTTCGCGCAGACGCTGATGATCCGCACCGACACCATCTCCGACACCGCCGACTTCTTCGACGAGCTCGGCGGCGACAGTCTCGACAGTCTTGATGTCGCGGTGCATCTCGAGGAGATCTGCGGGCAGCGCGTACCGGAGGAGGAATACGCTCTCTGCCGCTGCGTGGAGGACGCCGCTCTCCTGCTGCTCCGTCTCGAGCAGGGCAGCGCGCCGGAAGCCGCGCCGGAGGAGAAAAAGACCGTAACGCCGATCACGCGCTTTGAGGATACGCCGGAATACGCCGCCTTTCAGCAGCGTCTGCACACGGCGGACGAGACCGGCAACCCGTACTTTCTCTGCAACGATTCGCCGCTGCGCGATACCTCGCTCCATGACGGGCGCGAGATCTTGAACTTCAGCTCCTACAATTACGCCGGTATGTCCGGCCGCCCGGAAACGGTCAAGGCAGCGCAGGAGGCCGCCGCGCACTACGGGTGCAGCGCCTCGGCCAGCCGTCTGCTCGGCGGCGAGAAGCCCATCCACAAAAAGCTGGAAAATGCCATCGCCGCGTGGAAGCATACCGAGGACGCCGTTGTTCTCGTCGGCGGGCATTCCACGAACGTGACGATCGTCGGCAACTTCTGCGGCAAGGGCGATCTCATCATCTATGACGCGCTCGCGCACAATTCCATCCACGAGGGCACGCGCCTCTCGGACGCCGAGAGCCGCCCCTTCCCGCACAACGACACCGCCGCGCTCGAGACCATTCTCCGCTCCTGCCGCGATAAGTACGCCAAGGTGCTCATCGTCGCCGAGGGCGTGTACAGCATGGACGGCGACATTGCCCCCGTGCCGGAGCTCGTGC
>OKSL01001152.1_pt1 | contig 10082 bp, 7 predicted proteins | sample 1606251 | NCBI WGS metagenome assembly OKSL01 (sample SAMEA3879543, study PRJEB24766) | human gut metagenome | biome: human-associated habitat; feature: feces | place: USA | collected 1985/1987 | reverse complement strand
TCTGTTATATCATATTGATAAATGAACGGATTTAAAAATTTTCTATAGTAGTCTTGCAAAACATCCAGGTCAATATCGTTAATTTTGGGTTTTATTAAAAGACCACACAATTCTTCGGCTTTGTACAAATTAATCTCCTTTTACAAAAAAGACTCTGAATCTCTTCAGAGTCTTTTTAAGCAACTTTAATTTAATTCTGCTCATATTTAAACTCTCCGCAGCGGAGAAATCAGGAGTTGCATCCCAATTATATAAATAGCATATGCTACTTATTTCAAAAATATTTCTTATATAAGTATAGTATACCCTCAAACTTACTAAGTCAAGCTTTTTATCTCAGAATTATTCAGCCTTGCCAACAGATCCGAACAGTTCCATCTTCTCCTTAACAGTAGCCTTGATAGCTTCTGCACCGGGAGCTAAGAGCTTACGAGGGTCGAAGCCCTTGCCTTCGAGATCCTTACCAGCCTCGATGTACTTACGGGTAGCATCAGCAAATGCCAGCTGGCACTCGGTGTTAACGTTGATCTTGGATACGCCCAGGTCGATTGCCTTCTTGATCTGATCTGCGGGGATACCTGTACCACCGTGCAGAACCAGAGGAAGCTCACCTGTCAGCTCCTGTACAGCTGCCAGAGTCTCAAAGCTCAGGCCTTTCCAGTTTGCCGGATATTTACCATGGATGTTACCGATACCTGCTGCAAGGAAGTCGATACCAAGATCAGCGATCATCTTGCATTCCTTAGGATCTGCGCACTCGCCCATACCGATAACGCCGTCTTCCTCACCACCGATAGAACCAACCTCTGCCTCGATGGAAAGTCCCTTGCTGTGAGCAGCCTTAACCAGCTCAGTGGTCTTCTCTACGTTCTCAGCGATAGGATAATGAGAACCATCAAACATGATGGAAGAGAAACCTGCTTCAATACACTTATAGCAGCCTTCGAAAGAGCCATGATCCAGATGCAGAGCAACGGGAACATCAATGTCCAGATCCTTTAACAGTCCGTTTACCATACCAACGACTACATCATAACCGCCCATGTATTTGCCGGCACCCTCGGATACACCCAGGATAACAGGGGAACGAAGTTCCTTAGCGGTGAGCAGGATGGACTTTGTCCACTCCAGATTGTTGATGTTGAACTGACCTACTGCATAGTGGCCTGCTTTTGCTTTTTTGAGCATTTCTGTTGCGGATACTAACATTTTAATACCTCCATTTTATATACTCATTCTTGTTAGGATATACGAAATGTAATCCATTCCTAAATGCACACGGGAAACACATTTCGAATAATCACTTTGTGACTACCCAAACTATAACACAACTCTAACAAAAATGGAACAGCTTATTGTTAAATTTTTACCAAATTTTAAGATTCCTTCTACTCCACACGAATATCCATGCCCTGACAGATATTCTCGATCACTACTTTCGTATGAGTTCCTCCGTATTCTCCGTCCAGCGTCCAGGGCAGTGGCTCGGCAGACGTAATCTCCAGTCTGGAAGTCCTGAAGCAATACATGGCATTGGTATCAATGTCACGATTCAACAGCGAAACCATAATATTGTTCAGCTCCATAGGATTCCTCGGGCGCTTGATCAGTGTCACTTCAAATACACCGTCATCCAGCTTGACATTTTTACCGGTGATCCGCTTGAATCCGCCTACGGACACGGAATTCGTCACCATGCCGAAGATAAAATCATCCACTATCGTCGTATCCTCATAGTTGATCCTCATGGGGTAAGAACGGATCGCCGGCAGACGCTTCATGCCTTCCAGCAGATATGCCATATGACCCAGTACATTTTTCATATCCTGTCCGGTCTCATAGGAAACATCCGTGAACAATCCGAACGCTGCTATATAGACGAATATATCCTCGTTAAAGGCTCCCACATCACAGGCAAAATTATTCCCGTTTACAATACTTTCCGCTGCGCGCACCATATTTTTCGGTAATCCCAGACTTCCCCCGAAGTCGTTCGTGCTTCCTGCCGGAATATAACCGATGGGTGTACGGAAGTCACTGCGAATCATACCGGTGACCACTTCATCCAAAGTACCGTCTCCACCACTGCAGACTACGATATCGTAATCCCTGTCACGCGTCATGGTCTTCTCCATGGCATCTTCTCTTTTCTGTGTGGGATAGATTGTGATCTCATAACCGCCTCTGGTAAATACATCCAGAATATCTGCCAGTTTGTTGCGGATCTGTGCCTTTCCGGCTTTCGGATTATAGATAAATAACATCTTCTTCATAAACACTATCCTCAAAATATGCAAAACGGGACTAACAGAATTCTCTATCAGCCCCGCTCCTCGTCATACTATGTTCTTAAGCCACCTGACCGCTTAAAAACTTCTCAATGTTGTCCACAGCGGTCTGCTCATCTGCACCCTCTGCAGCTACCGTAAGCTCTTCGCCTGCGCAAAGTCCCAGGCTCATCATGCCCATGATGCTCTTAGCATTGATCCGCTTATCGTCTACTTCAATGTAAATGTTGCTTTCGTACTTGCTGGCCTCCTGTACTAACAGTGCCACCGGTCTTGCGTCCAGACCGTCTTCCAGTCTGACCTTAATGCTCCTTTTTGTCATAATTTTCCTCCTCTTTTACGTCCTGATCCTATCTGCTAATTCACTGAGTTTGCGTAATCTGTGGTTCACACCGGACTTTCCCACGGGCGGATCCAGGTATTCTCCCAGTTCCTTCAGCGGAGCATCCGGATTCTCCAGTCTGGCTTCCGCCATCTGGCTCAAAGGTTCCGGCAGATTCTCCAGTCCGTAGTGATCCCGGATATAAATAATATCCTCTATCTGTCTGGTCGCCGCATTTACGGTCTTCGTAATGTTGGCGGTCTCACAATTTACTCTTCGATTTACGGAATTGCGCATTTCCTTTACAATTCTTAAATTCTCCAGTTTCATTAAGGCAACGGGTGCCTCACATACATTCAGAAGGTCCACAATACCGGATCCTTCCTTCAGATAGACAACGTAATACTTCTTCCGAAGCACGATCTTGGCTTCTATATCAAATCCCTGTATCACACTCTGTAGTTGTCTCGCTTTGTCCTCATCAGTGCATACAAATTCCAGGTGATAACTCTTCTGCGGGTCGCTCATAGAACCAATGCAGAGAAAAGCTCCTCTTAAAAATGCTCTTTGACAGCAGGAATTTTTAATCAGCAGGGGACTTACAGGCTCCGACAGATCTCCGATCTTGTCAATCACACTGCGCATTTGTTCCTCGCTGATTTTAACATCAGTATCTATATTATATGTTTTTCTCAATAATGTAAAGCCTTTTCTGACAACCGCCTCGTTTTCCGTCTGGAAACCGATCATAAAATCTCCCTCTGCTGAGCGTCCGTATTGACCACTAAAGTGCATGATCGCTGCAAGCTCTGCGATCTGGCAATGTCTTGCCGGGCTGATTCTCTTCGCCAGTTCTTCCTTTACCTCACTCGAAAATGACATGTTAGATTCCTTCTCTGGGCACATCACGATGGTATAATTTAATACCATAATGACCTTCTGCCTTCATACGTTCATACAACTTGTTCGCCAGAGTAACACTTCGGTGTTTGCCACCGGTACAGCCGATGGCGATCACCAGCCGGTATTTTCCCTCTTTAACATAGTTCGGGATCAAAAACTGAATCATGTCCGTCAGCTTGTCCAGGAAAACTCCGGTCTCCGGAAAGCTGCACACATAATCCTGTACCTCTTTGTCATTACCGGTCTTTGGCTTCAAATCTTCTATATAGTAAGGATTCGGCAGGAATCTTACATCAAATACCAGATCTGCATCTGCGGGGATTCCGTGCTTGAATCCGAAGGACATAACCGTTACCATAAGACTATTGTATTCTTCATTCTGAACAAAAATACGATCCAACTCTTCCTTCAGTTCTCTGACCAACAGGTTGGAGGTATCAATAACATAATCTGAATTCTTGCGGATGGTCTCTAAGATCTTACGTTCCTTATGAATGCCGTCTTCCACTCTGCCATCTGCGGCAAGAGGGTGCACACGTCTGGTCTCCTTATACCGTTTTATCAGAGCAGTATCATCGGAGTCCATAAATAAAATCTCGAATTTGTAGCCTTTTTCCTTTAATTGTTCCAAAATACGGGTGGCATCCGTAAAATTCTGGTCCGCACGGACATCCAGCCCTAACGCTACCTTACTGATCTCACTGCCGGGCATGGCAATCAGTTCCACGAACTTTTCCACCAGAGATACCGGCAGATTATCCACGCAGTAAAATCCGGCATCTTCCAAAAGCTTTAATGCCGTTCTTTTTCCGCCACCACTCATACCTGTTACTACTACAAATCTCATATGCACCTCGTTATTCTATCGTAACTATTCAGAACCTTACATGGCTCTGAATAGTTACAGCATTTTGATCTCCGGTTCCAGATCGACGTGAAAACGTTCCTTCACCCTTCTCTGCACTTCCCAGATCACATCTTTTACATCTTCTGCGGTAGCATTGCCGGTATTAATGATAAAACCACAATGCTTATCCGACACTTTGGCTCCTCCTACGGAATATCCACGAAGCCCCGCCTCCATGATCAGTTGTCCGGCAAAATGTCCCTCGGGACGTTTAAAAGTACTACCGGCGCTGGGATATTCCAGCGGCTGCTTCTCTCTGCGACGGATCGCCAGTTCTTCCATTTTAGCTGCTATCTCCTGCGGATCCCCTGGCTGTAACCGGAAAGTCACTTTCGTGACTACAAAGGGCTGATTTTGGATGACACTGGTACGATAACCGTACTCCATGGTACTGTTATCCAGCTCCATGATCTCTCCGTTACGATTGACTACCGTCACAGTAGTCACTACCTGGCTCATCTCTCCGCCATAGGCTCCGGCATTCATCACGGCTCCGCCGCCGACAGTACCGGGGATTCCCGCTGCGAATTCCAGTCCGGTCAGACCATTCTCTTTTGCGGTCTTCGCTACCTGGCTCATCAGGGCTCCCGCCTCTGCCTCCAGGCATGTGTCCTTCACTTCGATCCTGCTCATATATTTTCCGATCACCAGAACGATACCCCGGTAGCCACCATCGTCTACTAACAGATTGCTCCCATTACCGATCACCGTATAAGGGACATCCACCAGGCGCAGATACTTCTGTATCCTGCAGAGCTGATCTTCATTTTCCAGATAGATCAGACAATCCGCCGGTCCGCCGATGCGGAAGGTAGTATGCAATTTCATGGGTTCCTGAAACAGAATCCTCTCTGCCGGTACGATTTCTTTTAATGCTTCTATCACTGTTGCACTTATCATGTATATCAGGCCGCTCTTTCTTTTTATTATAGTTATTCCAAACAGGCCTACTTTAATACCAGTGCTGCAGCGCCGTAGATTCCGGCATCATTTCCAAGCTTGGCCAGGGCGAATTTCGCCTGCTTGCAGGGGCCGAAAGCACATCTCTTATAAGAAGGCTCTATGTATTTGAATAAAATATCTCCGGCTTTGGATACACCGCCGCCAATGACAAAAATCTGGGGATCAACTACGCTGGCTACTGCTGCAAGTCCCTTGCCAAGATATTCACCGAACTGTTCTGCGATCTCGATCGCTACTTTGTCCCCTGCCTTAACTGCATCGAATACCGTCTTGGCAGAGATCTCACTGCCACGCAGAATGCTGGGTGCATCGTCTTTTGCCAGGCGTCTGTTCGCCAGGCGGGTAATTCCGGTAGCAGATGCATACTGCTCCAGACAGCCCTTGTTCTTGCAGCCGCAGACTTCTGTCTCATTATCTTCCATGTGAATATGTCCGATCTCACCACCTGCACCGTTGGTTCCGGTCAGGATTTTGCCGTCAATGATGATACCTCCGCCAACACCGGTTCCTAAAGTAACGGCTACCAGGTTGGAATAGCCTTTACCTCCGCCCTGCCACATTTCGCCCAGGGCTGCAACATTGGCATCGTTGCCCGCTTTCACGGTAACGTCCAGATCCAGTTCTTTTTTCAGTGTTTCAGCAAGGTCAAAAGATCCCCAGCCGATATTAACAGCACCATTGACCATGAAGCCATCGGCATTTACCGCACCGGGAGCGCCGATTCCCACGCCTACCAGATCTGCTGCGGTGATGTTCTTTTCCTGCATTTTATTTTTGATGGATGCTGCGATATCCGGCAGAACTTTCTCTCCACCGTTATCCTTGACCGTAGGGATCTCCCACTTGTCCAGCACCTGTCCTTCGTCATTGAACAGTCCTAATTTAACTGTGGTTCCTCCCACATCTACTCCAAATGCATACTTACTCATCATCTTCGTCCTCCTCACGTCTTTTTGCCAGGGAATTCTGTACACGGGTGTACAGTTCTTTTGCTGCGTTGTAACCCATTTTCTTCTGACGATGGTTAACAGCTGCGGTCTCGCAGATCACCGCCAGATTACGTCCGGGTCGGATCGGAATATTGTGGCACACTACCTTATTTCCCAGATATTCGGTATAGTTCTCTTCCAGTCCCAGTCTGTCGTATTCTTTATCCTTGTCCCAGTCTTCCAGACGGATGACCAGATCAATATTAGCAGTATCTCGGACGGAGGATGCACCAAACAGTGCCTTTACATCCACGATGCCGATACCTCTCAGTTCGATAAAGTGCTTGGTGATATCCGGTGCGGAACCCACCAGCGTATCATCGCTGACCTTACGAAGTTCTACCACATCATCGGTTACCAGACGATGTCCTCTCTTGATCAGTTCCAGAGCCGCCTCAGACTTACCGATGCCGCTCTCACCGGTGATCAGGACACCCTCGCCGTAGACATCCACCAGTACGCCGTGTACGGAGATGCAGGGAGCCAGCTTGACATTCAGCCAGCGGATGATCTCTGACATGAAATCGGAAGTGGATTTCTTGGTAGATAATACAGGAACTTCATGTCGGATCGCTGTCTCCAGGAAAATAGGATCCGGCTTCAGGTCACGGCTGAACACGATACAAGGGATATCATAAGACATCAGCTTCTCATACGCCTCCCTGCGGGTCTCATCTGTCAGCCCCTCCATATAAGTATATTCCACAAATCCGATAATCTGCAGTCTGGTGGCATCGAAATGCTCAAAATATCCGGCTAACTGCAGTGCCGGACGGTTGATATCCGGCTGTGTGATCTTCACATGCTTCACATCGATCTCCGGTGTGAGATTTTCCAGTTTCATTTTTTCGATAACACGGGTCAAACTTACACTTGCCATACTAATTTCCATACCTTTCTGCGAAAAACCCACCCCTACATTTTTTCTCGAAGGTTCCCCGCCTCATTATCGTGTTGTAACTTTTGAAGTTACCATATTACTTATGATTGTACCACAGGCGGCCGCTTCTGTGAAGCGAAAAAGGCTACAATCTCCTGTGCTGTGCGCTCATTCATTTCGGGAATTTCCATCAGTTCTTCCACCGTTGCCTGCCGGATCTCCTCTAAAGACTTGAAGTGCCGCATCAGGGCTTTTCGTCTGGCGGGACCCACCCCGGGGATATCATCCAGTACAGATTTCACCTGGGTCTTACTGCGCAGGGATCTGTGATACTCAATGGCAAAGCGGTGAGCCTCGTCCTGGATTCTGGTGATCAGCTTGAACCCTTCCGAATGTGTGTCGATCGGAAGTTCGATATTATGATAATACAGACCTCTGGTACGGTGGTTGTCATCCTTGACCATACCGCAGACCGGAATGTCGATTCCCAGTTCTTCCAGTACGGACAGCGCAATATTCACCTGTCCGCGGCCGCCGTCCATGAGGATCAGATCCGGGAACTTGGTAAAGCTGCCATACTCCTGATCCATCTCCTGTTCTTCCAGTTCTCTGCTCTCTTCCATGCCATGGCGGAACCGTCTCGTCAGTACTTCCCGCATGCAGGCATAGTCATCCGGACCGGAGACACTTTTGATCTTGAACTTACGGTAATCACTGCGTTTCGGTTTTCCTTTTTCATAGACCACCATGGATCCTACATTTTCAAAACCGTTGATATTAGAGATATCATAGGCTTCCATCCGGGCAGTGCCGGTTAACGGCAGCTTTAACAGATCGGAGATCTCTTTCACCGCACCGATGGTTCGTCCTTCCTCACGTTTCAACTTTTCCCTGTCCTGGGACAATATCAGCTTCGCGTTCTGCGCTGCCAGCTCCACCAGTTTTTCCTTGCTGCCGATCTTAGGCACCTTCAGGTAGACACGACTGCCTTTTCGCTCCGACAGCCATTTCTCAATAAGTTCCGCATCCTCGATCTCATATTGCAGCATAAGCTCTCTGGGGATAAATGGGGTTCCAGCATAGAACTGCTTTACAAAATCCTGTAAAATCGCCGGTTTGTTATTTTCCGGCACATGTGTCATATAATAATGTTCCCTGCCGATCAGCTTGCCGTCCCGGACAAAAAATACCTGTACCACCGCTTCCGTCTCATCCTGGTACAGCGCCAGGATATCTTTATCTTCTCCGACGCCCTCGGTGATCTTCTGCTTCTGGGATACCTGTCGTACACTGGAGAGCAGATCGCGGTATCTGGCGGCATCCTCAAATTCCATAGCCTCCGCTGCTTTGTTCATCTTCTCCTCCAGATCCTTCAGGATCGGACTGTAATTACCATTCAGGAATTCCAGTGCACCTGCCACCTGCTGCCTATATTCCTCTTTGCTCACATACCCCTGACAGGGTGCCAGGCACTGCTTGATATGATAGTTCAGGCAGGGGCGCTCGATTCCTATATCCCTGGGCAGCACCCGGTTGCAGGTGCGCAGCTGGTACAGTTTGTTCAGCAGTTCAATGGTATCTTTCACCGCCGCAGCGCTGGTATAAGGACCGAAATAGCGGGATTTATCCTTTTTCATAGTCCTGGAAAACAGGATCCTGGGATAATCCTCCCCCACTGTCACCTTGATATAGGGATAGGTCTTGTCATCCTTTAACAGCGTGTTATACTTCGGCGAATTCTCCTTGATCAGGTTATTCTCCAGCACCAGCGCTTCCAGTTCCGAATCCGTCACAATATATTCAAATCTGCGGATATGCGTCACCATCTGCTGGATCTTGACACTTTTATTATAACTGCTCTGAAAATACTGCCGCACACGATTTTTCAGACTGATCGCTTTTCCCACGTAAATAATATGATCTTTTTCATCATGCATAATATAAACTCCCGGTCTTCCCGGGAGTTTCTTTAATTCTTCCTGAATATTAAAATGAATTTCTTCCATAACTCTTATCGTCTGCTTTATGATCCTTTTTATACTTCTTTCATATTGATCCTGCCGGATTCAGCCTGCTCTTTTCCGTCTTCTCCCTCCACCGGCTCCGGGATTCCCTTCACTTCACGGAAAATCTTCATAAATTCTTTTCCGGTGATCGTTTCTTTTTCAATCAGGAATGCAGCAATCCGATCCAGTGCATCCCGGTTTTCAGACAGAAGACGTTTTGCCTCTTCATAAGAACTCTTAAGCATCCGCATCACTTCTTCATCAATCTGACTTGCAGTTGCCTCACCGCAGTTTAACACCGGTCTTCCATCCAGATAACGGTTCTGTATTGATTCCAGTCCCATCAGTCCGAACCGGTCAGACATTCCATACTGGGTAATCATTGCTCTTGCAATCTTAGTCGCCTGCTCGATATCGTTGGATGCCCCGGTCGTCACTGTATCAAAGACGATCTCTTCAGCGGCACGACCGCCAAGTGCAACTACGATCATCGCTTCCAGCTCTTTCTTCGTATTCAGGAATTTTTCTTCCTCCGGTGTCTGCATAACATACCCCAAGGCCCCCATTGTTCTTGGCACAATGGTAATCTTCTGGACAGGCTCCGTATTTTTCTGAAGTGCTGTGACCAGTGCATGTCCGACCTCATGATAGGAAACAATTCTCCGCTCTTCCGCACTCATGATCCGATCTTTCTTCTCTTTACCGACCAGTACCACTTCCACTGCCTCAAAAAGATCTTTCTGACTGACGACCTGTCTGCCATTCTTTACCGCATTGATCGCAGCCTCATTGATCATATTGGCGAGATCCGATCCTACCGCACC
>OKSL01001145.1_pt1 | contig 10167 bp, 9 predicted proteins | sample 1606251 | NCBI WGS metagenome assembly OKSL01 (sample SAMEA3879543, study PRJEB24766) | human gut metagenome | biome: human-associated habitat; feature: feces | place: USA | collected 1985/1987 | reverse complement strand
TAAATCTGGTAAATTGAACTTTTGGTCATGAATAATATAAGTCTGAGCATTGTTCGCACCCGTACAGGGCGTGGAGCTGCTTCGCTTATTTCATGACCAAGGCTTACCAGAGCCGAACCTTCAAGAAATTTGGGATGTGGGTTCGCGCTCTTTTTGTATAAAATGGTCTAAAGATAGTTGTTGTTAAATATTGAAAAATGGATAAGTTATGAATACAGAAGAGAATGTAGAAGAGATGCTAAATAATTTGGAGATAGAATTAGATGCAGAAGCTTTGAGTGACATGGAAGAGTTAACCAAATTGCAACAGAATATGAATAGTAGGAGTAGTTTGGGGAGCGATGTCTTTAATCTTTTGCAAAAAGCTGCTTTGGATGCTGCTAGTCAAATTATTGATCTTTCTGATGTTGCGGATGGTAGAGTAAGCCAGGGTGGGGTGATAATTACACCTTTAAATTTTGAGAAACAAGTATTTGCATGCGATGAGGATAAAGTACGGTACGATGAATTTCAGAACCGTCGTAATCATAGTTCTGATAGGTTTCGTCGTACTAAAGAATATCAGGAGCGCTGTGCTCAAATTGATGAGGCTATTCATACAGAGGGAGGAGCTACAGACTGTTATACCGGAAAGAAGTTGTGGGGTACTCCTTCTGAAGGAAAATGGGATCATGAACATATCATTCCATGTAACCAATATAAAGAGGATGTGAAAGCTGCAACATATTTGAATGAAGAAAAGTTGAATAAACTTGTGAATTCGAAAAAGAATGTACAACCAACTTCCATGTCAATAAATCGCTCCAAGAATGATAAGGATCCTAGAGAGTGGCTGAATGAAAAAGATAAAAATGGAAACTTTGTTGTAGGAAAGCGTGGTGAGGACAGAGAATTAGTAGAAAAGAATATTAATATTGCAGAAAAAGAGCGTAAATATACGATAGTAAAAGAAGCTGTAAAAGGGCAGGCTCAAAATGCTGCAATAGGAGTGGGGAAGTCTACTTTATTTTATACTGGGAAATTGCTAGTAGGAGAGACTCTTAAAATTAGTATTGTGGAGTTTATTGCAGAGTTTAAGAATCATGTTGCCAGCGCTGGTGAAACATTGGTTATGCGGTTCAAGCGAGTTTTTACTAATATTGCAATCAATGTAAAGAATAACCTTTTTACAATTTGGCAGAAAATCAAGGATGCAGTGAAAGGAAATGTTATCTCGGAGATAATAAATACAATTATGAATTTCTTTTTTACTACTGCTAAGCGGTTGTTTAAGTTAATACGATCTATGATTGGTTCTATAATCAAGGCTTTTAAAGTAATCTTTTCGAAGAAAGCATCTTTGGAAGAACGTCTTTTTGAAGCTTTGAAAATTATAAGTGTCGGATTGGCTACTTCTTTGGGATATATGTTGGATGAGCTGATAGAAAAAGCTATAGTAACAGGTTTGCCTTTTTTAACTCCTATTGCTTCCACTATTTCAAGTATCGTGTCTGCTCTGATAGCAAGTATTGCTTCTGCGTTGATATGTATGGCATTTGATAGATATAAGGGTAAAATGAAATTTAAGGAACAACAGAGTGTTTACAATAATCTGTTAGCAAAAGGAGTGACGCGTAGTATCGGATTAGCGCAAATTTCTCATTATCGTACTTCGATAGAAATATTTCAAACTTATCAGATGTTTGAAAAAGGTGTGGCCTATATGTCCATAAGATGTAATGATATAGAGCAGAACTTTTCAAAAATGCTTCTTATTGATGCTCAAATAGAAGAAGAACGGAAAATTTCTCATCAATTACATGAGGATAGACGTACTTTATTAAGCGATTTAAATGATTTGTAATGGAAATGACTAGGGACGATTTGTTGATATTGCTTTCAGAAATATCACAGGTAAATGTAAATGAAGGATGTTCCATTAGCTACATGGGACTGAATAATGAAAGAAAACTAGAACAGCTACGTCATCGTATTCATGATGATTGGGGAACACTTATTGGAATATGGGAGCTCAAAAATGCAAAAACTGCCAAGCAATTAATGGATATTATATTAAAATATGAGCCTAAAAATACAACTTCATCTCAATGGAAAAATGACAAAGAAGATTGCCTTATTAGTTCCAAGAGCTTAGGAGATTTAGAACGTAAGCTTCATACACTTCAACAAAACATAGATTCTTTAACATCTAAATTGGCAAATAGTGGTTCTCATATTGGAGAATTAGAGGGAAACTTTTTTGGACATGTGTCTTCTGAGAAAATACGTGAGCAACTGACGCATCTAAATACGGAAATGTCTTCTTCTTTGACTGACACTGCTGCATTAATTCGTTCGATGAATGAGAATCAGCAATTGTCGACGCGTATGATTAAAGGGTTATTGCTTTTACAAATGAAGGTTTATGACTTGATAAATTCTTCTGTAGAAGCAGGCAAGAAAGCTGACGAGGATATTTTAGATTTGAGTAAGAAACTGAATTTAACAGATACGGACTTAAATGAGTTGATTCACTTCATGTATCGGAAAGAGGTTGATCAAAGAAAACATTTTAGAGACATTGAACTATTTGTTCAAGGAGAACTCTCTGAAGCCCGTATTGGTATTCAGGAAAACAGAGAAGCCTGTGAGAATATATCGAAGAGAGTAAGTGAGGTGCTAGAACAGATTCAATATCTACGACAAAATGAAGAAAAACAGGAGCGAGAATGGTCTAATCAATTTGAAAAGCAAAATTTGCGTATATCTGAACTGTATAAATTGCAAGATAAAATAGTCCAATTTCAGAGTGGATTAGCTAATCGAATAGTGACTAAGGGACAAGTAAAGGATATCTGTGTGTTTGTCTTAAAAAAAGTTTTGGAAGATGCTAATTTTTCGAAACGAAATGAATTCTTAGTACAAGGTGATTCTTTAAGCAAAGAGGATATTGGAAAACGTATTGAAGAATTATTTCAAGAATATATTGTAAAGGATGAGCCAGATGAAACAGTTGCTCTATCTGGAAAGAGTAAATCTTCATTGTTGTGGAAAATAGCGATAGTAGGGACCGGTATACTGTGCTTGGCTAACTTGATGGTAACATTGTTAAGTTGAAGTTGTTTTTTATAATATACAATTAGTTTGAGAGGAGCGAGAGAAAATATAATAACATATTTAAATGAACGATTTATCTAAAGCGAGAGAACACCTTCTCCAAGATTACATAAAGGAATTCGACCCTTCACAGAAAGAAATGGATGCATTCATGCGTGGAGTGACATGGATGATGGATTATGTGACGGATGATAACAATTTGGGTCCCTATATTCCAGACAAAGTCTGTTTACATCGACAGCAACGCAATATAGAAGAACTGATGGAAAAAATAGATTGGTTACAGAGAGAAAACAAACGCTTGGTGAGCGAGTTGCGTAAGAAGGATTTAATGACTTCGGAAGAAAGGAGAGTTTGGAAAAAGGAAGGGGAGGGTCGACGATTGGGCTTGTTGGTTACTGAATTGCGACAGACGGTTAATGAGTTGAGAGCTGAAAAGGAGAAATGGATGAATAGATATTTGTTAGAAACAGTAGATAATAAGATTCTGAAAAATAAGTGAGATGCCGACTGCCCTTGGCCGAACCTCCCCCTAACTTTGCCTCCATAAAACAAACGGAATATAAACATTAAAATCGTTTAGTTATGGAGACAATTAAAGGTTTGATTAAGAGCCTCATTAACGGAGGCATCGGAGCTATTGTTGGTGCGGCTTTTGCCACTGCTTTCGGATGGAACGAATGGATTCTTGCTGTCATTGGCTATATCCTTGGATGGTTATTGCTTTCCAAAAGTTTTTGGGAAGGTGTCAGGGAAAGTAAAGAAGAACTGGCAGAAGAGGATAGGAGAGAAGAAGAACGAAAAAGAAAGGAGGGAAAGTGATGACAAAGAAAGGTGTAGCCGAGTGGGTGTCTATCATACTTTGCCTGTTGCCTTCGCCGTTCGTAATTATGTTTCTTCTCATTGTGGCAGGAGAAATACGTGAGGCATGGCATATTACTAACTTTCTGGCAGTAACTTTGTGCGCCATAGTGGGGTTGATAGCTTTACTTTTTACCTCGTGGGTTCTGGGTAAACTTGTTTATTTCATTATTAAATAAGATAAGGACTATGAGAGGCTGTCTAACAACTATTGTGTTCTTATTGATAACAAGTGGCTTATCAACTTTCATGTTTGGAAGTGCATTTTTTATTGCGGTATTGCTTGATCCTGATGCACCCAGCATATTTGAATTGCAGTGGCATACCAATGTGATTCTCTTGGTTTATTTAATTGTATTTATAAAAATAATAGTGAAGGTCAGTAGAATGTTGAGTAATTCGATATGTGACTTTCTTTTCGGTAAGGAGGATGAACAATGATATTCAAATATAAATTTTGTTTGTGGTTGATTGATACCTTGAGTATCCAGCCGCTAACTTTGCCTGAGATACAGAAAAAATGGTTGAATGCATCGGCTAATGAGGATGGAGACCCGTTGGCGGAGCGGACTTTCAACCGTTACCGGCGGGAAGCGGAATCATTGATGTACGTAGACATCAAATGTGATAAACGTGACGGGAATTTATATAAAATTATTCGACCGGATGGTTTTAAAAATGACGAGTTGCAGCAGTGGCTTTTAAGTGCTTTTCGTGTATCGAGTCTTGCTGAACGCGTGAATCAACGGGAGGAAGTGATGATAGAACCTGCACCACCGGCTGCCAATCTTTTACAGGATGTGATGGAGGCTATCGACGGGAAGCGACTGCTTAGGATAGTGTATAAATCACATTATCAGGATGAGAAAGAAATCATTCTGTTGCCTGCTTTTGTTCGCCTGTTCAAACAACGATGGTATGTGATAGGCGAAGTTAGAGGCAAGGAGCGCGCCATGACTTGCGCACTGGAACGGGTGAAAGAAATAGAATTGTTGGAAGGGAGTAAGGTGAAATTCTCCCCTAAATTGCGGGCAATCTTGAAGCCGGAAGTTTATTTTGAACATTGTTTTGGAATTATACGACAGTTTGAGCCAATAACTATTCGTTTTCGTGCATTTTGGCCCCAAGATGCTTATCTAAAAGATGTTCCGCTCCACGCATCCCAAATAGAAGTGAACCATACGGAAGATTATACGGACTTTGAAATGTTCGTGCGACCTACGTATGATCTAAAGCAAGAATTACTTTGGTATCGGGATAAATTGGCGATACTTTCACCGGAATCATTCCGACAGGATATGATACAGGTGCTTCGTGCAACTCTATCAGGCTATGAAACAGGAGAAAACCATGCAATAGATGAATAAATGGCTGTCAAAATACGTTTTCTACCCCCTTTTAACCTTATTTCATGGAAGTCTTTATATCTTTGTCCTCTGCATTGAAGAGAACCGGAGCAGGAGGAAGAGCGAAGAATAAAACCTTGAAATCTTGATCATTAATGAAACAATAATATATGAAAGTAAAATCGTTTATGAAAAACACATGGCACCTACTTGTGTGCCTGATGTTATTGGTTGCTTGTAGTGATGATAAAGTAGAAGATGAAACTACAATAACCTTGCCACCTGAAACAGAAACCCTGTTTGAGAAAGGTGTGAATTTCACAACATCTGCGGGTACTCAGTCTTTGGAGTTTACGGCTACAGAAAACTGGAACATAACCGCTGCAACCACTCGGAATGGTGAAAAGTGGTATCAAGTTTATCCCACTAGTGGAGGTCCCGGAAAGGCAGAAATTTCTATCAGTGTTGAGGATAATGATAGTTATGATGAACGTAGCGTTGCTATTACTATTAATGCCGGTAAAACTAAGAAAACATTGATGGTTGCGCAAAAGCAAAAAAATGCTTTGCTGATATCAAGTGAACGTAGGGAAGTGAAGCAGGAAGGTGGAACAATTGATGTGGAAGTGGAAGCTAATGTGGAGTATAAAGCTATTATTGCAGATGATTGTCAGAGTTGGATAAAATCCGCAGCTTCTACTACTACTCGAGGATTGAAAGCCTCTACTATCAGCTTCAAGATAGAGATGAATGGGGAAAGAGAGAAACGTGAAGGAGAAATATATATCACTGATGGTACTTTGACCGAAACCGTAAAAGTTTATCAGTATGGAGGTGATGTAATATTGTTGAATGAGAATGAATATCCTGTTGGTGACAAAGGAGAGACGATTAAGGTAGAGTTACGTAGCAATTGTGAGTATGGTATAACTATGCCGGATGTGAGTTGGATTAAAGAGGCCACAATGAGTCGGGGAATGTCCAGTCACACCATTTATTATACAATCAGTCCCAATGATGCGAATGAGAGTCGCCGCGCCAAAATTATTTTCTATAATAAAGATAATACTGCGATTGCTGACACACTGACTGTGATACAAGCACAGAAAGATGCAGTAGTGATTGATAATAAGAATATCGAACTGAAGACTCCTAATGATACAATTATGGGTATAGACGTAAATGCCAATGTCGATGTAGAAATACATCCAGCGGATACCTGCCGGTGGATTACAGAAAGTACCACGGCTCGTGGATTGCAACTTCGCAAAATCTATCTGAAAGCTGCCAAGAATGACGGGTTTGCTCCCCGTCGAGGAAGGGTGTTGATAAAGAGTAAGAATGGCCAGGAATGTGATACCTTGAAAATCTGGCAAGCAGGAAAACCTACAGCCGTGAAGTTAGAACAGACAAGCTTGGATATACCTATGGCAGGTGGAACCTATCGTATCAAAGTAGATGCCAATGTACCGGTGAAGATGACGAAGTGGAATCTTTTGTGGCCGGAAGGCAAGGAGAATGACCCTATTTATGATGTTTCTGTAGATACTTACTTTAAGGAGCCTTTGTTTATGTATGAAAACAAACCTCGGATTCCTTATCAGGCAACCTTATCTGACGATGGCCAGTATCTGGAAATAAAGGTAGAACCGGCAGTTAGTGCGGAAGCAAGTTCTGCTACAATCACCATTTATGGAGAGCATGAGAACAAAGAAGCGAAACTGATAATCAAGCAAGAAACCGATCCGACAAAGGTAGTACGTTTGTGTCTGACTCAATACGGCGAACAAACATTTACAGGGCTTTATAAGAATTCTTATCTGGTTTTGCAACAAATGTATACGCAAGAGGAACTCTATTCCCGGCAGTCAGAAAAGGAACAAGGTTATGAATGGCATTTCGATTTTATAAATCATACATTGAACTCAAATAATAGAGAGGTGGAAAATGCATGGAGTGCCTTTTATAGTGCTGTAAATATGATTCTATTCATGAATCAGCAAATACCACGTTCGAGCAAGGAAGAGTTGACTTCTTCGGATAGTATAACTATAACGAAATTGCTGGATATGCAGCGTTTTATATTATTTTATGAGAAAGTTAATTTATGGGGAAAAGCTGTATATTTTCCTGAGTATCGATCAGAAATAGTAACAAGTATACCTGTAATATCACAGGCTGAAGTATTAAAGCTTTTTGTAGAACCATTGCTGTTCTTACGTGAACGCTTGCCGGGAGAGATAAATGGACAGTCGGTGATGAATGATTTTTTCTTCCCTTCCCGTGACTTCCCTTCTTTATTATTGGCTCGTATTTATATGGAACAGGGAAAAATCGCTGAGGCTAAATCTATGTTGACTGGAATTGTAAACAGTGGCAGATATCAATTGGGAGATTTAATCTATCAATTACCCGCTTCCGGTACGAATCGCAATGTTCAGTTTGAACAGGTATCGGATATTTGTTTTAGCTATACAGAAGTACTGCTTAATCTGGCTGAATGTGAATCTCGTTTAGGGAATTCTGCGCAGGCTGAGAATTATTTGAATCAGGTGATGACAGCCAATATAGGATCTCCGGCTTATTCTTCAAATGCATCGCTGTCTTCTTCAGCTTTTACCACTCGTACTTCTGATGAGTTCATTAATCGTTTGGCTAATGTATGGCAATCAGAATTAAGAGGGACAGGTACTTATTTTGCTTTCCTAAAGCGTAATAATATTGCAGTGAGTACTTTGAATATACCGATTTGGAGACAGGTGTTTCCTGTTCCCATGCGCGAGATTTTTGTGAATCCAAGTATGTCGCAAAATGAAGGATATTAGAATTGTAATATATTATTTCGCACCACTTTATCCGGTTATAAAACAGATGAAGTGGCGCGAAAGATAATAGGTTACTTGTTACTACTTTGGATGTTAAAAGTTCAGCCACATCTTGAAAGAAGATACTTTTTCTTCGCTGACAGTTATCTTATCCTTATGAATCGGTTTTACGTGAAGTATTATTCTTCCATTAAAATAGGGTGCAGCATGCACAATGGCATCAATACAAACTATTACCTGGCGATTGGCGCGGAAAAAACATCTGGGATCCAATTGCTCTTCAAGTCGGGTGAGAGACAGGTCTATAATATGCTCCTGTCCGCTTTTTGTGACGGCAAAGGTGATTTTATTTTCTGAATAGAAATAGGCAATGTCACTGACTTGCAAAGCCCAGAATTTATCCACTCCGGCAATAAGAAAGCGGGTGCGGTAGCTTTTTTCCTGTTTTTGCAGGCTCTGAATTAAATCTCCTATGTAATTTTCTTGTTTATAGTCTTTTCCTTTCAGAGTTTCATACTTTACGATAGCATCCAGCAAACGTTTCTCATCTACTGGTTTAAGTATATAGTCTATGCTGTTCACGGTGAAGGCACGAATGGCATATTGATCATAGGCCGTTGTGAAAATGATCAATGAAGAAGGTTGTGCGGCAGATAGGAAGTCAAATGAATTACCGTCTGATAACTGAATATCCAGAAACAGAATATCCGGATGAGAATGTGTCCTGAACCAAACAATGGCTTCTTCCACACTTCCGGGTAGTACGGTAACCTCCCAGTCGGGACGCAGACGTGTGATGATGGAAGATAGGAGACGGGCAGCGGGTACTTCGTCTTCTATAATGGCAGCAGTTAGTTTACTCATAGATTAAGGGAACTTTTACGGTGAATATCTGATTTTCATTATTGATAATAATGTCAGTACCTATCATTAGCTTGCAACGGTTTGATAGATTCTGTAGCCCTACACCTGAAGTGGTATCGCTCTTTTTGGCATGTATCGGATTACTGACAACCAGAAAGTGGTCGACAATTTGTATCGTGATATCCATCGGTTTATTGCTGTTAATTGAATTGTGTTTAATGACATTCTCCACTAATAGTTGCAGGGTTAGCGGAGGAAGCTGATACTCCATAGCTTCGGTTGGTATTGTGATGTTGCAAGCGATGCAGTTGCCTAATCTGACTTCGTGCAGGAAAAGGTAGGATTGAATGAATTCTAATTCTTCGCCTAATGTGATCAGGGTTTTATCTTGCGATTGAAGTACATAGCGATATACATCAGAGAGATTCCGGGTGAAGCGTACGGCATTTGACGGATTATATTCTATCTCAGCTATTAGCGTGTTCAGACTATTAAAAAGAAAGTGGGGGTTCAGCTGATTTTGAAGGGCAGTATATCGGGCCGCATTATTCTCTTTCTGTAGTTGCGCTGCTTTTTGTTGCAGACGGAGGGCATTCTTTATGGAGCGGTTGGCAAGCAATAATCCCAGGATTACAAGCTCCACCAACCACACTACTAATAGAATACGTATTCCCCCTATCTGGAAAGTGAATGGATTTTCCGCTCTGCCCATCAGTTTGGCAGCCACCAACAGACCGTAGTTCAACAGCAGAAACAATAGCATAACACCTATATATACCGCTATGAATTTCCACTTCCAACGTAAATTATTGGAGTATAGACGGTTCATCCACGAACTTATGCGGAGAGTACAATATCCCAATATATTGAAAGTGGCAACAACAAAAACAAATGCACCGGGAGTGTGGATGGTATTCGTAACCTGCGGAGTAAGGTTGGTATAATTGGCCAGCAACAGGAATGAGAAAATTCCCAATCCTGAAAAGAGTAGGCTGTATAAAAGAGTGTTCCACTTCATAAAGGCAAAGTTACGAATTTTCACTTATCATTTATATTGGTTTAATGCTTTTATTAATGCCGAATACTGTCCTTGTGCGGAAGCTTTGGCTTGTACATGATTTATTTCAGCATTTTGCCGGTAAGTCTGTGCCTCTATTACCTCTACAATGGATATT
>OKSL01001143.1_pt1 | contig 10203 bp, 10 predicted proteins | sample 1606251 | NCBI WGS metagenome assembly OKSL01 (sample SAMEA3879543, study PRJEB24766) | human gut metagenome | biome: human-associated habitat; feature: feces | place: USA | collected 1985/1987 | reverse complement strand
ACTTAGAACTTCTTCACGAAAGAGCCTTTGCTCTGAGTGATTAGAAGTTCTTTTCGCTATTCTCTGCCATCCCAGCAATAGGTACAGAGTTTGTCTCTTCCGATCCCCACAGATTCAATCATATCATCCAGTCTCTGGAACTGCAAAGTAGTGAAATTCAACTGTCTGCCTATCCTGCTTACCATTTCTTCATACTCCGGCGTATCCGGATCCACATAATTTTTCAGATCGATCTCTCTTCCTTCCTGTTCGATCTCCTTGATCACACGGCGGGTGATCAGATCCATCTCGGAGGAGGATCTGGAGAAGTTCAGATACTTACAACCGTATAACAAGGGGGGACATGCCGGACGGATATGTACTTCCTTCGCACCGCTCTGGTATAAAAATTCCGTCGTCTCTCTCAGCTGCGTACCGCGGACAATGGAATCATCAATAAGCAGGAGGCTCTGATCCTGGATCAGGTCATGTACCGGAATTAATTTCATCTTGGCGATCAGATTTCTCTGGGTCTGTATCGTCGGCATAAAAGATCTCGGCCAGGTGGGGGTGTACTTAATAAACGGACGGGAGAACGGAATCCCCGAACGGTTCGCATATCCCACTGCATGGGCGGTACCGGAATCCGGTACACCGGCTACGATATCCGGCTTTACATGATCACGCTCCGCCAGCTTGGCACCACATTGATAACGCATTTTTTCAACGCTGATTCCTTCGTAAGAGGAAGAAGGATATCCGTAATATACCCATAAAAAGGTACAGATTTTCATGTCTTTTCCCGGCTGTACCAGCGTCCGTACGCCTTCCGGTGTCACCACTGCGATCTCTCCCGGTCCCAGTTCACGTACCGCCTGGTATCCCAGGTTCAGATAAGCAAAGCTTTCAAAGGAGACGCAATATGCTCCTTCCTTTTTACCCACGGCCACAGGAGTACGTCCCATCTTATCTCTGGCCGCATAGATTCCCTTCGGTGTCATGATCAAAAGCGTCATGGAACCTTCAATGATCTCCTGGGCATACTGAATGCCCTCTACCAGGTTATCCTTCTGATTCACAATGGCTGCCACCAGCTCCGTGGCGTTGATGTCTCCGCCGCTCATCTCCAGGAAATGGGAATGTCCTTTTGCGAACAGATCCTTTATAATAGCATCGGTATTATTGATCTTACCAACCGTAGTGATGGCATAAGTTCCGTGATGGGAACGCACCATCAGCGGCTGGGGTTCAAAATCCGAGATACATCCGATACCAAGATTTCCCCGCATTTCATTGACATCCTTGTCAAATTTGGTACGAAACGGCGCATTCTCGATGTTGTGAATGGCTCTGTTATAGCCTTCCTCTTTGCTGTAAACTGCCATTCCGGCGCGTCTGGTTCCCAGATGGGAATGATAGTCTGTTCCGAAAAACAGATCAAATACACAGTCTTCTTTTGCTGCGACTCCAAAAAATCCACCCATTTTTAGTTATCTCCTGCTCTCTCTGATATTTCTCCGCAACGCAGAAAACCGCCATTGGCTCTCCTGGTCAAATGACGGATTTCTGTGATGATATGATTTCTATTTATACATTGATCTCTGCCTTTACGCCCAGGAGATCTTTGTTGGCTTCCAGAATCGGATAGATCACGTTCTTCAAGAATGCTTCCACCTGTTCCTTAGAACGTCCGATATACTTGGAAGGATCCATGGATGCCTTCAGTTCCTCAAGCCCCATGGGGAATGCAGGATCTGCGGCGATCAGCTCTAACAGATTGTTTTCTTTTCCTTCTACCTTCACGTTGCGGCCCGCCTCCATGGACAGCTCACGGATACGCTCATGCAGCTCCTGACGGTTGCCGCCTAATTTTACAGCATCCATCATGATATTCTCGGTAGCCATGAAGGGCAGCTCACTCATCATATGCTTCTCGATTACCTTCGGGTATACTACCAGACCGTCCACCACGTTCAGGCACAGATCCAGGATACCATCGATGGCAAGGAAGCCTTCGGGAATGGACAGTCTCTTATTTGCAGAGTCATCCAGAGTTCTCTCGAACCACTGGGTAGCGGAAGTGATCGCGGGATTCAGCGCATCCACCATCACATAACGGGACAGAGACGCAATACGCTCACTTCTCATGGGATTACGCTTATATGCCATTGCGGAGGAACCAATCTGATTCTTTTCAAACGGCTCTTCCACTTCCTTCAGGTGCTGTAACAGGCGGATATCATTGCTCATCTTGTGTGCGGATGCTGCAATACCTGCCAGTACGTTGGCTACTCTGGTATCCACCTTTCGGGAATAGGTCTGGCCGGATACGGGATAGCACTCCTTGAAGCCCATCTTGGCAGCGATCATGGGATCGATCTTGTCGATGGTCTCCTGATCCCCGTTGAACAGTTCCAGGAAGGATGCCTGGGTTCCGGTGGTTCCCTTGGAGCCTAACAGCTTCATGGTACCAAGAACATGATCCAGATCTTCCAGATCCAGAGAGAACTCCTGCAGCCACAATGTTGCTCTCTTACCTACGGTCGTAGGCTGTGCCGGCTGAAAATGAGTAAATGCCAGGGTAGGCTGTGCCTTATACTTATCTGCGAAGTCAGCCAGTTCCTTCATGACATTGATCAGCTTTTTTCTGACTAATTTCAATGCCTCTGTCATCACGATAATATCGGTGTTGTCACCCACATAACAGGAGGTTGCACCCAGATGAATGATTCCGGCTGCCTTGGGGCACTGCTGTCCGTATGCATATACATGGCTCATAACATCATGACGTACCAGCTTCTCACGCTCTTTTGCCACATCATAATTGATGTCCTCTGCGTGTGCCTTCAATTCCTCGATCTGCTCATCTGTGATGACGGGTTTCCCGTCCTGGGACAGTCCCAGCTCTTTCTCCGTCTCTGCCAATGCGATCCACAGCTTTCTCCATGTGCGGAATTTCATATCCGGGGAGAAAATATACTGCATCTCCTTACTGGCATAGCGTTCGGATAACGGGCTCTGATATCTGTCTGTACCTGTACTCATTTGTCTTGCTCCTCTTATTTTCTAATTATTACAACTATTCGAGTCACCTTGCGAATAAGAAAACTGCTACTTACATGCAAGCATGACGTATCAGTATTTCTTATTCTAAGGGTTTCTGAATAGTCATCTTTTATTTATCAAAATCTCCGCGGATATCTTCCGCAGGCGGTTCCATAGGGTATTTGCCGGTAAAGCAGCCCTTGCAGATGCCGAGCTTACCGCCCACCAGTTCTTCCAGTCTCTCGATCTTCAGATAGTCCAGACTGTCTGTACCGATGAGGTCACTGATCTCCTTCACGGAACGGTTATATGCGATCAGCTGGTCTCTCGCCGGAACATCTGTGCCGAAATAGCAGGGCCACAGAAAAGGCGGTGAGCTGACTCTCATATGGACTTCCCTCGCTCCTGCTTCCCGCAACATCTTCACGATACGGTCGGAGGTGGTGCCGCGGACGATGGAATCATCGATCATGATGACACGCTTGCCCTCTACAGCTTCCCGGATAGGATTTAATTTGACCTGTACACTGCTCTCTCTGCTCTTCTGCTTCGGCTTGATAAAGGTTCTGCCCACATAGGCATTTTTCACAAATCCCATACCGTAAGGGATTCCGGACTGCATGGAATATCCCATGGCAGCGCAGTTACCGGACTCCGGTACGCCGATGACCAGATCCGCATCCACCGGGGAATCCATAGCCAGGAACTTTCCGGCCAGAATACGGGAATCGTATACGCTGACGCCGTCGATAAAGCTGTCGGGTCTGGCGAAATAAATATACTCGAAAATACATCTTGCGGTATCCGCAGGCTTCAGCACATGGCTCGTGTCGGACTCGATCCCCTTCTCCGGAGATATGGTCACGATCTCACCGGGTAACACATCCCGGACAAATTCAGCTCCTACCGTATCCAGCGCGCAAGTCTCACTGGACAGAAAATAGGTATGGTCTCTCTTACCGATACATAACGGTTTAAAACCATAAGGGTCTCTGGCACCGATCAGCTTCCTCGGAGACATCACCACCAGGGAGTAGGCTCCCTTGATCTTCGTCATGGCTCTGCCCACCGCTTCTTCTACGGATTTGGAATTCAGACGTTCTCTGGCAATATGGTACGCAATGACCTCGGAGTCAATGGTGGTCTGGAAAATAGCTCCGGTGTACTCTAACTCTCTCCGCAGTTCCGGAGCATTGATCAGATTACCGTTATGTGCCAGTCCTAAAGTACCCTTTACATAATTCAGTACCAGAGGCTGTGCATTCTCTCTGGTAGAACCACCCGCTGTGGAATAACGGACATGTCCCACACCGATATCCCCTTTTAACTTCTCGAGGTGTTCCGGTGTAAATGCCTCATTGACCAGTCCCATATCCTTGCTGCTTAAAACCTTCCCCTTGGGTCCGTTCGTATCGCTGACGGCGATACCGCAGCTCTCCTGACCTCTGTGCTGCAATGCCAGAAGTCCGTAATAGATCGTAGATGCCACATCGTGTCCGTCGAAATCGTACACGCCGAAGACACCGCATTCTTCCTTTAATTTGTCGTTATTTTCTGTCTGGATATAAATGTTGTCCGTCACTTGTAAGCCTTACCTTTCCTGCCTGCCCCCCGCAAAAAGGAATACCCAAAATTGTTATTTACAGATCCTTTCCTGTCAGCATCTTGTATGCCTGAAGGTATTTGTCGATAGTCTTCTCCACGATCTCCTCCGGCAGCTTCCAGCCCTTTTCGGGATTGGCTTTCAACCAGTCACGGGCGAACTGTTTGTCAAAAGAGGGCTGACCATGTCCGGGCTCATAGCCGTCTACCGGCCAGAAACGGGAGCTGTCGGGAGTCAGCACTTCATCTCCCAGTACCATATTGCCGTTCTCGTCCAGACCGAACTCGAACTTGGTATCTGCAATGATGATTCCTTTGGTCAATGCGTAATCCGCACACTTTTTATAAATAGCGATGGTATAGTCACGAAGCTTGGCAGCATATTCTGCTCCCTTTCCGGGGAAGCGCTTCTCCAGATATTCCACACTCTGCTCGTAGGAGATGTTCTCATCATGATCTCCGATCTCCGCCTTGGTGGAAGGGGTATAGATGGGCTCAGGAAGCTTATCTGCCTCCTTCAGACCTTCCGGAAGCTTGATGCCGCATACGGTACCGTTCTTCTTGTAGCTTTCCCAGCCGCTTCCGGTAATGTATCCACGAACGATGCACTCGATGGGGAGCATGTTCAGCTTCTTGCACATCATGCTGTTGCCGTCAAATTTGGGCTGTCTGAAAAATTCGGGCATATCCTTAACATCAGCGGATACCATATGATTGGGGATCACATCCTCAGTCATATCAAACCAGAATTTTGACATCTGGGTCAACACAGTTCCTTTTTTCGTTACTGTATTGTCCAAGATCACATCAAAGCAGCTGATACGGTCAGTTGCCACCATGATCAGGGTATCTCCGTTGTCGTAGATCTCACGAACTTTACCTTCCTTGATCGGTTTCATTTCCTGTACGCTCATACCATCAGTCCTCGCATTCTTATGTTTTTCAGTCTTTTATTGGAATAGGTGTGGGCAAGATAAACCCACACCTAATAGATAAACAGATTTGCGAAAAAAAATCAATATATTTTTACTGCAACTTTCCGATAAATTCCCGAACACGGGCATTTTCCGTTGTAAAAAGTGCTTCGGGAGAACCTTCCTCCACGATCACGCCCTGCTCCATAAAAATAATGCGGTCGGAGACTTCTCTGGCAAACTGCATTTCATGGGTCACGATGATCATGGTCATATGCTCACTTGCGAGCTGTCTGATCACCTTTAATACTTCTGCCGTCAGTTCCGGATCCAGTGCTGAGGTCGGCTCATCGAAGAACAGGATCTTGGGCTGCAGTGCCAGTGCCCTGGCTATGGATACTCTCTGCTGCTGTCCGCCGGACAACTGGTAAGGATAGGCATCTGCTTTATCCGACAGCCCTAGCTGCGCTAAAAGCTTCTCCGCCCTCGCCACGGCTTCTGTACGGCTTACCTTATCCACATGGATCGGCGCATCGATGATATTTTTCATCACAGTATAATGGGGAAAAAGGTTAAAATTCTGGAATACCAGCCCAAAACATTTACGGATCTTATGCAATTCCGCCTTCGATGCATATTCACACTGTATCCTGCCGTTTTTATCCGTTTTCTCCGAAGCTGCCGTCTGTCCTAAATAGATCAGCTCGCCACCGTCCATTTTTTCCAAAAGCGTTGCACAACGAAGCAGTGTAGACTTCCCGGAACCGGAGGGACCGATAATGGAGACCACCTCTCCCTTTTTCACGGTCAGGGAGATATCCTGTAGCACTCCGGTGCCATCAAAGCTTTTTTTCACATGATTCATTTCTAAGAGGATTTCTCCGTCTGTCTGTTCCATATACGATACTCCTGTCTGTCACCTATCTGTAATAAGATGTCTTCTTCTCCAGGTATTCCATGAAGGATGCCACAACGAGATTGAAGATATAATAGAATACACCTGCTGCCAGCAGCGGAACTACACTGGTCTGTGCTGCTCCGATCTGCTTCGCCACCGTGAACATCTCCGCGATGGAAATGGTAAATGCCATAGAAGTATCCTTGACTAATGTGATGGTCTCATTGGTCACCGGCGGAAGCACACGCTTCACCACCTGCGGCAGAATGATCTTCACGAAGGTCTGTGCCTTACTGTAACCCAGCACCTGCGCAGCCTCATACTGTCCCACCGGAATAGATTCGATTCCCGCACGGTAGATTTCCGCAAAATATGCTGCATAGTTCAGCACGAATGCTATTATAACGGCATAGAACCTGTATCCGTCGCTTATCCTTATTCTGAAAAGATACCACGGCCCGAAATACACCGCAATAAGCTGCAGCATAAGCGGCGTGCCGCGCATAAACGATATATACGCGCCCGTGAGCAGGCGCGCTATTTTGCTCCTTCCCCCGCGGGCAAGCGCAAGGGGCAGCGCGAGCGGCACCGCCCCTATAAGCGTAAGCGCGTATATAAGCACGCTTGTCAGCATTCCTTGCCCAAGTTGGGCTATCATATCCTGTATGCTCATTCGCCCAGTATGCAAACGTTGTAGCCGAACCAGTTTTCGCTTATTTTGGCAAACGTGCCGTCCGCCGCCATCTTATCAAGTTCAGCCTGAACCTTGTCCCTCAGTTCGGTATTGCCAAGATAAAAGCCTATCGCGTACTGTTCGGACTGTATGGCCTCGTCAAGTATGGTATACTCGCTTTCCTTGCCCTGAATCTGGTATTTTGCAACGCCTATGTCCATCGCTATCGCGTCCGCCGCGCCGCTTTCAAGCTCCATAAACGCCGTGTTGTAATCCTGGAGCTGCATAAGCTGCTTAAACGATGCAAGCAGTTCTGCGTTTTCTTCGCCCTCAAGCGCCTTCAGCGCGCTGCTTTCCTTTTGCACGGTTTTGCCCGCAAGGCCCGCCTTATCGGTTATGCCGCTGTCGCTCTTCACAATAAATACCTGCGAATTATCCATATACGCATCGGACCATGTATAAAGCTCCTCGCGCCCGTTCATTGTGAAGCCGTTCCATATGCAGTCTATCGCGCCGCTTTCAAGTTCAAAATCCTTCGAATCCCAGTTTATGGGAACAAGCTGCAATCCCCATCCGAGCCGCGAACAAAGCTCCTTGGCCATGTCTATATCAAATCCGGCATATTCGCCATTTTCGTCAAGATAGCCGTAAGGCGGGAACTCAGCGTCAAAGCCAAGCTTCAGCGTAAAATCAGCTTCGGTATTCGCTGTCTCCGCGGGTGCCGTGGCATCGGCGCCGGCAGTTGGCACGGGCACGGATGCATCATTCGCGCAGCCGAAAAGCAGCGCGAGCATCGCCGCCGCAAGCACGGCGCAAAGCGTTCTTTTAATGGTAGTCATGTTGTTTATCCTCCACAAAAATGTAATACTGTTTCAGGCGCCTTTTGGCGCTTCTGTATAGTAACACATCAGTGCGATAAAGTAAAGAAGTTTTTGAAATAATTTTTGCCCCGCTCATTGGCGGGACACTCGGTCAATTTTTCTGGTAAGAATGGGCTATATATTTGTTATTCCATGTATCATCGCGGCAATCGTTATATAAATCGTCCGCTATTTCAAATATAACATCCTTCAGTTCAAGCTTATCCGTATATTTTTGCGGTATTTTGCCAAGGCCGAGATATGCGCCCAGTATGTTCCCGGTGATCGCTCCGGTAGAGTCGCTGTCGCCTTTGTGATTTACGGCGGCAATTATCGCCCGGTCAAAATTGTGCGAATGCTTCAGCGCGCAGTAAAGTGCAATGGCAAGCGCCTCATCACCTACCCAGCCTTCGCCCAAGGCGTGTATAGCCTCATTGTCATCCACATCCGCCTGTGACAACTCGATGGCCCTGTCTATCAGTTCCAGCAACTCTCCTATATGCTCCGCATTCGCAAACTGCCTGCTTATGGCCCGCCGCATATCGAGCACAGCGTCAAGCAAAGCCATCCCGTCGTTATGCGCGGCAAGACTTATAACATGCACCAGCGCCGCAGCCGGAATATAGCCCAGCTCATGCCCGTGCGTCAGCGCGACAGCTTCCGCGCCAATGCGGTCTATATCGTCCGAAGGCATGCTGCCCTCTTCAAAATAAAGCCCTATCGGCGCCACGCGCATCACGCCGCCGCAGCCCTTGCTGTCATTTATCGGTTCCGCCATGGTGCCGCATTTTTTCGCCGAAAGCGCGGACATGCACGTTACTCCCGGCGCACGGCGGCTGAAAAGCCGCTGCTCGTTCATAAGCCACGAACAGCATTTTTCTGCATCCACAGGATAGCTTTCCCTCTGCGTTTTGAGCCAATCCTTATAGCACAGTTCAATGCAGCCCGCAAAGTTTTCCGTCATTGCATGCGCCGCCGCATACAGCAGCCCGTTCGCCGTAAATAGGCTCATCTGCGTATCGTCCGATATCTGTGCAACGCCATTCGTAAGCTCATATTCCGTAATGCCGCTTTCGCCGTAGCGGCTGAATATCATTCCTTCGGAAAGGAATTCAACTGTGTACCCCAGCGCATCGCCTGCCGCGCCGCCTATAAGGCATCCCCTGTATTTATCAATGCTCTTCATACTTTATATAAACCGCTGCATAAAAGCTTCGAAAGTATCGTCGTTTTCCTCCGCCCAGTATCGGCTGCAATCCGTGCTGCGGAAAAGCAGACGCTTGTTTATAAGCTCACGCCTGAGCGTAGCCTGATCGCCAAACGTGTGCAGCGAGTTTATAAGTGAATTTATCTCCGGCTCGCTGTATTCGCGGTCCATATCTATCTTATCAGCCAGATACCACAGCGCCATAAGCTTTTTCTTATACTTTGCCGGATAGCTCGTAAGCTGCCCTTTATCATTTATAAATGGTTTCAGCTCCCTTAGCTGTGTATTCATCATGTTTTCGTCAATGTGCTGCATTGTGCGCTCCTTTCTATATTCCGTATTCGATAAGCCAGCGCGCGGTTTCTTCATTTACGCCCTCATATGCCAGCGCGTAATGCTTATAATATCCGTTAGTTATTTTCTTTAGCTGTATTTATAGATGCTATAAGCATTCGGCGAATCGAGCCGCAATCATTATATATGTCAGTTGCCTCTTCGCGGCCAATAATATCAGCTTTTACAAAAAGCTCAAGCCAATACTCTGTTTCATAACATTCTTTTAACGCTATTTGCAGTTTAGCTATAAAATCCGCTTTGCCATGGGCGTAGTTTGCCTCTCTTATGTTCGCTCCAATACTTGTCGCGGCTCTCTCCATTTGGTTTACAAGAGAATAATGCCCTTTTATGCTCTCACACAGTTTTATAATCCTGACCGCAAAATCAGTAGAGCGTATTCTAAGTTTTGAAGCTGCCATAAAATACCCCTTTCTCCTATATACTTTATAACATAATGAACAGCATATTAAAAGTGAAATATTCTTCGAATGTGAAATAATGCCCTACCGGGCATTGTGAAATTTGATGTTTCCCATCAAGTGAAATGAAATAAATCCCCACGCGCCGCAGCGCATTTCACATGGCGAAGCCATATTTCACATGCTTCAGCATATTTCACAAATCCGCAAGGATTTATTTCACTGAAAAAGCAGTCCAAAGGACTGCTTTTTCTGGAGCGGGTAAAGGGA
>OKSL01001141.1_pt1 | contig 10223 bp, 4 predicted proteins | sample 1606251 | NCBI WGS metagenome assembly OKSL01 (sample SAMEA3879543, study PRJEB24766) | human gut metagenome | biome: human-associated habitat; feature: feces | place: USA | collected 1985/1987 | reverse complement strand
TTATAACGTCCATCCGCATCTGTATCACAAACTGCAGCAGTCCCGTCCGACCATGTAAAAGGTACCAAATGAGTCGGGAAAAGTATGATATGTTTAAAAATCTGGTCAGAAGAATTTCCTGGGTTATTTTGAGTTCTGTATTGTCCACTCATATCAACGGAAAGTTTGGTCGTCGGAGTAATATCCATATCTACATTGGAGCGCAAATTATAACGTTCCAATCCGATATTGGCATTGTAGTCATCCAATGGATTCGATTTAAACATACCATTTTCCTTATAATAAGCTCCTGATACAAAGAACTTAGTTTTTTCCGAACCTCCTCGCAGATTCACTGTATAACGTTGATTCTGCGTGTTATTAGATAATAAGTCGGTCCAAATAGAATTCGGGTATAAATCCGGATCAACTCCATCCCGATACCTTGCCAACGCTTCTGCACTGTATGGAGCGCTATTTTGCACATAATTATCCCAATTAGGATTACCCGCATCATTCCAAGACGCTTCATTCCACATTGATAAATAATCCCAAGAGTTCATCAACTCCGGCATACGGGTAGGAGTAGCAATACTATATTGTGCGTTGAAGCTGATAATAGTTTTTTGTGCACGCCCACGTTTTGTTGTAATCAAAACTACACCATTAGCACCTTCAGAACCATATACAGCAGTAGCAGCAGCATCTTTCAAGACAGTAAATGTCTCAATTTCATCTGTGTCAAGATCATTCATGCTACGAGGAACACCATCCACCAACACCAATGGACTCGTACCACCTGCGTATGAACTTTGACCACGAATCCAAAAATCGGCATCATCATTTCCCGGTTCTCCAGAACGTTGAATGGCAATCACACCAGCAACCTGACCAGCAATCGTATTTGATAAACTACGCGTTGGTATAGCAATCTCTGCAGGTTTCATTGTATTCACAGAAGATACTACACTTTCTTTCTTTTGTGAACCGTAACCAATAACAACAACGTCATCCAGATTTACATTCGATTCCGCCATAGCAATGTTGATAACACTTTTATCCTTTACTTTCTGTTCAACACTATTATAACCAATATAGCGGAATTCCAAAACTTCACCTTCTCTTGCTTTAATAGTGTATTTACCATCCATATCGGTTAATACACCGTTAATAGTGCCTTTCACTATTACTGTGGCACCAATAATAGGCTCCCCTGCTCCATCGGAAACGGTACCAGTGACAGTTTTGGTCGCTCCTTTCTTAGAACTCAACGTTTCTTTAGAAGAAAGCGACAATACTATTTGTTTATTCTGAAATTTGAATGTAATATTAGTCGGTTCAAACATTTTACGAAGCGCCAGACGCACTTCTTCATTCTTGCAGTTCAGACTTACCAATTGTTCTGCATTTATTTCAGTCGCATCATAAGAGAACAAATACCCCGAAGCCTTCTCTACTCTTGCCATAGCTTCTTTTAAAGGTATTTTACTAAACGAAATGCTAATCTTCTCCGTACCGCTCTGAGCGAATATTCCTATAGAAAAGAGGCATACGATAATTAATAAATAAAATTTCTTGTATTCCATAAGTAATTTAGATGTTTTTTTTTCCATAACATTTTTAATTCTAAGTGTTTTTCGAATTGATGTAAGATCATAGTTTCACATAGGCTTTCATATTTAAAGATTCAACAATATTGTTTTATATATTCTAAACAAGCAATTACCAACCAGCATGTTCGTTCTTATTCTCACGCGAGTCAGCATTGCGTTTCTTTTCTCCTGTATAATTCCATTCAATTTCGTCCGTGTATTCTTTTCCGTTATGTGTTGCAACGGTTCTTATTACATTTTTACCTTGTTCCAGTGTTACATTATCAAAAACATAATGTATATCAGTATATCCCTTGCGAATACCAGTCAATTCTTTACCATTAAGATATACTATAGGAGTACCAATATTAGAATAAACTGTCACAGAGGTCTGTTTCCGCTCACGATCCGCATTTCGGCGCTGCGTCAAATACAATACAGGCTCCTTGCTCCAGTTGGCTTTATACCAATAATAAGAATCCTTCTTGATTTTCCGGTCAAAAGTCATCAAGCCTTTCAAGTTACGAGCAGGTACACCACCCCGACTCCACATCGGCACAGCAAAATCAAACATATTCCATAGATAAGAAGCAATGATATAAGGATGTTTCGAAATAACACTCCATTGATATTCATGCGTTTTAGTCTGGAATGTTTCCGGATAAAAAGGTTTTCCCCAATTCAATGCATCACCGAGATATTCAGTCTGATGTTCCAAATTGGCATCCGCACCATATTCCGTCAACATCAGCTTTTGCCACGGGTACTTTTCTTCCAATCCTTTCACCCATGGTTCAATATCTTGTAGCTTCTTCTCATACCATCCGAAATAGCGGTTCATCCCCTGAATATCTGTATTCTGATTCACTGCATGTTCAGCATGTCCGAAACCATTGACAGCTACAGTATAACGATCCGGGTCCTCTGTCTTGGCAAGATTATGAAGTGCTTGCGTCAGCCCGGCTGTATATTCGTGAGGTTGATATACCTCATTATGCAACCCCCAAACATAGATAGAAGGGTGATTAAAACTCTGACGAATCAACTCACGAAGCTGAGACTGCGCGTTTTCCGCTTCGTAGCCTGTCACGCGATTCACAAAAGGGATTTCAGCCCAAATGACCAATCCCAAAGAATCACAACGAGAATAGAGATAATCTGATTGTTGATAATGGGCAAAACGGACAGTTGTGGCCCCTACGTCCATTATCTGTGCTAAATCAAAATCATGTTCTTTATTAGTCAAAGCACTTCCTAATCCCCACCAATCCTGATGACGGGTTACACCATACATCGGATATTTCTCATCATTCAAATAAAATCCTTTACCGGCAACAACCTCAAACTTACGAACACCCAAAGGCTGGATAACTTCATCAATGACCCTTCCTTCTGCTACCAAACGTGAAACGACTTTATACAAATAAGGATCTTTACGTCCTTGCCAAAGATGAGGTTTGTTCAATTTAAAAGTTGAAAAATAAGTTTGCGTTCCTTGAGGAGTTAATTCCAAAGGAAGGCGATGTGAAGCAACTCTCTTTCCTTCTTGGGTATAGAGAGTATTTTCAAGTACTAAATTCGCAGGAGTAAGGCTGCCATTGTCTAATTTTACTTTTACAGTAATATCTGCAGAACGTTTCGAAACATTTTTCTGAGTAATATAAACACCTGGAGAAGCACAATCGGTAACTGTTATATTATTTTGCTCAGTAACAATTAGCCATACCGGGCGATAAATACCTCCATACACTCCGAAAAGGCTATGATTCACCGGAATAACATCCGGTCGTGCAGTATTATCAGCTTTTACCATGATTTCATTCTCAGCTCCAAATTTCAAAGCTGTTCCTATCTCAAAAGCAAAAGCACTATAACCTCCTTTATGGGTTCCTACAAGCTTACTGTTAACATATACCTCGGTGTTTGCGCCCACACCTTCAAATCGAAGAAACACACGCTTCCCTTTCAATTCTTCATTAAAGAATTGTTTTTTCTTGTAATAGCCAACTCCTTCATAAAAAGAAGCAGCCTTTACCTGCATATCTTTAGCATTCCATGTGTGAGGCAGATTTACAGTTTCCCATTTCCCCTCCCATTGAGCAACAACTTTTACTGGGTCTTCCGAAAAAGGACCGCGTTTGAATAACCAACCTTCATTGAAAGAGGTCACTTCCCGGGCAGTGAGAGAGAAAAACTGCCCGATCAATACTAACAAAACGAATGTAAATTTGAACTTCATATTACAATCCTCTTTTGATTTATGTTAAAGCATCCCGATAAATACCTTTTGTTCCTTTAGCTGCACGCACCTTAAGCTGAATAACATAAGGTTCACCCGGATTCTTCTTGGGAACAGCTACATTATATTCGTTACGAGCTGTTTCAACAACTTTGATATCTTCGTTAGTATCTAATAAAGAAGCTTTTTCAACTGAAATTCCTTTCGGGGTTTTTACTATCAAACGTTCACTATATGGTTGATTGAATACCACCATATACACTTCACCATTTTTACCGCGTGTGTAATACCCCCAATCCTGCTTGTCGAATCCGGCATAATCACAGGCATAAACGGCCTTTCCATAACGACTCATCCATTTGCCGATAGCAGTCGCCAAAGCTTTTTCTTCCGGACGAAAATCTCCATCTGCTTGAGGACCAAAGTTTACAACCATATTTCCTCCCATAGAAACAGCATGTACAATACGATCAAGTACTTCAATCGGAGTTTTGACATAACTCAATGACCAGTCTTTATGATATCCCCATTGGTTTTCGGGTACAGTCATACAAGCCTCCCAATCCCATTGTGTAACCTTAAGGTCTTTTACTGGATCGGGTAAACGACGTTCGTAACCTGATTCATAATCTCCCATCAAACGACCATTACTATCGAAATGACGTTTTCCTTTATCATCGGCACGCAGACGGCTATTAATAGTAACCCCCGGAAGCATCTCCTTCAGCATTTGTTCCACATGAGCTGTCCACCAACCATTCTTCTTAATACTTGCATCCCATGTACCATCAAACCAGAAATCTTTCACTGTAGGATAACGTGTGGCCAGTTCTTTCAATTGATTGTCTGTAAACTCCAGAAAACGGCTGAACGCAATACTATCTTCTTCAGATTTTATACTGTAACGATAATCCGGATGGCTCCAATCCATCACTGAAAAATAGAAATGTACATCAATACCTTCATCGTTGTAGGCTTTTACCATTTCGCCCAACAAGTCTTTTTTATAAGGAGTATTCGCTACCGTATATTGAGTATATTTACTCGGCCACAAACAGAAACCTTCATGATGCTTCGTTGTTATCTTTACATACTTAGCTCCCATCTCTTTAGCCATTCTTGCCCACTTCTTTGCATCAAATTTGGTAGGATTCCATTGATCCATCAGTTTCAGCCATTCATCAGCAGGTACTTTTGCCCAACTCTTCAACCATTCAGCAGCCCCACCGTACATCTTTCCGTTCCATTCACCCCCAGGAATGGCATACAATCCCCAATGAATAAAGGCTCCCAAACGATTATCCCGGAATTTTTGCATTGCAGGATCCTGTCGCTTCCCCTCATTCGTTGCTCCATATTTTAAAGAGATTTCTTCTTTAATTCCCTGAGCGGAGGTTATCGAACCAATAGTAACTAATAGTAAGAATAATGTTATTAATTTGCTTTTCATGTGATAAGTTATATTATAATAAGTATAATTAGAAGTCTTTGATTGCTTGAAATCTTCTCATATTTCATCGGTCATAGCCGCCACATCTATTACCGGGTTCTTTATAATCAGCCATATTAATTTCTTCTCTTAATGCATTGGTCTGATTTTCAGTAATTATAAAAATTTTATTTCCATATTTTTTTGTGCCCTTCATACTTGTTTAATTAACTTTTTGATTTTATGTACTAAAACTAAATTAAAGCGATGTAAAAGTAGAGGAGAAACACAATACCTATAAATACAAATATTGCAAAAAACAGACGTATGAATCCACATGGAAAAAATGAACACCTAAAATGGAAGATTTGGTCACATTTTAGCCTTTTTCTCCAATTTAATAAGACCTCTTATGTACAATATTAGTGGATGTCATGTATAATTTGATAGTAGATGAAAAACACATTATTCTTTCTTCCTACTTCTTACAGTTTGCGGAGCGACCCCAAAAAATGCTTTGAAAGATTTACTGAAATAACGTGGAGAAGAAAACCCTAACCGTATAGAAATCTCCGAGATATTTAATTCCGGATGGTTCTTCAATAAAGACATTGCCTCATCCAACTTTATTTTTAGAATAAACTCATTCGGAGTCAATCCGGTCATTTGTTTGAATTGCATATATAGTTTACTACGTCCCACACAGAGTTCGGAAGCAAGAGCAGTAACATCAAAAGCAGGATTTTCAAAGTTCTCCTTAATAATATTCACACATTTCGCTAATAATTCCTTATCTCTTTCATTTATAGCTTCTGTCACCGGAGACTCCGTAATGGTCTTACCTGCATAATGTGCTATCAAACGTTTTTTATTTTTAATCAGATTATTACAACGAGCAATCAATACTTTTACATTAAATGGTTTCGTTACATAATCATCTGCACCAAACATTAACCCCTCCACAACATACTCAACAGAAGTCTGAGCCGTTAATAAAACCACAGAAATATGAGAAAGTTCCACATTGGTTTTAATCTTATAACATAATTCTTTACCAGACATTTCAGGCATCATCACATCACTTATAATCAAGTCCGGCTGAATTTGTCGTGCCATTTCCAATCCTTCACGTCCATCATGTGCAATATATACCTTATATATCGGCAAAAACAAATCTTCCAGCATAGACAACAATTCTTCATTATCATCTACCAAAAGAATAATGGGTTTATCTTCTTCCTTAATATTCTCTTGTACTTTCGTTTTTTCTTCTTCCACATCCATTATTTGTTCAAAGGGAAGCATAGGAACCGCCTCGGAAATAATTACTGACTCTCTACTTTCTACAGTAGTCATTTCTTCATCACTAAAATGACGATTTCCCAAAGGAAGAGATAACGTGAATTTAGTACCTTTTCCCACAGTACTTTCTACATCAATCTTTCCATGATGCATATTCATTATTCCTTTAGCCAATGCCAATCCTATGCCCGTTCCTAATGTGAACGAAGAAGAATTATCTGTTTGATAAAATCTCTCAAAAATCTTTGAAATATGTTCTTCCGGAATGCCAACCCCTGTATCACATACCGACACAATCGCTTGAGAAGCAAGCATTCTTACCTCTACCCTTATACTTCCTTTATTGGGTGTGTATTTAAAAGCATTCGACAATAAATTAAAAATAACTTTCTGTAATTGTTTTGAATCAAACCAGACAGAAATTGTTTCTTCTACATTATCAAAACGATACGTAATCTCTTTTTTTTGTGCATACTCATAGAAACACATATAAATCTGTCGCGTAAATGTGACCAGATTCTGTTCTTCAACCTTAAGTTTCAAATAACCTTGTTCCTGTTTACGAAAATCAAGCAATTCTGATATCAGATTCCGCATATGCCATGCATTTTTATAAATGCGAAGGATACGGTTATAAATAGTTGTGCCCAAATCCATCTGCATCAATACCTCAATCTGTCCAAGAATGAGTGTTAATGGGGTACGGAATTCATGAGAGATATTCGTAAAGAAACGTAATTTTACCTGATTCAGTTCTTCAATCCTCTCTTTTTCCTTTCTTTCAAACTCCAAAGAGGACTTTAAAGCAGCCTGACGAGTTTTGAAACGAATAAATGCAATCATCACCCCTAGCAAACATAGAAGATAGAAAAAATAGGCCCAGACAGTGGCATAAAAAGGAGCAGAAACATGTATATTCAAATGAACTTCCTCATCCAGATTTTCTTTACCAGCTAATGGACGGGCTCTAAGTATATATTCACCAGGAGGTAAATTCGTATAAGTTATTGTTGTACCAGTGGTTTGAGTCCAAGCCTTATCAAATCCTTCTAAACGATACTCAAATAAACGGTTACGATCATTATTATAATTAAAGGATGCAAATTCAACAGTTATATTATTTTGTTTATAGCTTAAATAAATATCCGATGTCTTCGCCAGTATATCAGTCAAAATACCAGACTGGTCATTAGGACAAATTTCTTCATTGAAAATAAACAATTTATCAAAATTCAAAAGACTCTTGGAAGGTAAAGCATATAAAGATTGCTTCTGGAATAAAGCCAAGCCATTAGTACCGCTAATAAAAAGAGTTCCATTCTTATCTAGATACAAAGCAGATCCCTGACTATAAGTCTGATTAAACAGGTGATAGGTATTTTCAACTTCTCCTTTCTCTCTATTAAAAATAGAAAGTCCTTTTCCATGAAGAATAAATAAACGATGATCTTCAACAGATTCACAGATATAATAACAATAATCACTCGGCAGACATTGATTCGAAGTACTGTATGACTTAAATGATTGCTCCCCTTCTTGATATTCATATATACCCGATCCTATCGTACAAAAGAATACACTTCCTCTACTGTCCTCAAAAATATGGACAACTTTAAATCGTCCTATTGAAGAAGGATTATTAGTATCCATTGCATACTCAGTTATTTTTGATGAAGGCAAATCCACGCAAATAACACCTCCATTAACCGATGCCAACCACATACGTTGTCGACTATCAATCAGGAAGGTTTCAAAAGCATATCTTTTATTCAATAGCTTCCGGACATTTACATCATTCGAGAGTGGTGAAAATTTCTCAGTCACCGGATCCATAAAAGCAACCCCTCCCTGTGTTAATAAAGCAAGCCCATCCTTATACTCTTGAATATCGTTCACTATCTCATGCGGTAATGATGTGGGATCACCTACTATATTATGAAGCGTATGTCCTTTATTCGATTTCAGATCCAACACAAATATTCCCCCAAGATGAGCACCAACATATAGCCGTTCATTTTCTTTTCGATAGAATATTGACTTGAGATTATTACTACCCACACTACTCGCATCACCTTTCCAATGTTGATACCGAGTAAATATCCCAGTATCTGCATTATAACAATTCAATCCTCCTCCCTCTGTACAAATCCACAATCTTCCACTACTATCCTCCGCCATCTTTCCAACGACAGGAAAACTCAAACAGTCTTCCTGCAACGGCTCTGCATAGTAAAAATGATTACTAGTCTTACTCGGATTAAAGACATTTACACCTCCATAATAAGTTCCTACCCAAATATTACCTTGCATATCTTTATGAAGAGAGAGAATAGAAGTATGGCTTAAAGAATTTGAAGAACTTCCATAACGCGTATAATGACTCCACGTATCAGTAACCGGATCGTAACAATCGATTCCCTTGAACGTACCTACCCAAATATGCTTAAAATCATCTTCCAGCACGCATCGGACCTGATTATCGGATAATTCACCCATTCCCGAATGACTAACATAAGCGGTTGTCTCCCGATTGGGAGAAATACGGTACAAGCCGTTCCAAGCTCCCACCCATATATTTCCGGAACTATCGCCTAAAATACAATTGCCCTTATCAAGGGTAAGTAAAATCTCTTGCCGAAGAGGGTCTTCACGTGATATTGCGACCAAGTATTTTCTGGTAACCACCCATACAGTCTCTTTGTCTACATAGAGTGCTCTCCCCACAAAACCTTTCTGCACACGAGCAAAGAATGTCAGCTCTGTACCCTGTCCCGTATAATAATAAATGCCGTCTGCACAACTCACCCAAAGTGTATCTTTCTTACAAAACAGTCCATACACACCTTTCTGTCGCAAACAAGTGAATTGCTCCGTATAAATATCCAGTTTAATCAGATCGTTTCCCGAACGAATATACATTCTTCCGTTTTTATCTCCACATAATTCGTTAATCTCATTATTAGTCAGTCCATGATTACTTTCCGAAGGCTGGAATACTTTTACATCCTTACCGTTGTATCTATTCAGTCCCTCAGTAGTTCCCAGCCAGACTGCCCCTAACTCATCCTGATAAATTGATGGGATACACACCTGAGATAATCCATCAGATACTCCCAAATGCTTAAAATAATGATTAGTGGCTTCCGCCATCACCATAGATAAAAGACTTAAGAGAAAGGTTATTGTTCTTCGCCACATTTTACACATAATTATATTGCGGGTAGCAAAAATACAAAAAAAACATAATTATTGGTTAAGAATCTCTTTAATTTATACCCTTCCAGCCGAAATGCAGTTTATTCATTTGACGATTCTTGCTAAAATACAGTCCCACAGTATTTTTTCAAGGAAAAATCAATGGTGTTTTTAGGTTAAAACCATATCTTTGCCACAAACTAAAAAGAATAATTGGATGTTAATCACATTTACATTCCGCAAGGATCTCGTTCTGTAAATAATCTGTAAGTCTTCCTCTCATTACAGATTATCCCTTACATTTTCTCCGGCATATTCATGTCAGAGTTGATTTCTATTTTCTAAAAAATAACAACTATTGTAGGCTCAAATGGTTTTATGCATCCTCGTATGCCTCCATTTGACGTACACCTAAAACATTAAAAACAATGAGTAACAATAATACATCTATACATGATTTCGATTTTTCTTTCATATGTAACTACTT
>OKSL01001140.1_pt1 | contig 10223 bp, 6 predicted proteins | sample 1606251 | NCBI WGS metagenome assembly OKSL01 (sample SAMEA3879543, study PRJEB24766) | human gut metagenome | biome: human-associated habitat; feature: feces | place: USA | collected 1985/1987 | reverse complement strand
AAGAAGCTGCGGACGCCCTTGCCGCCGCCTGCGCCGGTCAGCCGGTCACGGTCAGGACGGTGCAGCGCACGGAGAAAACGGAGAAAGCGCCCCGGCTCTATGACCTGACCGCCCTCCAGCGGGAGGCCAACCGCACGTTGGGCTATACCGCACAGCAGACCCTCGACTACTTGCAGGCGCTCTATGAAAAGAAGCTCTGCACCTATCCCCGCACGGACAGCCGCTTCCTCACCGACGATCTGGAAGCCTCCGTGCCGGAGCTTGCAGCCGTTGCCGCCGCCATCTGCGAAACCACCGCACCGGAGGGCGTGAACGCAAGGCAGGTCTGCGACAGCCGCAAGGTCAGCGACCACCACGCCATTCTCCCCACCGCAGGCGCGGGCAAGGCGGATACCTCCGTCCTGCCGCTGGGCGAGCGCGAGATTTTGCGCCTTGTGGCAGGGCAGCTTCTCCGGGCGGTCAGTGACGCCCACCGCTATGCGGAAACCACAGTTACGCTGGAGTGCGGCGGCGCTGTATTCACCGTCAAGGGCAGAACCACCCTCGTTCCCGGCTGGAAGCAGTATCTCGCGCAGGAAAAGCAGGACGCCGCGCTGCCGGAGCTGTCGGAGCTGTCGGAGGGGCAGGTATTGGATTGCGCCGAAGCCGCCGTAAAGGAGGGCAAGACCACGCCGCCCAAGCACTTCACCGAGGACACGCTGCTTTCCGCCATGGAGAACGCGGGCAAGGACGATACACCGGAGGACGCCGAGCGAAAGGGGCTGGGAACGCCCGCCACCCGCGCCGCCATCATCGAAAAGCTGGTAGCCACGGGCTTTGTGGAGCGCAAAAGGGCAAAAAAGGCCGTCAGCCTTGTGCCTGCCCATACCGGCGTTTCCCTCATCACCGTACTGCCGGAGCAGCTCCAGTCCCCGCTTCTCACCGCCGAATGGGAATACCGCTTGCAGCAGGTGGAGCGCGGCGAGCTTTCCCCGGACGAGTTTATGACCGGCATTGCGGAAATGCTCACGGAGCTGGTAAAAACCTATCAGGTCATCTCCGGCGCGGAGGTGCTGTTTCCCTCCGGCCGTGAGGTCATCGGCAAATGCCCCCGCTGCGGCGGCGAGGTCAGCGAGAGCAAAAAGGGCTTCTTCTGCGAGAAAAACGACTGCCGCTTCGGGCTGTGGCGGGACAACAGGTTCTTTGCCGCCAAGCGCGCCGCTCTGACAAAAAAGGTCGCCGCCGCGCTGCTGGCAGACGGGCGTGTGAAGCTCACCGGCCTTTATTCCGAAAAGACCGGCGGCACCTACGATGCTACCGCCGTGCTGGAGGATACCGGCGAGAGCGTCCGCTTCCGTTTGGAATTTGACAAGGGGGCGAGGACATGAAGCTCTCCAAGCTGGAGCAGGAAAGTATCATCCTCTACAACGAGGAAGAATCCACCGCCAGCATCTACACCCACGACCCCAAGCTGAAGCGCAAGCTCAAGCGCCTTGCGGAGAAATACCCGGACAAGGTGTACCCGGATAGGGCCGTCCACGCCGGCGCGGTCAGCTACGCCGTGCCGAAAAGCTGCGTCAGCGTCCGGGAGCCGTTCAGCGACGAGCGGCGCAGGGCCGCCAGCGAACGCGCCAAAAACGCCGGATATACGCCGCCCGCAAGGAGTATATACTCCGAAAACGAATGAGAACCGAGCGCCCGCACAGGAAAGCCTACCCCTGCGCGGGCGCTGCCATTTTAGGGGTAAGCAGCCCATGAAATGAAAGGAAGTGCCTATGACACGAAAATCTCCGTATCCGACAAGAGCGGATTATCCGGCATTGATTGAAAATACCAAGCCTGCGCTGCGCGAGCTGCTGGAAGCGGCCTCCTATGAACGGAGGATCGCCGTTCTCAACGAATGTTCTCTCGATGTGATCAACACCGTCTGCACGCTTATGGTGCTGGGCCGGCAGTATCTCTATCAGCGCCGCAAAAAGCCCTTCAACGCGCCGGACGCGGCATTTGTACGCTGGGCGGCGGACCTGTGGACGCTGCGTGAGCAGGACAAGGCAGGTGACATCCGCTATCTCTGCGGAAAAACGGATTTACGGGAATATCTTTCGCGGGGGATTCAGCTCCTGCGTATCGACCTGATGAAAGGAGGCAAAAATGCCAGAGAAGCCCGGTAAAAACAGAGAACAGCTCAAGGAGATCACCGACCGCATCGAGGCGGGTATCCGCGACATCTTTGAATCCGGCGATATGGAAAAGTACCGCAATTACCTGCGCACCATGAGCCGGTTTCACAACTATTCCCTCAACAATCAGGCGCTCATCCACTTGCAGCGCCCGGACGCCACCTATGTGGCGGGCTATAACCGCTGGCGGGACAAGTTCTCCCGCAATGTGCTGCGGGGCGAGAAGGGCATCACCATCATCGCGCCCACGCCGTATAAGAAGAAAATCGAGCAGGAAAAGCTCGACCCGGACACCAAGCTGCCCATTCTGGACGCGGACGGCAAAATTGTCACCGAGGAAAAGGAGATTGAAATCCCATGTTCCGCCCGGTCAAGGTGTTCGACTACGCCCAGACGGACGGAAAGCCCCTGCCGGAGCGTGTGGCCAGTCCCGTCGCCAACCTGACCGGCAGCGTGGAGAATTATGAGGCGTTCATGGAGGCGCTGCGCCGGTCCTCGCCCGTGCCGGTGGAGGTAAAGCCTCTGTCCGCCGATGTGGACGGCTATTTCAGTCCCAAATCCCAGAGCATCACGCTGCGGGAGGGCATGAGCGAGGTGCAGACGGTATCCGCCGCCGTCCATGAGATCGCCCACGCCAAGCTCCACAACTACGGCTTGCAGCAGGTAGCGGAGCGCAGGCATAAGAGCCGCAATACAGAAGAAGTGGAGGCCGAAAGCATCTCCTTCATGGTCTGCGCCTACTTTGGCATCGAAACCGGCGCGAACAGCTTCGGCTATGTGGCAACTTGGTCAAAAAACGCCGAGCTGCCGGAGTTCCGCGCCAGTCTGGATACCATCGGCAAGACCGCAAACGGCATCATCACCGACGTGGAAAAGCATTTCGCGGAGGTTTGCAAGGAGCGCGGCATCGAGCTTCCCAAGGACACGGAATACGAGCTTGTCACCATCCCGCCCTCCCGCGCCGACGCGCTGGCCTTCGCCGCCGACTACGCGGCGTTCCTGCGCCGGGGTCTGAACGTTCCCGACAGCGCAGAAGGACCCACAGCGGCTTCGGTTGCGGACAGGCTGCTTGCCGGAGAGGGCGCAGAGCTGCGGAAGGAGCTGGAGGATTTCGTCAAGCTGGCAGACGAGATCGGCATCGACGACGGCTCTCATGGGCTGCTGGAACGCTTCAACGGCCTGTTCCGTCAGGAATGGCGGGCCAAGGAGGAACCGCAGCCGGAGGTCGAAACGGAAACGCCGAATGCTGAGGATGAGCTGCCGCCCCTGCCGGAGCTGGAGCAGGGCTATCCCATGCCGGATACAGCCGTCGGCTTTCAGGAAATGTATCAGTACGGCTACACAGACGGCAACGCCATGCTGCCGCTGACCAAGGAGCGCGCCATGGAGCTGTTCATGCAGGACATTCCCGTGTTCCTGCTCTACGGCGACAACACCGAGGCCATGGCGCTGGACGCCGAGGATATTTCCTCCCACACCGGCGTGTTCGGCGTGGAGCGCGAGGAATGGGACGCGGTGCGCGGCGTTGTGACGCTGAGCGAACAGGCGGACACGGAGAAGCTGTTTCTGGAAAACCCGCAGGACGCTTTCCTCATTTACCAGATCCGGCGCGGCGGCGAGCTGGACGCTTACCGCTTCATGAACTATGACTACTTGCAGAGCAAGGGCGTCACACCGGAGCGCGGCGGCTACGACGCGATCTACACCGGAGGGTTTATGGATTATGGGAATGCCAGAACCAATCTGGATATGATTTATCAGCGGTTCAACGTGGATCATCCTGCGGATTTTAAGGGACACAGCCTGTCGGTCAGCGACATCGTTGCCTTGAAGCAAAACGGCGTAGTATCCTGTCATTACGTTGACAGCATCGGCTTCCGGGAGCTTCCCAATTTCCTCAAGCCGGAGAACTACCTCAAAAACGCGGAGATGGCCATGGAGGACGACTACGGCATGATCGACGGCATCATCAACAACGGCCCCAAGCAGTCCACCGTGGCCGATCTGGAGGCACAGGTCAGGGCGGGCTTTTCCATCTCCCTGACGGAGCTGGCTGCGGCCTCCCACCGCGAACAGAAGAAGCCCTCCGTGCTGGAAAAGCTCAGGGAAAGGACGCCGGAGCAGACGAAAAACAAAACAGCGCCCAAACGGAGCGCGGAAAGAGAGCTTTGATATGAACGACAAGCATTTCACCCACGATGAAGTCAGCCTTATGAGCATCTACAACGCGGCAGGTACCCGCGAGGGCCTGATCGCAGCCCTCACAGAAATGCGGGGGTATCTGGACGCGGAGGAGGCTGAGCTGCGGGAGCTGACGGACAGCGCCCTCGCAAAGCTGCGCGGCATTACCGACGCGGAGTACGCCGCCCTTGACCTGACGCCGGATTTTGACCTCTGAGCAAAGCTGACTGTTTTACGGTCAAGAGCCGGAAAAATCGCAGATTCGCCGCTGGGAGTGCGCCGGATGAGGAATGTATCATCCGGCGCGTTTCTGTTTGAAAATCGCCGTTTTTCCCAAGTCATGAGCCGGAGAAAATACCCCAAAATCGCGCCTGCTTCACGCAGGAGGCGCAGAAAGGCCATTTATGAGAACAGGACTGACAAAAGCGCAGAAAATCACGGAGATCACCTTTGACGAAAAAGAACCCCTTATCCATATCCGCACCCACAATACTGACCTCAAGAACCGCCTTGCCGCCTACGCCGCGCAGCACCCCGCAGAGTGCCGCCTGCTGGACGCAGACCCCGACACGGGCTGCATGGAGTTCACCATCCGCAAGGGACGCTTGTCCTTCCGCCTGACCGCACCGTACAGTGAGAAGCGGAAGCAGGCGGCGAGCGAGGCGGCGAAAAGAAACGGCTTTACCAGAAAACCATGAGAGGAGGATTTTGCTTATGCCAAACAAACTGCAAGCCTACGCGGAGCAGGCGGAGCGCACCGCGCGGCAGATCACCGGCAGCCATCTGGCGTGGACGGCGTTCCTGACCACCGCCGCAAGGCTGTATAAATACCCCTATAACGAGCAGCTCATGATCTATATGCAGCGCCCGGAGGCCACCGCCTGCGCGGAGTACGACTTCTGGAACGGGAAAATGGGGCGCTATGTCCGGCGCGGCAGCACGGGCATCGCCCTCATTGACGCTTCCGGCTACAAGCCCCGGCTTAAATACGTCTTTGACGTTTCCGACACCGGCGGCAAGGAAAACGCCCGCCGCGTCAACTTGTGGGAGCTGAAAGACGCACATACCGACAGCGTGAGCGCCATGCTGGAGCGTAATTACGGCGTTTCCGGCAAAAACGGCCTTGCGGAGCAGTTCGAGAACGTCGCTTCTCAGCTTGCTGCGGAATACTGGCGCGACCATTCCCGCGACATCCTCGGCATCGTTGCGGATTCCTATCTGGAGGAGTATGATGATTACAACATCGAGGTGGCGTTCAAAAACGCCGCAGCGGTCAGCATCACCTACTCCCTCATGTCCCGCTGCGGGATGCAGCCGGAGGATCACTTTGAACACGAGGACTTTTTCAGCATCTTTGATTTCAACACCCCGCGCACGGTGGCAGCCCTTGGCACGGCGGTCAGCGAGATCAATGAACAGGTTTTGCGGCAGATCGAAGTCACCATACGAAATTATGAGCGCGAACACAGCGCGGAAAGGACGGCAGAGCATGGAGAACAACCTGACTTACACGATGAACGGAGATTACCTGATTCCCGACCTGAAGATCGAGGTGCCGGAGCAGCCCCTCGGCAAGTACGGGCGGATGCGCCAGAAGTACCTGAAGGAGCATCGTCCCATTCTCTGGAACCAGATGATCTTGGAGGAGACTCTGTTTCCGCACCTGCTGGAGATCGAGCAGGCGGCGCAGAGCCGCTTAGAGCAGATGATGCCGGAGCTGGCGGCGGAGGCCGGAGCGACGGAAGCGCTGAAAGCCAGCGATCCCATGAAATGGGTGGGCTTGATGAACACCTGCAAGGCGCAGGCCGAGGAGATCATCCTCAGCGAGCTGATCTACGCATAACAGAACACCCCGCACGGGGCGGTCAGCTATCCTTTTTCCCCACCGAAGCGGAACAGATTACATCTATCGAAGAAGCGGAGAGCGTTGCGCAGAGGCCCTTCGCTTTTTCCGTTTCTCAGGAGCAGCTTGACCTTGTGCTGCGGCTGGGCGGCAACGAGGACGATACCCGCATGGTCATTGCCGCCGCGTTCCAGAAGCAGAAGTCTGTGGAGGACATTGCCGCGCTGCTGCAAAACACCTTCCACGGCGGCAACGGCTTTAAGACGCCGGAGGGCGAGCTTTCCGTGTGGTACGCCGTAGACGGCATCCACATCGCCCCCGGCAGGAGCGCGGAGTATGTGCGCAGCGCGCAGGTGATCACATGGCAGGACGCCGCCGCGCACATTTCCCAGCTTATGGACAGCGGCGCGTATGCCTCCAATGTGGAGCTTGCCGAGGCAGGGCAGCATGAGCGGATGCAGCTTGCACAAGCCCTCTGGTATCTGAAACACGACCTGAGCGACGAGGCGCGGGAGCAGGGCTATCTCTCCTGTATGGATACGCTGCGGGGCGGCAGCTTCCCTGATGAAACGGCGCGGCTGGCAGAGCAACTGACAAACACAGATTTCCGCGATACGCTATCCGGCGAGTTCGCGCAGTTTTACGCCGCCCATGAGCAGAACAGAAGCCTGCTGCGCTTCCATTACCACAAGCTGGAGAACATCTGGCAGAGCCTGCGGGACCTGTCCTTGCCCCGCAGGGAGTATTCCTCCGAAATGACCGCCGTGCCGGAGCTGGCACGCTTCATCACGGAGGACGAGATCGACCACGCGCTGGATCGCGGCAGCGGTGTGGAGCGCGGCAAGGGCAGGATCTACGAATACTTCACTGCCGACCACACCGGCAAGGAAAAGGCAGCTTTCCTCAAAGATGAGTATGGCACAGGAGGTCATACCCATGCTGTATCCGGAGCAAGCGGCAGCTATGAAGATCATAGTGCAAAAGGCATTACGCTGAAAAAGGCAGACTGCGCCAACGTGGAGCTAAGCTGGACGAAGGTGGCCGCAAGGATTGACAGCCTCATTCAGAAGGACCGCTTCCTCTCTCCAAGGGAAAAGGAGCGCTACGCCCAGCTTCAGCGGGAAAAGGAAGCGGAGCGTGAACTGCCAACACAGGCACAGACCGACTACAATTCCATCAAGGAAGCCCACCCGGACGACATCGTGCTGTTTCAGGTGGGCGCTTTCTTCGAGATGTACGGCGAGGACGCAAAACAGGCGGCGGAGCTGCTTGATCTCAACCTTACCACAAGAGCGATCCCCGGTGCTGGCCGTGTGGAGATGTGCGGCGTACCGTCGCACAATTTAGAGATGTATGTGGAGAAATTGCGCGATAAGTATGATGTGACGATTGCCGAAGCGCCGGACTTTAGAGGTGAGCGCCACATTTACACGCTGCGCTCCATTGACCATGAAGCAGAAGCCGCCATCAATGCTTATGAAGCAGAGTTCGGCGCGGACGGCACGAGGGTGTTCCGCGACCCCGCCGCAGAGCAAGTTCAGCCCACGGTGCAGGAACGTTTGGAGCATTACAGGCCGGTGGTGATGGCAGCGGTTTCGGAGGATACGGCCTATCGCAACGCCTGCGGGCACTCTGACCGGGAAAATGCGGAGATCGAGTGTAATGCAGCCGTGCGCCGCGCCGTTCTCAATTCAAAAGATATGGAGCTTATCCGGCTATTTTCGGATGTTCCAGAATTCCGCAACCACTTGCATCAGGAGGTTTTTGAGGGAACCTATGAGCGGCTTCACGATCTGCTGCGACCGCTCTCGCAGGACGATATAGACGATGCACTCCGTGCATGGAACGGAAATATCGAGAGCAAACACGCCGTAGTGCGGTATATGCAGCAGCACGGACGTGAAAAAGAAACTGCTGCATGGCTCGCCCGCGAGTATGGAGGGAATGAATGCAAAAGCCTTTTTATCGTCCGCGCCGGAAGCCCGGAAACCGTTGAACTGACGTGGCCGAAGGTGCAGCGGCGGATTGCCCAACTCATTCAAGCCGATAGCTTCTACACCGAACGAGAGCGCGACAATTTCGATGATATTGACCCCGTTGCCGTTCGGGAAGCCCTCGCCCAGCGCGGCATTGTAAATGGGCAGGTTGTGGATGCGGAGGCTAATCGCAACAGCCCCTTCGTCCGGCAGGTCATGGCGGATGTGGAGCGGATTGCCCAGCAACAGGAGACAATCGCGGATCACAGTCAGGAATACCGGCTGCTGGACAGGCTGCGCGCAGACTGCGAATACTTCTTAGGCGCTGGCGCTCGTGCGGAAAAGCACCTGTGGGCGGGCAATGTCCACGCACAGATCGCCAAGCTGCGGGAGCTGTATGACGCCCTGCCGGAAAAACCGGAATGGCTGACAAAAGAGGCCATCGACGAGTATGCCGAACGGATGGCCCCGCCGTATCAGGTGGTTGTATATCATCACATGGAAAACGGCTTTGATGAAAAGCTGGATTACCAGACGCTGCAAGAGGCGGAAGCGGCGGCACAGGGTTATGTGGACGGCACGATGGAAAGCGACGGCTTTGCGTATGACGGCGCAGCCATCTACGACCAGCAGGCACGGAAGTATCTGCGTATCTACGGCGATTACCCGGATGAACAGGCGCACGCAGAGGTAGCGGGACGTGAGCCGACCGCAGAAACCATTACCCCCGCAGACCGCTTTCATGTGGTGAGCCTTGACCGGGGCTTTCGTACCCTGTACGCCGTGTGGGACGACGAGGCCCACGGCTACTATGTGGACGCGGGCGGCGTGACCGAGGAATTTACAAGCGAATGGCAGGCGGAGGCGTACCGGCTGGAGCTGCAAGGACAGGCGGAGCAGGCGCTCACGGAGCGTGCAAAGGGACTGATCTCCGACTTCTGCCGGAGCGAATACGGCTCGGAGGCGGATTTCAGCGACCCGGCGAAAATCGGTGTCGCCTACACCACCGTCACCGACGATGAGATTCCCGTTCAGGTGAATATCGACCTTGTGAATTACCGACTGGAGCGCTATCTGGATGACGAGCATCTGGAAACCCGACAGTACGCCTCTTTGCAGGAGCTTATTACCAACGAGCTGGAAAACCTCGATTTCAGCGACCTCATTCACGTTTCGGATGAGGATGTGGAGCAATACCGCTGGCATGAACCGGAGGAAGCAGTTGCGGAAGCTCCCGAAACGGCTCCTGCCCCGCAGAGAGAACCATTCCCGTATTCCGTAGGGGATACGGTGTATCTGGAAAACGGCAAGCCCTATATTATCGAGAGTATCGGCATATTTGATATTACCCTCAGCGACCCAACGCTTTTCTATCCCATCTCCCGCGCGGAGAGCAGGGAGAGCTTCGCGCGGCTCATGGAGCGGTATCCGCAGCCGGGAAAGGAACCTGCTTATACCGAGGAAACCGTGGCGGTATATCCCGGTGACAAAAACAACCTCCCCTATGATGTAGAGATTCGCACCCTGCGCTTTGACGAGCCGGAGCATGACCCACCCTCTGCGGAACCCGCCGAGCCTGAATCTCCTGCTATGAGCGAGGAAGAAGCGCTGCTTCTGGAACAGGAAGGCCGAGCGGCACTTTCGGAAATGGGCGAATTTGTGCCTGATTTTGATGATGCCATCTCTCAGGCCGAGATCGACGAGCCTCCCACACACCGTCATGCGGTATCCATTTCCATTGACGGCGAGTGGCAGGGCTTTCCCAGTGCCGACGCTGCGGAGCAGGCCGCTTATGCGGACTTCAAGGCAGCAAGCCACCGCAACGCGCAGAATTTCCACATCACCGATGATGCCCTCGGCGTCGGCGGCGCAAAAGCAAAGTTTCGGGCAAATATGGCGGCGATCCACCTCCTGCAAGAGCTGGAGTTTGAGGGCTTGCAGGCCAGCCCGGAGCAGCAGGAAATTCTCTCCCGCTATGTGGGCTGGGGTGGCCTTGCGGACGCTTTCGATGAAAGCAAGGATAACTGGAAAGCCGAATTTGCGGAGCTGTACGCCGCGCTATCC
>OKSL01001139.1_pt1 | contig 10228 bp, 8 predicted proteins | sample 1606251 | NCBI WGS metagenome assembly OKSL01 (sample SAMEA3879543, study PRJEB24766) | human gut metagenome | biome: human-associated habitat; feature: feces | place: USA | collected 1985/1987 | reverse complement strand
TACTTCTAAAACTCTTTAAGTCTTTCAACTTTTAGAATCTCAGGGTTCCTTGTTTCTTGTCGTTGTTTAATTTTCAAGGTCCATTGTGCTGTTCTCCGTGATTATCGGAGGGCTTATATAATAACATAAGCTAACGAAATTGTCAAGTGCTTTTTTCAAACTGTTTAATCAAAAACGTTGAATTATCAAGCGTTCTGTTCAATTTTGTTTCCGTGTCTCTCGCGACAGCTTTGATATAATATCACAGCGCAACCCAAAAGTCAACACTTATTTTTAAAAAAATCAAATTTTTTTCAAAACAGATTTTATCTGTCAATATTTAGTATATGTCTTTTTGTGACACACAATTTATGTGTATAAAAGTGTCGCGCATGAAAACAATAATTCCGTAAGCGAGCACTTAAACAGATAAAAGGTCGGTAAATTATTATGAAGATGAATTCTCCCGGGGTAAAATTCAAAAAGATGTTAGCCGTGTGTCTTGCCGCCGTGCTGCTTTTTGCCGTAGGCTCGATAGCGGTATACAAGCAGAGTGCAAGCCACAGCACCGAAGTGTTATCAAAAATGGGCTCTCGCGGCGAAGAGGTCAGACAGATACAAGCCAAGTTGAAATCTAAGGGAATATACAGCGGATCCGTTGACGGTATTTACGGCACACTTACCAAAGACGCGGTAAAGAAGTTTCAAAAATCCGCAGGTCTTACTGCCGACGGCATTGCGGGTCAGAAAACATTGTCGGCACTCGGAATCGGTTCTGCGTCCTCGGGACAATACAGCTCGAGCGACATATATCTGCTTGCAAAGGTGATTGCAGCCGAAGCGAGAGGTGAACCGTATATAGGTCAGGTTGCAGTGGGTGCGGTTGTTCTGAACCGCGTTCAGCACGCGTCTTTTCCGGACTCAATAGCCGGAGTAGTCTATCAGCCGGGAGCATTTTCCTGCGTAAACGACAGCAACTGGAGCACAGAGCCTACGGCACAGTCAAGAAAGGCGGCTCAGGACGCAATAAACGGCTGGGATCCGTCGGGCGGCGCCATATACTACTATAATCCGGCAAAGACTTCAAACAAGTGGATACGCACAAGACCCGTTATACAGACCATAGGCGCACATGTATTTTGCAAATAAGCACGCGAGCTGCCTTTTGCACGTACAAAAAGCAGCTCATAGCCTATCCTATAAATAATTGAACCCAATACCTTACTCCGTTCACCTCATAGCAGCCGAAGCCGGCCTCCGTAAAATCCTCCGAGAGAATATTCTCTTTATGCCCGGGAGAATTCATCCACGCAGTCACCGTTGCCGAAGCAGACCGCGTACCGTAAGCAATGTTTTCACCGCTTTGATTTTACCACTTTACAATATTTTATACAACAAAAACGGGAAGTGCAAAAACACTTCCCGTTTAGCATAATATATACTGTAATGCCGATCAGCCTGCTATGGCATTGTAGAGCTGAGGTATAAACGTGCCGAGAATCGACGGCATAAACAGCGAGAATACCACAGACGTGACAAGCGTAAGCCCGACGCTCTGCAGATATGAGCCGACATACAGCACGGCGAATATCGGCGCGGCGATTATTTTCACAAAGAGATTTGACTTGCCCTTGCCGTAAATCTGCTCTTTGAGGGTAAGAGCGTCTTCTATCTGCGGGAACAGATTGGTAAGGCACGAAATACCGACCCACAGAAATAAGAAGTTCGGGAAATTCGGTACTTTTGAATCGGCACTCATAAAAAATTCACCGAGATAGAAAATATTTACCGAGCCTGCCGCGGTCAGGATAAGACCTATCAGCAAATTGAAAAGGAACGGGAAGAAGCACACACCGAATGCGGTGCCTCTCTTTTTAATAAGCTCGTGCTCTATATGCCCGCACATCTCATTTGATCTCAAATATCTGCCGTCCTCTATCAGAACATCATACATACGACATGAGAGATGTTCAAAAAAGCCCTGAAGGAACGTACCGACGATGGTTATATATTTTACTGTAAGATATACTGCTCTCATTCTACGTCATAAGCTCCTTTCAAAAGAATATCATCAAGCGTAACGGTACCTGCCTTAAAGCCGGTAACCTTATCGGACAGGCTGTAACCGCTGCCGTCCAAAAGCGATTCCATGCTGTTGTATGTGGCATCATCGTTTTTCAAAACAGCGCAAAGTGCCAAGGTATCTATAACCTCAAGAGAATTGCCGTTATCGTCATAAGCCTTTTTCGCCGTTTCTAAAGCCGTGTCGTAATCGTCCTTGAGGATATAGCAAAGTGCCTCCTGACGGTAAATCTCATATTTGACCGTGCAGTCATCCGGTGAAGCGTATTCTTCACATTTCGCTATTGCCGCGTCATAATCGCCCTTTATGCGCAGGCTTTCTATTTCAATAAGATCCGGCGACGGGTCCTCGGAATTATTTCTGCGGATTTTATCGCAGATTTCGGTGACGTCCTTGCCTGTTTTTGCGTAAAGATCGCCGAGGGCCGAACCGTAAAGCCAAATATACTGAGGATATTCTTCTTTAATCTTTTCAAGGTATTTGAGCTGTTCGTCGTTATCTTTATTGCAGATTACCGATACATAATATTCATAGTAATATACCATGGCCTTATTATACTGCGTGGCCTTAACGGATGACGTCGTCGCGGACGAAGTATTTGCCGTTGTATCCTCGGTATAAGGCTCGCTCTCAAGCGACACCAAAGCCGCCATAGCGTCGTCATACGGGAAATCCGAAGGATCGTTGACATCATACTTTGTAAGTATTGTATAAGCCTTGCGCACGGTGGCTATAAAATCCGCCGACTCGCCCATTGCTTTTTTAACGCTTCTGAAGTGCGGAAGAGACAGCTCCCAAGAATTTATATGGCCGCTCATAGAGTCAATATCCTGAAGGTAGCCTATGCGGTAATTTGCCATTATTTGGCGCTTATACACAAGCTCGCCCTTTATACCTGCCTTCTCCATTGCAGAAACCGTATCCTCATATGCGGTAACGGCTGAATCCATTTTCTTCTGCGAAACATATTTATCTGCCTTATAGACATCGTTTAAAACGCCCATACGCCCCGCAAATACATAGCCGCTGTAAAAAACAAGCGCAATAACAACAACGACAAAGAATATATTTAAGAAGCTGAACGGATAGTGACGAAGACCGAGATCACATTCTTCACAATACGGCGAATCGGGGTCGGCTTTTGTGCCGCGCCTTTTCTCACCGCAGCATTCGCAAAGCTCGGCTTCCGAAGGCTCCTCGTCATCATTTCCGGTCGAAGCCTCGGGGATATCCTCAAGCTCCTGTATAAGCTCGCCTTTTTCCTCTGCCTCCGCCTTGGTTTTGTCAAGCTCGCGCTGAAATGTAGCCGCAAGCTCTTCCATTTCCTTTTTGACATCCTCGGTATTGCGGTCAAATGTTGAGCCGTAGCTCTCGTCATTTCCGCCGGATAAAGTTTTGTCTTTATTTTCGTCCAAGGGAAAATCCTCCTTGCAAATTATTACGGCGTTGTACCAAACAAGTACAATACCTCTATATATTAACACTTACTTTATGATATTTCAAACAAAATACGATAAATTCAGTTTTTGTTCACAAATTAAAAAGCGACTCCGTAAAAACGGAGCCGCCGAAGCAATATTCTGTTTTTTATTAAAGGCGCTTAATAACCTCGTCGCCCATACCCGAAGTCGATACCTTTCTAAATCCGTCCTTGTATATATCGGGAGTGCGAACCTTTTCGAGTGCCGCGTTTACCGCGTTTTCTATATCCGCCGCAGCGTCGCTCTCATCAAGAGAGTATTTGAGCATCATGGCTGCGGAGAGTATGGTGGCAAGCGGATTTGCGACGCCGAAGCCGGCAATATCCGGCGCGGAGCCGTGTATCGGCTCATAGAGTCCGAATTTTCCGTCCGAGAGCGAAGCGGAAGCGAGCATTCCTATCGAGCCCGATATCATAGACGCTTCGTCCGAGAGAATGTCGCCGAATATGTTTGACGTAACTATAACATCAAACTGCTTTGGATTGCGTACAAGCTGCATGGCGCAATTATCAACATACATATGGTTAAGCTCTACCTCGGGATAGTCCTTTGACATCTCGATAACCGTCTTTCTCCACAGTCTTGATGAATCGAGCACATTTGCCTTGTCAACGCTTGTGAGCTTTTTGCTTCTCTTCATTGCCATTTCAAAAGCGGTTTTCGCAATTCTCTTAATTTCGGAAACGGTGTACTTTTCGGTGTCATAAGCGTATTCCTCGCCGTTTTCGACACCCGTGCCGCGCTCTCCGAAGTAAATTCCGCCGGTAAGCTCGCGAACTATCATTATGTCAAGGTTACCCTCGGTTATGCTGTCTTTAATCGGCGACGCATCTTTTAAGGGGGCAAATATTCTTGCAGGACGGAGATTTGCATAAAGTCCGAGCGCACCGCGTATTCCGAGAAGCCCCGCCTCGGGGCGTTTGTTGCCGGGAACGCCGTCCCACTTAGGACCGCCTACCGCTCCCAAAAACACACAATCCGCCTTTTTGCAGGCATCTACGGTTTTCTGCGGAAGCGGCTCGCCCGTCTCGTCTATGGCACAGCCGCCCATAAGCTCATAATCATAATTCATCTTAAAGCCGTACTTTTTGCCTGCTGCATCAAGCACTTTTACAGCCTCGTCGACTATTTCGGGGCCGATACCGTCGCCCTTTAATACTACAATATTATGTTCTCTCATATTACTTCCATATCCTTTCCTGCCGCTCGCGGCACGTTTTGCCGAATAAAGCGAACATGTAAAACGCCGAATTGTGTTCAGATAAAATGCCTTTGCCGCAAAAGCTTATTGCTTTTTCTCAAATATCGGCTGCTGCGGCTCGCGCACAACATTCGGCTGGCAACGGTTTATGGCACACAAAATACCCTTTATTGAAGCATAGTTTATGTTGTGTGAAATGCCTATGCCGAAAACGGTCTTGCCGTCGGGAGCTTCAAGCTCGATATAGGAGCAGGCCTTGGCGTCCGCGCCGATTGAAATTGCGTGCTCCGCATAGTTCTTGAATTTGTATCCCGTGATTCCCACGTGCGACAGAGCGTTAAAGAACGCCTCTATGGGGCCGGAACCGACGCCCTCGATAGATACCGGCTCGTTTCCGTTATATTTTATGGTACCCGTAAAATGTACCCTGGTGCGAGACTCGCTCTCAAGCTTTTCTTCGCTGAATTTATGGTTGAGAAGCTTATAAGGTCCGCAGACATTGCGATATTCTTCACAGAACAGCTCAAATACCTCATCGGCTCTGAGTTCCTTACCCTTTTCATCACAGGCCTTTTGAACGACCGCTCCGAATTCGGGGTGCATGGCCTTAGGCATCGCAAATCCGTATTCCTGCATAATATACGCGGCACCGCCCTTGCCGGACTGACTGTTTATACGGATTATCGGCTCGTATTCCCTACCGACATCTGCCGGGTCTATTGGAAGATAAGGAACCTCCCACTTGTCGGGATTATTCTCACGCATAAACGCCTTACCCTTGTTTATGGCGTCCTGATGAGAGCCTGAAAAGGCGGTAAAAACAAGCTCACCGGCATACGGCTGGCGAGGGCCTACCTTCATATTTGTGGCGTCCTCATATACCTCTTTAATATGGTTGATGTCGTGAAAGTCAAGCTTGCAATCGACATTTTGCGTATACATATTGAGAGCAAGCGTAACTATATCCACATTGCCGGTTCTCTCACCGTTGCCGAAAAGAGTTCCCTCTATACGCTCGGCACCTGCAAGAAGACCGAGCTCGGCAGCTGCGACCGCAGTACCGCGGTCATTGTGAGGATGGAGGCTGATTACGGCGCTGTCACGGTCTTTAAGGTGACGGCAGAAATATTCTATCTGATCGGCATAACCGTTCGGCGTGCTGCCCTCAACGGTTGAAGGAAGGTTGAGTATGACCTTGTTTTCGGGCGTTGCGCCGAGCTCCTCCAAAACTCTTTGGCATATTTCAACCGCGTTATCCATTTCGGTACCGGTAAAGCTCTCCGGCGAATATTCATAGCGTATGTTTATGTCGGACGTTTCCATAAGCTCATCCGACAGCTTTTTAATAAGTCTTGCGCCGTTTACCGCAATATCGATAATGCCCGGCATATCCTTTTTAAATACGACCTTGCGCTGAAGAGTCGATGTGGAATTGTAAAAGTGTATTATGACGTTCTTTGCGCCCTTTACAGCCTCAAAGGTCTTTTTGATAAGATGCTCGCGGCTCTGCACAAGCACCTGAATTGTCACATCGTCCGGAATATAATTCCCGTCTATAAGCGTGCGGAGAATTTCATATTCCGTCTCCGATGCGGAAGGAAAGCCGACCTCGATCTCCTTTATGCCGATGTCTACAAGCGTTTTGAACATCTCAAGCTTCTGCTCAAGGTTCATGGGGTCTATAAGAGCCTGATTTCCGTCGCGGAGATCCACAGAGCACCAAACAGGCGCCTCTTTTATGGTCTTGGACGGCCAAGTTCTGTCCGGAATGTCGATAGGTTCAAAAGGAATGTACTTGTTTGTTTTCATAATTATTTCTCCTATTAAGTACTCCAATCATATAGCTTGCTTTGCAAAGACTGACAGCACAGCGAAAAATACAAAAAATAAAGCGCAGTCTTTACAAAACAAAAAATCGCCCTTATCTCTGAAGAAGATAGGGGCGAAGTAAAAACCACGCTGTACCACCCTAATTCGGCAGCCGAGGCTGCCCTCTGCGGTCTCCAACAAGACCTGACATATAACGGTGTCTGCCGTCACAGCCTATGACTTCAGCTATGAAACTCCGGAACGAGTTATACACGGATACTTGGTACTGCCTTTCACCACACGGCAGCTCTCTGAAACTCACGGTAACCGTCTTGTTTCCTTCACAGTTTTTAAAGGCGATCTTTTCGATTGTGCTTTATATTATAATTACAGTTAAAAAATTTGTCAAGCGTTTGTTATTTATCTTTTTTCGGTTTTTTAACTCCGGTTATCTGCGGAACGTTACCGAGAATAGCTGCCACAACGGTTGTTATGATTATTTCCGGAACCATATAAAGGCCGTTATAGAATACCGAATAAACTATCGACAGAGCCGTACCGGAATATTTGCCGAGTATGCTCTCTCCTATCTTATAGAAGCCCTCCTGAGAGAAGAACCATTCGGCCCATGCTCCGTAAAATATCGCACCCGATATAATATGAACAATATACCTTAAGAGCAGGGCGACAAATACGCCGAGTGCAAGCTCCAATGCCGGTTTTTTGAATTTGCCCTTAAACATACCGCCGACGCCGAGTATGGTATAAGCGAGCACATAGTCAAGAAGGCAAACGCATATTGCCTGCCAAACAGCCATTTGGTCTTCGCCCGGCAGGAACATAGCCGAAACCACCTTAGCACCCATTATCATCTGCAAAAGCGAATAGGTAAAGCCGCTGAGCAACCCCCATTTCACACCGTATCTGTAAGAAATGAGAACTACCGGGAACATACTTGCAAGCGTTATTGTTCCTCCGAACGGAAGCTCAAGTCCCAAAAGCTTTGAAACGAGTTCCAACACCACAGCTATTGCAAGAAGCAATGCGCTTTCTGTGAGTCTTTTTGTAGAATTTCTTTTTTCCACAATATCAATCCCTCTCGAAAAAATTAAGCCTTACGATATGAAAATACCGTAAGGCTGAGATTATACTACCTACGACGGCATTATCCGTATCAGGTTAAAGGGTCAAAGGAGCATTTATCCTTAATCTCAGCCGGCTTTTGCGCCGACACCCCCGATATTAAACTATCGCAATAAAGCTGCACCTGCTAGGTACAACTAAGCTTTAAAAATATTATAATTCAGCGACAGAAACTTGTCAATAATTCAGGACAGACCAAAGCGTGAAAAAGTAAAAAATAAAAACGGCAAGCATCAAATGATACTTACCGTTTATTTGGAGGCGACACCCAGATTTGAACTGGGGAATCAGGGTTTTGCAGACCCATGCCTTACCACTTGGCTATGTCGCCTTATTTCTGTGTCATTGGATTTAGGAAAAAAGGACGCTTAATATTTTTAAGCGTCCTTTTTGGAGCGGATGACGAGGCTCGAACTCGCTACCTCCACCTTGGCAAGGTGGCGCTCTACCGGATGAGCTACACCCGCATAATGGTGCCTCCGGTCGGAGTTGAACCAACGACACGCGGATTTTCAGTCCGCTGCTCTACCTACTGAGCTACAGAGGCATGTTGAGGCGAGATAAACTCGCCTCATCATACATTATGGCGACCCGGAACAGACTCGAACTGTCGACCTCCAGCGTGACAGGCTGGCGTGCTAACCGACTGCACCACCGGGCCAGGTAAATTGGTGGAAAGTACAGGGCTCGAACCTGTGACCCCCTGCTTGTAAGGCAGGTGCTCTCCCAGCTGAGCTATGCTCCCCACTCGAAGCCGTCTTACGAACGGCAAGGGTTATTATACTAAATCCCCCTCGCCGTGTCAACAATTTTTTTCAAGACTTTTGAAACTTTTTTTGACCCGGCAGAAGGGCGCGGTATGCGCGCCCTTACTTGCCGATTTTTTTAAGCTCGTCGATCATGCGTCGCAGCTCCTCACCGGAGAAGCTGTGGATGCGGTCGCAGAACTGGCAGGTGAGGTCTGCCTTGCCCTGCTCACGCAGAATGTCCTCCAGCTCCTTCGAGCCGAGGGAGAGCAGCGCGCGCTCTGTGCGTTCACGCGAGCAGTAGCAGCGGTATTCGATGGGCATCGTCTCCAGGATCTCGAGGTCAAAATCGGAAAGCACCGTGCGCAGGAGGTTTGCCGGATCGGGATCGTCGCGGAGCTGATTCGTCACGCTGGGCGCGGCGTAGATGCCGCCCTCGACCTTGGCGATGGTATCCTCGCCCGCGCCGGGGAGGAGCTGAATGAGATAGCCGCCGGCGGCGAGCACGCTGCGGTCGCGGTCGACCAGCACGCCGAGACCGCAGGCCGAGGGGATCTGCTCGGACTCGACGAAGTAGGCAGCCAGATCCTCGGCGATCTCGCCGCCGAGCAGGTCGACCGTGCCGACGTAGGGCTCCTTGAGCCCGAGGTCCTTGATAACGGTCAGGGTGCCGCTGTGGCCGACGGCGCTGCCGACGTCCAGCTTGCCGTCTGCGCGCAGGGGAAGCTCCACGGAAGCGTCCTGCACATAGCCGCGCACGTTGCCCTCGGCGTCGGAGACGGCGAGGATGGTGCCGAGCGGGCCGTCGCCCTTGATCTGGAGCGTGACGCTCTCGCCGTTGCCCTTGAGGGCATTGCCCATCATGGAGACGCCGGCGAGCGCACGGCCGAGCGCCGCGGTAGCGACGGGGCTGGTGTGGTGGATCTGGCGGGCGCGCTCGGTGAGCGCACGGGTGTAGACGGCCGTGGCCTTGACCATGCCGTCCTTGGACATGGCTCTTACTAATGTGTCGTTCATAAAATCACTCTTTTCGGATACAGGAAATATAGATGCGCCCGTCTGTTTCGTTCGGGGCGCGGAGGCGGCAGTCGCCGTAGATGCGAATTTCGCCGAAGCCGGCGGCGGTCAGCCATTCGGTCAGCTCCGAAACGCTGTACCAGCGCTGGCGGTGCTCCTCGAAGCTGCGCTCCCATGCGCCGTCGGCGCGGGCGGAGAAAATGTCAACGTAATAGTCCAGCAGGCGCGAGCGGCGGGAATACTCTGTACGCCACACGCAGTAGACGTCCTCGCGTTCGTCGAGCCAGACCTGACCGTCCATCGCCTCGAGCTTGCCGAGGGCATGAACGTCGAACACGAGCGAGCCGCCGGGCGCGATGAACAGGTGCAGGCGGCGGAAGGTCTCGCGCACCTCGCGTGCTTCGGTGAGATAATTGAGGCTGTCGAGGCAGCAGATCGCCGCCTCCACCGTGCCGTAGAGGTCCAGCTCGAGCAGATCCTGCCGAAGCAGCAGCAGACGCCCGGTCAAGCCCAGCTCATCCGCCTTTTCACGCAGGACGCTTAGCATCTCCTCCGACCGGTCGACGCCAAGCACCTCGTAGTAATCCCTATTATCCGACACGACCGAATCCTTCCGACTTTCATTATTGTCACAGTGCGTCCTATACCCAAGCAGGGCCGACCGCAAACAGAGGGTTTGATGTTATTGCATTTGGTACGGCGAAAGCATGGCCCGTTGCGAGCAGCTCGCGAACCAAACCGACACGAGCGCGAACATGAAGCCGTTGGC
>OKSL01001136.1_pt1 | contig 10263 bp, 8 predicted proteins | sample 1606251 | NCBI WGS metagenome assembly OKSL01 (sample SAMEA3879543, study PRJEB24766) | human gut metagenome | biome: human-associated habitat; feature: feces | place: USA | collected 1985/1987 | reverse complement strand
CTTATTCATGATAGTTCCTCCCAAAATTTTTCATTTGTTGACACCGTCCCGGCGGGCGGTGTATCTCAAAACGATCAAGATCGCATTAGAAGAGCCTTCCGAACGTGAAATAAAAGAAATGTCTTTAAAACCCGGAGAGAAAATACTTGTATTGGAAAGAATCAGATATATGGATGATGAGCCGGTAATTATCGAACTCAACAAATTTCCCGAATCATTTTCATTTCTGTTCGGCGAAGACTTAAACGATACTTCTTTGTTTGAAGTTCTGAAAAAGCATAATATTATTTTAGATCACTCACGAAAAACTTTAGATATCATCTTCGCTTCTCATCAGGAAGCAAAGGCACTTAATATTAATAAAGGTTATCCGCTTCTTCGGATCAAAAGCACGATCCATGATGTTGAGAACACGATTACAAACTTATGTCAGCAGTTATGTATCGGTGATAAATTTACTTTTATTGTCTGACTTTACATTTGGACATTTAATTATGCTCCCCATTAAACAGTTCTTATCATAAAAATCTATTTGATGGGAAGCATTTTTCTTTTTCCGTCATTACCTTTTCTCCTTCCCATCGCTGTAAAAATTATAGCTGCTTTTATATTCGATGTCTATCGCCCCTGTGAAAAATAGGGCGAATATTTTTCTCTATATCTCCTCTATGTAAATATTGATCGCAAGATGTATAAACATATGATATTCCCGCAGATCGACGCCGGTAATCTCTTCAATTTTATTGATTCGATATAAAAATGAATTACGATGGATATGCAGTTGAGCCGCACTGTCAGACGTACTACATAAATTTCGGATATATACTTTCAATGTATCCAGAAAATCCGTTGAATGCTTTTTATCATATTCTCTGAGTTTTTCGATAACCGGAGATATGTAATTATTTCGCGGCATTTCATTTATCCGCGGCATCAAAATAGCCGGAAGATAATAATCTTTATAAAAATGGATTCGGCTATGCACGTCTAGTCTTTTTCCGATACACATAGCGTCTGCCGCCTGTATTTTATAATCTCCGATATCAAGCAGATTTTCAAACGAGTTGCTGACACCACAGTGAGCGTTAAATTTGCACAAAAAAATATATAATTCATTAGAAGCCATCTGCGTCATTTTCGGAAGAAGACTATACTGTAATATATAAAGCACACGATCTTGGATCAAAAGCATCTGGTCGGAAAATAAGTTTTGAAAATATTTACTGATGTAAGACAGCACGTTCTTCTCAGAAGATGAATTCGTATTTACTGTAATAATGCGGTAAGGAGGTTTCGGAAAGAAACGACAGTTCTTCCGCCACAAGTCTAACTGTTTCTCCGATACGATCCTACCGTTAAACAATTCATTGATAAATGTTTTAAGATAAACCGATTCCATGCTGTTTTCCGAAGTTTTCCCCTTTAACATAAGACTGCACGCTTCCTGGATAATGCTCATCGCCTTCATCCGTTCCTCCGTGATCTCCCCCTTTTTACATTGCATGACAACATAACCTTCTACGATATTGTTAATCTTTATAACCCCTAAAATCTTCGGAAATTCTTCTGTCGCCGCTCCCCAGTCAACTATATAAGGTGCTTCCTTTTCATTTACCGACTGCATAATTCCATCAGTATATAACTGCACGGTCATGTCCATATCATATCTTTTATGCTCTACAAGATAATCCCAGTAATAGTCACCTGTTTTATTTTTCGGAACAGCTCCGAGAAGATTGTATGCAATATCTACGGCAAGGATCGGAACTCCCGTGACCTCATAAGATACATCCATTAATTCTTGCATCTTTCCGTGTGAAAGTGTCTGAAATAATCTCTGATACAATGCCAAAAAATCAATTTTCTTTTCCATGATGTCTTACTCCCTGTCAAAATGTATCGTCATTATAAATGTACGTTAAAACCGGATATCCCATTATCTCAATCCGTCAAGTTTACGGTTTCCTTATACGAACAAGCATATTATACTGCAAAATCAGTTAAAAAGCCTCGAAATTTGAGATTATTTTTTATATTATTGTGCATTTGCACAAAAACCACTCTGCAATTTCAGGCAAGGATCTGATGAAAAGATTGTTAAAAAACTATACAATCAAGCTATAAAACAGACACGAAAGAAATGTCATTGGAAATGAATAAGGAGGACAAAATGAAAAATTACTTTGATTTAACAGGACAAACAGCTGTGGTGACAGGCGCATCTACAGGATTAGGCGTTCAGATGGCAAAGGCATTCGCAAGTCAGGGAGCAAATCTTGTATTGATCGCAAGACGTCAAAATCTGCTTGAAGAAAATGCAGCAGCCATCGAAGCAGAATTTGGTGTAGAGGTTCTTCCGTATACATGCGACATTACGGATACCGAGAAAGTAAAAGCAGCAGTGGCAGCCACTATGGAAAGATTCGGACGGATAGATATATTAGTCAATAACGCAGGAACAGGTGCGGTCGCTCCGGCAGTAGATATCACAGACGAACAATTCAACAACGAATTAAAAATCGATCTTTTTGGTTCATTCATCTGTGCTCGTGAATATGCAAAAGAAATGATCAAAGCTCACTACGGACGTATTATCAATATTGCCTCTATGTACGGTCTTGTGGGAAATATGGCGGCAACATGTGTTCCTTATCATGCTGCAAAAGGCGGCGTTGTCAATATGACAAGAGCTCTTGCGGCAGAATGGGGCAAGGAAGGAATCACGGTGAACTCTATCTGCCCGGGATATTTCATAACTCCGCTTACAAAAGAAACTCTTGACTCCGACTGGTTTACAGCATATGCAAAAGGGGCAATCCCTGTAGGGCGTTATGGAAATGAAGGAGAATTGGATACTTGTGCTCTGTTTCTTGCTTCTTCCGCTTCCTCATACGTAAACGGACAAAACATTGCTGTAGACGGAGGATATACAGCTATTTAATTATTTTTCGATCTTACACCGTTAAAAAAACAGATATTTACAAAAAACATTTTAAAAAGGAGAAAACTACTATGGGGTATGAAAGTTTATTTACACCTTTTAAAATCGGAAACATGGAAGTAAAAAACCGTATCGGTCTGTCTCCGATGGGAACAAACTCAGCATTTACTAACGGAAGAAAAGACGCCCAGGAAATCGATTATTTCATTGAAAGAGCAAAAGGAGGAACCGGTATCCTTTATATGGGATGTCAAATGTTAAACGAGCAGATCGCACAAGGTTCTATGGAAGGTTATCTTGATACATATACAGTCCTTCCTTCTCTGACATCTGTGTGCGACGGATGCCACAGATACGGTGCTAAAATTGTTTGTCAGATCAGCCCTGGTACAGGACGAAACGCATTTCCTGATACATTCGGAAACCCTCCGATCTCTGCATCAGCGCTTCCGTCTGTATTCAATCCCGACGTAATCTGCCACGCACTGACAAAAGAAGAAATCGCTCAGATGATGGAAGGATTCAAATTTGCCGCAGGCGTTGCAAGCGATGCCGGGTTTGACGCTATCGAAATCCATGCACACGCCGGATATCTGATCGATCAGTTTATGTCTCCTGTATGGAATAAAAGAACAGACGAATACGGCGGTTCTCCTGAAAATTGTGCACGCTTCCCGAAGGAAATCGTAGAAGCGATCAAAAGCGTAGTCGGTGACAGTATGCCTGTCATCTTCCGAATTTCTCTTGATCACAGATTTGAAGGCGGACGTACGTTGGAAGACAGCATGAAACTTTTAAAAGTTTTAGAAGCTGCAGGCGTAGATGCCTTTGACATCGACGCCGGATGTTATGAGACTTTGGATTATATCTTCCCTCCGTCTTATTTAGGAGAATCCTGTATGTCTTATGTATGCGCAGAAGCAAGAAAAGCTGTCAGCGTACCGCTTATTAATGCCGGATCTCATAATCCTGATTCCGCAGTTGAATTGATCGAAAGCGGAAATGTTGACTTTGTAAACATGGGACGTGCATTGATTGCCGATCCGTATCTTCCTAACAAACTGATGACAGGACATCCCGAAGATGTCAGACCTTGCCTTCGCTGCAACGAATATTGTATCGGGCGCATTTGGAATAAACATACAAAACTTAGCTGTGCGATCAATCCACAGGCAATGGAAGAAGTTCGGTTTGAGATCAAAAAGACAGACTCCCCGAAAAATGTTGTCGTAATCGGCGGAGGTCCGGGCGGAATGGAAGCAGCCAGAGTTGCCGCAATAGAAGGGCACAAAGTGACCCTGTTCGAGAAAAACTCAAAACTCGGGGGAGTTATGGGGGATATCTGTACTGCAAAATTTAAAAATAATATTAAAAAACTCACAAAATGGTACACCGTACAGTTAGAAAAACTAGGCGTAGACGTCCGTCTAAATACAGAAATAACAGGCGATGAATCAATCCTTGAAGAATGCGACAACATCATTATCGGATGCGGTGCCGTTCCTGTTACTCCTCCTATTCCGGGAATTGACGGAAACAATGTCATATCGATCTTAGACGCACACCGAGATCCTTCCCTCATAAAAGGTGAAAAGATCGTAATCTGCGGCGGAGGAGCTTCCGGTCTTGACGGAGCACTCGAAATCGCTTCTGAAATGGGCAAGAAAGTAACAGTCGTAGAGATGCTGCCGGAATGTGGAAAAGACGTATTCTTTATTAATAAAATCACATTGTTTACCAAACTTGCTGAAAACGGCGTTGAACTTATGACTAACACAAAAGTCGTATCCATTGAAGAGAATGGTCTGACCGTCGAAAAGCAGGACAAAACAACAGAGACAGTTCTCGCCGACACAGTCATTTCCGCATTCGGAATGAAACCTGTTCTTACAACAGTAGATGCTGTCAAAGCAAAATATCATCTCAAAACGAGAGTTGTCGGAGACAGCAATAAATTAGGTAAAATAGGCGAAGCTGTACGCGACGGTTTCTATGCGGCTACAAGTTTATAAAAATCATAAATTTTTAAGGTAATCGTAAAATTTTAAACTGATCATGATTTTTTAAGATGATCGTAAATTCTTAATCTGTGGCAAGAAAAACACCCACACAGGAGCATTTCTACTCTTGCGTGGGTGTTCTTCTTGCCACACTCTTTGAAGGTGTCACTCAAAAATTCTCGTTTTACGAAAATCCCTTTGTTGCACCGCCAAAAGCGAGGCTTTTCTACTGTCTGTGGGGTTTATTACAACCCTCTGTTCTTCTTTTCTGATTATCTATTGTACTTTTTCTTCTTATTTATAACCATTGAGCCGCCACTGACAACCAGCAGAGCCATCCACAAAGCAAGATTTGCTGTATCGCTGGTCTTCGGACTCCTGGCAGACGTTCCAGCCTTGGTGCTGCTATTCGTTGTTGTATTTGGCTTTGTATTTCCCGGCTTGGTATTTCCTGGCTTTGTATTGCCCGGCTTCGTATCACCCGGTTTTGTATCTCCAGGTTTTGTATCTCCGTTGTTATCTTTAGCTTTTTCCCAAACAGCTACATAAGTAACATCTCCTGTTACTTTTTCAGCAACAGCCGGCTTCCAGCCTTTGAAGACATATCCTTCTCTTGTCGGTGTTCCCTTGAAAGCAGGTGTATCGACTCCCGGCAAAAGATTTCCGTATACCTGATCTGCAAAGACTTCTTCTCCGTCTACTCCGTCTGTATACGTAACCGTATATTTCGTTTCTTCGTTATCGTCAATGCCATTATTATTTTTATCTTCTCCCCACGTTGCTACATAGGTCGCATTTCCTGTTACTGTTGCAGCGACTTCTGGATTCCAGCCTTTAAATACATACCCTGTTCTTGTCGGTGTTCCGCCACTGAATGCCGGGGTAGCCACTCCTGACGAAAGATTTTCGTGTACCTCATCTGCGAAGACTTCTTCGTCCTCAACTCCATCTGTGTAAGTAACAGTATAAGCCACGGTCTGCTTGATAGTAAAATGCAGAGTACGCCCTCCCCAATTGCTGGCATAGGTCCAACCTATGGACGAATTTAATCTGCTGAACTGATAGATCAGATCAATATCAAACGTAGCTGTTCCGTTCGTCACACCATCAGTTGTCACCACCGTCTGATAACATTTATACGTTCCCGGCCAGCCCGAAAGCGTGCTTGATCCTTCACTGCCTTCAATCCCCTCAAGGATATGGTTGGGATCGTTAATATTGTAAACGTAATATTTATAGGCTGAAGGAATGATCTGATAGGTATTATTGCCATACTGCCACTGGATAAGTGGTAACACCGGATGCGTCAACCTGGTTTTACTTTCTGTTGCACTACCGTTGACATTAACTTCACCGTAGTAAAGATTATCAGCACACGTTAGTTCCTCATCAGATCTGGTAATTGTTACATTGCCACTAACATCAATAATATTTGCTGCCAATGCAGTTGTTGGAAACATGGAAATTATCATACACAACAACACGAACAGCGAAAGGAATTGCTTTTTCATCTTCTTCATCTTCTTCATAAGAAAAACCTCCATATTCAAATTTACAGGTTAAAGATGGCCCTGTATAGCCAGTGAAAAGTTACTTCAGACCAATGGTCTGAATGGAAAGCATGCTCAACAAATTCACTTCAAAAACTTCAAAAACTTGCGTTTCATCTCTCCTTTCACATCAAATTATACTTCCCCTCAAAACGAACTTATCACTACACATTATATATTTTATGCCAAAAAACGTAATTTTTCAATAGAATCGGTCAAAATTTGACAAAATCTAAACATATAACATACAAAAAATACAAAAACCTTTTCATTGTATCTATAAAAAAACATCTCCCCTTACACTTGAAATCCATACTCTTCTAGTATAAAATAATTGCGTTAATTATTTAACAGAATACATAGGAATGAGGAATTTACATATGGAAAACCATTTTAATACTCCGGCTGAAGTAGTAGATCTGAGTATCAAAGCATGTGAGAACAAAACAAAACTCCCTGTCGGGAAAATGATCCTTCTCGGTATTATGGCAGGGGTCTTTATCGCACTGGGCGGTGCTACAAGCAGCACAGCGGCACACGCAGTAGAAAATGTCGGAGTGGCAAGAGCATTGGCAGGTGTGATCTTTCCGGTCGGATTGATGCTGATCGTATTCTTAGGTGGAGAACTTTTTACCGGAAACTGTCTGATCATTATGGACGTATTTGACAAACGGGTAACCTGGGCCGGACTGTTCCGTGACCTTTTCATCGTATTTTTCAGCAATTTGATCGGTGCCCTCTGCGTGGACGTACTGATCGTTTTCAGCGGAAACTTAAATTACTCCGGTGGTCTTCTCGGTGCTTATACGATCAAAGTTGCTGTCAGCAAGATCGCGATCTCACCGGTACAGGGCATCACCTCCGGTATTTTGTGTAACATTCTTGTCTGCCTTGCAGTACTGATGGCGACTTCTGCACGTGATATTGCCGGAAAGGTATGGGCGATCTTCTTCCCGATCTGTGCTTTCGTTGTAGGCGGTTTTGAACACTGCGTTGCCAATATGTTCTATATTCCTGCCGGTATCATGGCTGCCATGAACCCGGATTATGTGGCAAAAGCAAAGGACGCTTACGGACTGACCGTAGAACAGATTGCTACACTGACCCCTCTGCACAGCCTGCAGAATTTTATCCCGGTTACTTTGGGAAATATGATCGGTGGTATGTTGTGCGTCGGACTTCCGCTCTACCTGATCTACAAGAAAAAATGGAATTAATTTAGAAATAAATTACTGGATTTAGAAATAGAAATGGAAAAGGAGAATCTCTCACGAAACCCTTGTGAGCAGATTCTCCTTTTCTGTTGCACGATATTGAGCAGGCTGTCATCTGCTCAATTTGTATTCATCCCTTTACAGTCCGAACAGTTTCAATAACTTCTCCACGAAATTCAATTTTTCTCCGATACAAAAGACTCCGTCATCCAGACTTACGATTCCTTCATACAGATCCGAAGTTCCTTTCGTGTGCAAATACGGACAAATCTTTCAATTTGATGGTCAAATATGGTATAATAAAATGATATCGGGGTCAAAAGCCCACGACTTTGATGCCTTTACGTTTGTGATCGATTATGTAGAGGAGAATGCATTCTTTCTCTGTAATTTTTATTATTACTCTGAATATTTTGCTCCCCGCAGTACTTACTGCTGAAAGGTTATAATGGAAAAAATCAGTATTATCGTACCAATATACAACGTTGCACCTATTTACCGGCATGTTTGGATTCTATTATTCATCAGACTTATCTTAACCTTGAAATTATTTTAGTTGATGACGGATCAACCGATTCCAGTAATAAGATCTGCGAACAATACAAGACTGTCGATCCAAGGATTCAGGTGATCCATCAGAAAAATCAGGGAGTCTCCACTGCACGAAATGCCGGATTGGCTCTTGCCGCAGGCCATTATATTACTTTTGCAGATGCTGATGACTTGCTTGAGCCATCCCTGCTGGCTGAATGTATAAAAGCAATAGAGACCGGACAGACGGATGTACTGTATCATGGATTTAAAAAGGATGTCTGGAAAAGCGGAAAAGTTTCCTCTTCTCTCAAGGGGATTCCGTCCTTTGAAGGAGTTCTTTCTGAAAATCAGATGAAAGACTACATCCTGGCACAAAAAGGAAATCTGAACGTCAATGTATTCAGCTATATTTTTACCAGAGAATTGATTGCAGATCTCCGGTTCAATCCAGATCTTCCCTATGCAGAGGATGCGGTATTCGTTATGCAGGCACTTTCAAAAGCCCAGACTTATTACTTTTCTGCAAATTGTGATTACCACTATAATGTCCGTGCCGGCTCTGCCGCATACCGCTGGCAGCCGAAACTGGTCGAATGCTACCGGAACAATTTCATGGAGACTCGTCATTTTCTGGAATCTCTGGAACTGACCTCGCGGGAGATGGAAGAGATTATGTCTCAAAAATATGTAGATGGGTATGCCTCTCTGGTCTATAACCTGTGTCTCCCTACCTGTACTCTTTCTTTAAAAGAAAAATACCGGATTTTACAGTCTGCCAGAACGGAGTTCCGGATCGATCATTATAAACGTTTTTATAGGCTGAAAGAAGCCGGACTTTTTCAAAAAGCAAAGACATTTCTTATTTTCCGGCATTTTGAAATATTTTTAATTTTATTTGGAACACTCTATTGTAAGAAGGGATAAATCATGAAGACTGAAGAAATTGATATTGTATTGGCCTGGGTAGACGGCTCTGACCCTGTATGGCGCGAAAAGAAAAAGGAACGTATGAGACAGCAGGGATTATCCGTCAAAAGTGATGACCGGGAAGAACGCTACCGGGACTGGGATCTGATGCATTACTGGTTCCGAAGCATTGAAAACTTTGCTCCATGGGTTCGTAAAATCCATTTTGTGACCTTTGGACATCTGCCTGAATGGCTGGATTCCAGTAATCCGAAATTACATATTGTAAACCATGAAGACTTTATTCCGGCGAAATACCTGCCTACCTTTAGCAGTCATCCCATCGAATGGAATTTCCATCGTATTGAAGGCTTATCGGAAAATTTTATCTATTTCAATGATGATATGCTCCTGTTAAAACCAGTGAAGCCGACGGATTTTTTCAAAAATGGAAAACCCGTTGATATGCTTGCACTGCAGCCCGATGTAACTAATGTGGACGACACAACTATGCCATATATCTACCTGAACAATGCCATGCTTCTGGCTAAATATTTTGACAAGCGGCAGAATATGAAAAAGCAGCCTGGGTCTTATTTTCACATTGGTTATCCTGCGATGTACTTTTTCTATAATTTTTTGGAGATCATGTTTCCACGGTTTACAGGATTTTATACCGTACATGGACCATCTCCGTTAAAAAAGAGTACTTATGAAACTCTTTGGAATCTGGAGGGAGAGTATCTGGATCAGGTATGCTCTCATCCTTTCCGTCACAGAGAAGACGTCAGTCAGTACGTTATCCGGGAATATCAGAAATTAAGCGGAAATTTTATCCCGAAAAATGTAAGAAAGCTTTGCCGGTACTTTAATCTGGCAGAGACGAATCCTACTTTGACTGATACCATTATCCATCAGAAAAGTCCTGTTGTCTGTATGAATGACAGCAATCAGGAAATCCCTTATCTGAAAGTAAAGGAAGAGATTCAAAGAGCCTTTGAACAGATTTTACCGGATCGTTCTTCTTTTGAACGTTACTGAGATCACTCAGCGTTTATGCGGTGACTAAAATATTACTAAAAAATCTCCTGATTTTTCCCGTATATCCGGCAACGCAA
>OKSL01001134.1_pt1 | contig 10285 bp, 14 predicted proteins | sample 1606251 | NCBI WGS metagenome assembly OKSL01 (sample SAMEA3879543, study PRJEB24766) | human gut metagenome | biome: human-associated habitat; feature: feces | place: USA | collected 1985/1987 | reverse complement strand
ATGTAAAAGCCCTAATCCGTCAGGAAGAAGAAGCTGTGCAGATTAAGGCTAAGGCTGAAAATTCAGAATATGAATTTGATAATGACGCTCATCAGTACGGCGTTGATACATGGAGAAATGTCGGCTACGGGTATTGGCAGAACTCTGTTTTGGTAACTCTAACGAAAGTTGAAAAAGCATGAAAAAATATGAAGTTCTTGGTAAATCAGTGTGTCTGGGCGCAGGTATGATTCTGCACCTTAGCGAGCAACAGGCAGCAGTACGCCGCGATTGTTTAACACAAAAAAACGGGAATTATATTGTTAATATCCCTGTTTATTTCAAAAAGGGAGAAGTTATCGGTATTGTCGCAGGGACTGTTCCCAAAAGCCTTATGGCTCTATTGGAAGAAACTTCCCGATCTAATCCGTCAAATAAAGATTCTTCAAAGAAAGAAAACGATTCTAACGGAAAAACAGAGGAAATTCAGGAAGAAGATAAAGATTCTTCTGATATTCCAAAAATGAAACACGTTGGTTTCGGAAATTATGATGTATTCAATAAAGACGGTGAAAAAGTTACCGATAAACCTGTTACGAAACAGGAAGCGGAAACACTACTGAAAAATCTAAGCAATAACGAGGAATAAAATGTTCGACCACGACAATTTTATAAATAAACCCTGCCAAGATATATTTGGCCGTTTAGTAGTTTATAAGCCCCGTAACGCGTCTATCTCTGATTTTAAAATAACAGGAGATTTTCACGAGAACTATGTTGATATTAACCTCCAAAACGCCGGAGCAGATATTTCCGCTGCGGAAATTGCCATTTTTGTAAGAATGGTTGAATTTGGCGAAAAATACCCCCGGCCACTAGCCGGGGATAAAATTGTCGTGGACGGGCTTACTTACCAGATTATTGATGTTCAGCCACACATTCCCGGTAGTAAAAAATTGGTTCTTCATGAGGACACATAAATGGTACACCCAAGGCAAAATATACGAGAAGCAATCGCGGAACGGTTAAAAAGCCAAAAAACAAATGCCGGTAATAATGTATTTACCAGCCGAGCCAAGCCTCTTTTCGACCAAGATATGCCTGCCATACTTATTTATTCTAACTCAGAAACAATAAGAGAAGAACGTTGGGATACAGATGGCTTCGGTCCTTTAGAACGGGAGTTGGAAATTTTTATTGAAGCTGTGGATTGCGGCAAAGAGGATTTGGACAACAAACTGGACGATCTAGCGCAACAGATTGAAAATGCGCTGGATGGCTGGGATATTCCGCAACGCAAATCAGCAATTTTAAGGTTTACCGGTACAGATATGGATATGTCTATTGAGGGACAAAAAACATACGGAGCCGTAAGGTTGGCCTTTAACTTGATTTATAGAACACAAACACACCAGCAACAGGAGTTTTAAAATGAAAATTAAAATGCTTCACGACAAAGGGAATCTCAAAAAAGGCAAAATTTATGAGTTTAATGAGAAAAAAACGACTGAACTGTTAACCGGAGGCCTTTGTGTACGGGTTTGGGATAAGCCTGCTGATAAGCCGGAAACACCTGCCGAAACATCTAAAAGGAAAAATAAATGAGAACGCCAGAAGAAACTGATTTTCTAATCGGAGAAATTTTACGGCGTTTAGCCAATATAATAAGAATAGGAAAAGTTGTTGAGGTAAATTACCAAATCCAAAAGGCAAAAGTTAAATTGGGGGAGTTGCAAACAGGCTATTTACCATGGATTATCGACCGAGCAGGTTCCGATCGGTCTTGGAAGCCTATTGATGTTGGCGAGCAAGTCGTTGTTTTGGCACCTTACGGGGAATTAAAGGGAGGAGTAATCCTCCCTTCGTTGTATCAAAAAGCATATTCCTGTCCAACCCCGGATAAAAACAAACATACTATAGTTTGGGAAGATGGCTCAACAGCAGTTTTCGATAAGAAAACAAGTTCCCTAAATGTGGAAATCAAGGGCAAAGTTACCGTTAATATTATCGGCGACGCTCAAATTTCGGCTCAAAACGTATCAATAACAGCCCAAAATACAACAGTCAACGGTAATGCGGTGGTAACAGGAAATGCAACGGTTAATGGTTCTGTTTCCCTTGCCGGAGGCGGCCCGGCTGTTGCTCGTGTCGGAGATAAGGTTTCTGTGGATCCCAATACTCACCAAGGCAGTATCTTATCGGGTTCGGGCAAAGTTACTGCGGGAGGGTAAAATGCAGGGAATGAATAAAAGCACCGGACTAGCAGCTTCAGGGATAGAACATCTAAAACAGTCAATAGCAGATATATTAACAACTCCAATAGGTTCGCGGGTTATGCGACGGGATTATGGCAGCCAGTTATTTGATAAAATTGATAATCCTATAACCGGCGAGCTGATTGCCGAAATTTATATTGATGTTGTCGAGGCTCTGTTTAATTACGAGCCTCGTTTTGATTTAACCAACGTAACCGTTGCAGATATTCAAAAAGGCAAGATTGTTCTTGACTTGGAGGGGAAATACAAACCCACGGGAGAAACCGTTACACTTAACGGTTTGACTATTTCATAGGTAATAAAATGGCAACAAGTTCAAGAGAAGATTTACAAAAATATTTAATGCCGGATTATGTTGATATGTCCGCCTTGCAGCCGCCGCAAGTTATTGAAGAATTGGATTTTGAGGTCATTTTTGCGGAAATGCTGGCAGATTTTCAAGCAAGAAAGCCGGATTATAATGCGTTGTTAGAAAGTGATCCTGTTGTTATAGCTCTGCAATGCGCAGCTTACAGAGAATTATTGTTGCGGTATAGAATCAATGAGGCAGCAAAAGCCAGTATGTTGGCGTATGCAAAAGGTTCGGATTTAGATAATCTTGCAGCATTTTATAAAGTTAAAAGATTGATTGTTGATGAGGGAAATCCCGATGCTATTCCACCAATTTCCCCAACTTACGAGGACGATGATCGTTTACGGCTTCGCACACAACTGGCTCTGGAGAGTTTTACAACAGCAGGTTCGGAAAAAGCTTATTTCTTCCATGCTTATTCAGCCTCGGCCAAAGTAAAATCTTTGAATGTCCAAAGCGTAGTTCCCGGCGAAGTTATGATTACAGTCCTTTCAAATGAGGGGAACGGTCAGGCCGATGAAGAACTTTTAAATACTGTACTAACTTATTTAAGTGCGGAAGATAAAAGGCCATTAACGGATAAGGTGAAAGTCCAAAGCGCAGAAATCATAACATATCAGATTAAGGCGCGGATATTTGTTTATCCCGGTCCCAGTATTCCTGTTGTTCAAAATGAGTTTGAAACAAAATTAGCCAATTATGTAGCTAAACGCCATAAAATTGGTGAAGTTATGGCTTTTTCTGGGATTTACGAAGCCTTACATGGTGAGGGTGTTCAACGCGTTGAGTTAGATTCACCGACAGAAAACATTGTTACGTCAAGCACTCAGGCCGCCTATTGTTCTAAAGTTGAATTGGAGGTTATAGTTGTCGATGACAAATAATAAAAGCATATTACCACCCAATGCCACTCCATTATTAAAAGACATAGAGGAAACTATTGCTTTACGGTTGGGAAAACTTGACGTGCCTAACCGTTGGTTAATGCACCCGGATAAATGTCCCGTTCAAGTCTTACCATGGCTTGCTTGGGCTGTGTCCGTAGATGTATGGAATGAAGATTGGTTGGAAGACATCAGGCGTAACGTTATAAAGACAAGCGTTGATGTTCACCGCCAGAAAGGAACTATTGGGGCATTAAAAACGGCATTGCAATCATTTAACTTCGATAATGTAAGGGTAGAAGAATGGTTTGATTACGGTGCCGATCCGTACATGTTTCGCGTTTTTATTGAAATTGTCAGTGAGGGTTTTGATATAAACGATTTAACGGAAGTATATGCTGTTATTGAACGAACTAAGAACACTCGTTCTCATCTAGACATTTTAAAAGCCGTTTTATGTAACAATTCAACAAATCCGTATATCGGTGCATCCTGTTGCTCGGGGGAAATAACAACAATCAGCGGAAAAGAGATTTTTGAAATATAGTATTAAGGAATATTTAAGTGAACGAATTTTATTCAATTATAACAAACAAAGGTATAGAAACACTGGCCGCAGCAAAAGTAAATGGCGGAAATGTAAAATTAGTCAATTTAGGTGTTGGAGATAGTAACGGAAAATATTATGAACCCAATCCTGCACAGCAAAGTTTGGTAAACGAAACCTATAGAACCACAATAAACCGAATATATATAGACGCAGATAACAGTAAACAGATTATTATAGAAGCTGCAATTCCCTCCTCAATCGGAGGGTTTTTTATTCGCGAGGTGGCCGTTTTTGACGAACAAAATAATTTATTTGCGGTTGGAAAATATCCGGTAACATTTAAGCCGGAAAGCCAGTCTGGAGCCGGTAAAGATATTTATATTCGTATAACCTTAGCTTTTTCTAACAATCCTAATATTGCTATTTATGAAAATACCAATAATGCGCTGGTAAGCAGCGACAGGTTGGAAGCTCTAGCAAAAGTCGATTTATCTAATGTTTCTGAGGAAAATAAAAGCCACCAACAGTGGCCGGGTTTACAAGGGGGAAATCCAAATGAACGATACCATGTTACACAGGCACAAAATATTACTTTAAGTCAGATAGACAGCCTGAAAGAACCGGTAAATAAGGGAAAATGTATTATAATAAGTACAGATGGCACAAGTTTTGATATTAACGATTTGCCATTGGGTTTGCCGATGTTTACCGTGTTTCACAGTATATCAGCTAAAACGCCGTTTGGGGCCTATCCTTTATGGACGGGAGAATGGATTAGCGACTGTAAAAATAAACATACTGCATTTTGGAATGAAGTAATAGAACAAAGTGCCGGAGGTTTCTTACGTTTAGTAGAAAATTCTGTATATGAAAACGAGATCAACAGCTACGGAGAAACTGGGGCTTTCGTTGTCAATCAAGAAACTGGAGCCTTAAGGTTGCCTAAGATTACCAGGTTCGTATCCTCCATTGAACAAATTAACCAAATCGGGCAGCCCCAAATGGACCAAATTGTTAATATAGTCGGACAAATAGGTATTGATGACGCTGTTGCTCAATCCGTTAACGGTGTTTTTAGTGTTATTTCTAATTTCAGTTATGACGCTACATCAAATATGTCCGGAAAGGGTAAAATCGTACAGTTTGACGCTTCAAAAGTGGTTAGAACAGGCGATCAGGTTCAGCCCAAAAATGTCAGGGTAGCCCAGTTCATTCAAGTTTATAAAACAATTCAGGGATAAGGTGAGATAATGACAGATTTTTCCTCAATCATAACGGATATAGGGCTTGAAACGTTGTCGGCCGCTAAAGTCGATGAAAAAAACATAAAAATATTGAACTTAGCTGTGGGGGATGGGAATGGCGCATATCAAGAACCGGCGAAAGAGCAAACAAGTTTGGTAAACGAAACCTACAGAACAGCTATAAATCGCATATATATTGATCCTGATAATAAAAAGCAAATTATTATAGAAGCAGCAATCCCCTCCGCAATCGGAGGGTTTTTTATTCGGGAGGTTGGTGTTTTCGATGAACAGGACAATCTGTTCGCTGTCGGAAAATATCCGGTAACATTCAAACCAGAAAGCCAGTCAGGAACGGGTAAAGATATTTATATCCGTATGACTTTGGCTTTTTCCAATACTCCTAATATTACTATTTATGAAAATCCCAACAATGCGGTGGTTAGCAGTGATAAACTGGACGCCTTAGCCAAAATTGATTTATCAAATGTTGCGGATAAGTATAAAAGCCACCAGCAATGGCCGGATTTGCAAGGAGGTAATGAAACAGAACGTTTCCATGCGACACAGGCGGAAAATGCAACCTTAACCCAGCTTTTAAGCCTTAAAACAGAATTAAATGCCAATAAATGTATCATTTTATCACCCGACGGCCAAGATTTAATGGTTACCGATTTGCCGGCAGGAATACCTTTATTTACGATTATCCAAAATCTTTCCGCAGAAACGCCCCCCGGAATGTATCCATTATGGACCGGTGAGTACATAAGAAACTGTAAAAATTTGCACCCCGGATTTTGGGAAAAAGCACTTGAAATAAGAATGTTTTAAGAGTAATTGATGAAACATCTTACAACAATGAAATATCGGCATACGGAGAAACCGGCGCATTTGTTATAAATGAAAGTTCAGGCGATATTAGATTGCCGAAAATCACAAGGTTTGTATCATCCATTGAAAAAATAAGCCACATTGGTATTCCATTGCAAGACCAGTTACAGGGACACTGGCATGTTGTTAATTTACGACAAGACTCAACAGGAGTAGCTCAAGCATACGATGATGTTTTCGGAAACGATGGTATAACAGTTGGACAAGTCGATACTACACAAGCTGACGAAAGAATACTTCCATTTCCTGTAAGCAGAGCACCTGGCGGTGCTGTTGACATAATTACAGATCGCGTTAACGGTGTGCCTCGGATTGGTAATGAAACCCGGTCTAAAAGTGTCAGAGTTGCACAATTTATACAGGTTTATAATGCTGCAACAGCAGCAAGTATGACAAATGCTAATCAACTAATCGGAGCTTTATCCTCAAAAGCAGACATAACTCTGGGAAACGTTACCGGGGCTTTTACCATAGTCGCAGAAAGCCGAGGGATAAACGGCTTCATTAAATATTCTGATGGTCGCTGCGAACAATGGGGGTGTGCTGTACAAACGGCAAACGGTTGGATTACAACACCTTTCCATTTTTCGTTTGCAAATGATGAAGTGCATTTAAGCGCAACCTGTATTAACCCCTCAACTTCCGGTGCCACTCCATCTTTCCAAGTTCGTTATGACGTTACCCGTGATCGTTTTATTTGGCATATTCCCAACGGTGTTAACTGGAAATGTAACTGGTACGCTCGCGGCGTATGGCAATAAAAGTAACAATAAAACTGTAGCCGCACACCAAAACAAAAAATCAGACATTTTATTAAATAACCCTTAACAGAAAGGAAAATCTACCATGGGAGAATACTTTTTACATGGCGTTGAAGTTCTTGAACTTGATGATGGTTCCCGTCCTATACAGACGGTTAAATCATCAGTTATCGGCCTTATCGGTACAGCCCCCAAAGGTCCGGTAAATCAACCAACACTTATTTTAGGCTCAAAAACCGAGGCTGTAAAAATATTTGGAGAAAGTTCTCCCGGCTTTACAATCCCTGACGCATTGTCAGGGATTTTCGATCAGACCGGTGCCGTTGTGGTCGTAATTAACGTTGCCGATCCAGCCAATTCCAAACTTGTTTCAACGGTTGATTCCCAAGAATACACCTTTGATGAAAATAACGAAATTACAGTCGGAAAGTACTCTATATCTAATGTTTCAGTCAAAGGAAAGGACGAAACAGCTTATATTGAAAACACCGATTATAACGTTAATAAAGAAGACGGTATAATTACCAGATTAACATCCGGTAATATTCCCGAGGATCAGCCCGTACAGGTAAGCTATACCCGCCTCGACCCCTCAAAAATAACCGCGGGAGAAATTATTGGAGGCGTAACCGCAGACGGCCGATATACCGGTGTTCAGTGTTTCTTAGCCAGTATGAATGAAGTCAGCGTGCAGCCACGCCTGTTAGCTGCTCCGGGTTTTACCCATGATCGGCCGGAAAGTGGTGGTGAAAAGCTGGCAAATCCCGTCGTTGCAGAGTTGATAAGCGTTGCCGAACGTTTGAGAGCAATAGTTATCGCAGACTGCCCCAATGGCACTAAAGAGGAAGCTGTATCTTACCGTAAAGACTGGGGTGCCGCCCGTCTTTACTGCGTATATCCTTGGGCAAAGGTTTATGACAGTGCAACAGGAAATACAATAGAAGAACCGTTATCCGCGCGTATAGCCGGGCTAATTGCCAAAACAGATAATGATAAAGGTTTCTGGTGGTCCCCGTCAAATAATATCATAAACGGAATTATTGGTATCTCCAAACCTATTGATTTCACCCTTGGAGATCCGAACTGCGTCGCCAATTATCTAAACGAAAATTTAATTACCACGGTAATTCAGCAAGACGGTTTTCGTCTTTGGGGAAACAGAACGACCTCTGCCGATTCTAAATGGGCTTTTCTTTCAGTCCGAAGAACGGCGGATATGATTAACGACAGTCTTCTTAAAGCCCATCTATGGGCCATCGACAGAAATATAACAAAGACGTATGTCAGCGACGTCTGCGACGGCGTTAGTAATTATCTGCGCTATCTGAAAAACATAGGGGCAATTATTAACGGAAGCTGCTGGGCCGATTCGAGCCTTAACACTCCGGATCAAATTTCACAAGGAAAAATCGTTTTTGATTTTGATTTCACACCCCCATATCCGGCGGAACATATCACATTTCGGAGCCGTTTAACGGATGAATATCTTACGGAAATCTTTGAATAAAGAGAGGTAATACATGGTGAAAATTTTAAAAAATTTCAACTTGTTTGTTGATGGACGAGGTTATGCCGGGCGAGCCGAGGAAGTTTCGCCGCCTAAACTAAGCATTAAAACCGAGATGCCCCCATTTCTATTGATATGGGTATGGAAAAACTGGAAGCCAGTTTCTCCTTAGTAGAGTATGACCCGGAAATTTTAAAACAATTCGGTGTCGTTAGCGGCAACGCCGTACAATTAACTCTACGAGGCGCTCTTACCGACGATGAAACAACTTCCCCCATGATTATCAAACTCCAAGGAATGTTTACAGAGGTTGACATGGGAAAATTTAAAGCCGGAGATAAGGCGACCATGCAATGCACCGTTGCGTGCCGCTATTATAGTTTGGAAATCGACGGCCAGAAAGTCGTTGAAATAGATGTTGATAACATGACGCGGATTATAGATGGCACAGATACCCTTGCCGAAATTCGTTCTGCGCTGGGCTTATAAGGAAAAAGAACATGGAAAAAATTACATTACAATATCCCGTTACCGTAGGGCAAATTGAATATAAGGAACTGGAAATGCGTCGTTCCAAAGTAAAAGATCGTTTAGCTGTTTCCAACATGAAAAACGCTTCCGATGAAGATAAGGAAATCCGGCTTTTCGCAAATTTATGTGAAGTCACACCGGAAGTCATTACCGAGCTTGACGAAGCCGATTATGGGAAACTGCAAAAAACATATTTAAGTTTTTTCGCCTCGGAGGAGAAATCCGACGAGAAATCGTAATCCTCTCGACGATAACCCATTGGCCGCTATCTGAAATCCTAGACATGGAGGAGGAAGAATTTTACCACTGGCATAAACAAGCGGTGGAAATCCATAATGAACAAAACAAAGAGGTTTAATTATGACCGTACAATCTGCCGTTTCGATAATTATCGGTGCTGAAATTGGAAGCTCTTACAGAAGTGTGCTGGGAACAGCCCAAAAACAGATTAGCACATTAGGAGCGGCCATAAAGGGGTTAAATTCCGCAAGTTCTCAAATTAACTCATTCCAAAAGTTACAGAAAGAAACATTAAAAGTAGGCCAAGAATGGAAAAATGCAGAGAACGAGGCTAAAAGATTAAGTCAGGAAATCTCCCAAACAGATAAGCCGAGCAAAGATTTGCTGGCAAATTTCAAAAAAATACAGAAAGAAGCCAAACTAGCCCGTCAAGCCTTTTTGAATAATAAAAAAGCACTGGCGGATATGAGTGAGGCAATGCAAACGGCGGGTATAAATACCAATAACCTATCCCAAGAGCAAACAAGACTTGGGCGGGCAATATCTATTCTTGAAACCCGGCATAGAAGTTTAGCCAATATTCAGACGGCAAAAGCGCAGAATATGGCTAACCGGTCAGCTTACCGCTCTCAAATAATGGACGTTACAGCTCTTGGTTTCACATTATTTGGGATTCTAAAGCCCGCCGTTGCATTCGAAAGTGCTATGGCAGATGTCAAAAAGGTTGTTGATTTTGATTCGCCTCAGCAATTCAAACAAATGGGAAAGGATATAAAAGAACTTTCGGAAAAAATCCCGTTATCCCTTGAGGGATTAGCCTCTATTGTTGCAGCAGGCGGTCAGTTAGGCATTCCTAAGCAACATTTAACACAGTTTGCAGAAACCGCAGCAAAAATGTCCGTGGCAATGGATATAACTGCTGATGAAGCAGGCCGCTCTATGGCAAAAATGTCAAATGTTCTCTCTATGCCGATTGAAGATATGGGCAAGGTCGGGGATGTCATCAACTATCTTTCCAATAATATAGCGGCAACCGGTGCGGAAATTGTTGAGGTAAACTTACGGGCCGG
>OKSL01001133.1_pt1 | contig 10293 bp, 3 predicted proteins | sample 1606251 | NCBI WGS metagenome assembly OKSL01 (sample SAMEA3879543, study PRJEB24766) | human gut metagenome | biome: human-associated habitat; feature: feces | place: USA | collected 1985/1987 | reverse complement strand
ATTTATAAGCCGACTCGCTGCACTTGCTTATGTACCAAGTTATTTTTTAAGCATTACTAAAAGAGTACGGTGCAGGATGATTTCACAAAAAATAAATATTAAGGCTAAAGCTGAATTCAACTTTTAAGTGCGACACGTCTTTTAGAGTATTTGCAAACCTCTTTCCTCTTCAAACTAAATACCGGCAGGAAGAAGAAAATGCCGATAATAGACATCACCAATCCGCCAATAGTACCCGCAGCCAACGGAAACCAGAAAGCTTCCTTATCCGTCCCCACCATAAACGGGATAAAACCCAGAATGGTGGAAACTACCGTAAGAAAAATAGGCAGTATCTTTGCATTCCACGCCTTTGTATATGCCCGGAGCATAGAAAGCCGGGGAAAGCGGCTACGGATGCTGTTATACTCATTCAGAATATAGATGCTGGCATTTACCGTAATACCACAAAGCAGCACAAACGAAGCAAAGCCTCCCTGGTCGAAATTCAAGCGGAACCAATAGAATGTAAGGAACACTCCTATATAAGATACCGGAATAACAAAGATAATAGCCAAAGGCTGTTTCAGAGAATTAAACAGAATACTCGTTGTAAAGAAGATAATGGCAATCACAACCAGCAACAATAGGTATTGCTTGTTATCTTTCTTACCCCATGACCACGATTGGCTATCCGATTCAGCAGTATACCCCATCGGAAGCAATTTATTAAACTCTTCCAAATCCCGCTTCTGTATTTTATTGCCTTGCTCGTACGAGCCGATATACTCATATTGCAGACAAAGACGATATTGCTGATTCTCTTTGGCTATCTGTTGCGGCATCTGCCCCTTCTCTACCGTAGCCAACTCGGAAAGTTTATAATGCTTTCCGCCATCCACCCCGTAAGGAAAAAACTGCATAGCCCATACATCATAGTCGTGAGACTGTCGGGAAGAAAGTCGAATACTTTCCGTACCGCTTTCCGTCACCACCGAACCCACCTGCATATTCTTGCCGAATATCGGCTGGATAGCGGAGAACAAATGCTGGGCATTAATCCCCTCCTGAGCCATACGCTCCTTATTCAGATTGAAGTAAAACTCTTGATAATCATCTTTCCACCAGGAAAATTCCGACTTGATAAACACTTCCTTGATGCGACGGTGCGAAAGCAATACCTCCTTCAGCTTTTCGGCCCATGCATAGAGCTCGTCATAATTGTAGCCATACATCTTGATGCGATAAGAACCTGCGCTCTCACGAACATCATTACTGAAACCCTGATCTTGCAAGCCATATACATCCCAGCTACCACCTCCTAACTCAGATACTTTACCAATCAGATTCGCCTTTAACGTATAAGGGAAACCACTATGCTGATACTCTTTCTTGAAATAAATCTGAAGATTGGCCCTGCGTGCATTATAGACAGAAGCATGAAACTGCTTAATCTCCTTGAAGCCGCTAAGATAAGTTTCCACACGTTTCACCAGCGTATTCATCTGTTCCAGCGTACTTCCATTCGGTAAGTTCGCATTCGCATAGAGCACCACTTCTTCATTGCGACTAAAATAACTGCCTTCGTACACTTTCTGCACAAACAAACGAAGGCTACCACCTAAAGCCTTATCCACCACGGGTTTCACTTTCTCTTTATAAGTAGAGGAGCCCAACGTCTTGTTATACCGTTCTATCCATTTGCCTTCACCCTCCAACTTCTCAGGAAGAAGGAAAACGGGCAACCCGAAACCAAGCAGGAGCAAAATGCACACCGCCACCCTCCAGCGCAGAAGAAAGCGGATGAGCAACTGATAGAAATGCGTGAAGTAAACAGTCAGCCTGCGAATACGTATATGACTCCGCACCCAGCGTTTCACGCTCTGCCTCTTCTTGACAAGCTTTATTCTATCAATCATAGCCGGAACAAAAAAGAGAGCCACGAAAAGAGATACCGCCAGATTAATAATCACCACAGCTGCGAAGTCTTGCAGGTTCAGGCGGATTTTCTCATCCAGAAAGAAGATAATAACCAAAGCCCCCATTGTGGTCAAGGTAGCCGCCAGTACGGACATAAAAGCTTTCAGATTACGCCTGTGCAAAATGTGGTCCGTCATCACAATGGTACTGTCTATCACAAGATTCAAGGACACAGTAATCCCTGCCAATGAATACAGTTGCATCTCCAGCCCGAAAAGATAATAGAAAATAACCGCCACGGAAATGTTGATAGCCAAGCTGGTAACAATCAGCAACAGATACTTCAGATTCAACGTAATAATCCAGACGAATACCAGCAGGATCAGTACTGTCAGCCCCGTACGGAAATAAATTTTATTCAGTTCCTCGCGAATATACTCCGTGGCATCATAGCTGGTATGCACCTCGTAGCCGGGCGGCAAAGTCAGACGTATTGCTTCCATTTCCCGCATCACTTCATTGCTCAGTTGCAATTGGTTAGCAGTCTCTACGGCCGTGACAGACATATAAATGGAATTCAGACCATTGATACGGTAATAGCTTTGGGGGGCTTCTTCCATACGCGCTACAGTCACCAACTCGTCCAAGCGGATAATCTTGCCGTCCGAAGCAGTCACCGTGATGTCCGAAGGAATAAATTGCCCGCTGACTCCATCCGGTATCAAGACCAGACGTATCCACTGCTTACCACCGGCCGTATCCATGTTGTGCGTTCCCAGAAACTCTTTATTATAATGTAACTGGATGGCACGTTGAATATCAGAAATGCTGATTCCCAGCGTCCGCAATTGTTCACTGTCGTATTCCAACCGCCATTCCATCGGGGTAGCACCACTTAAATCTATCTTATAAATGCCTTGCAACTTAGCCAGACGCGGCTTGATATGTTCTTCTGCATACTGCTGTATCAGTATAGGCGTGGACGGTGCATTCAGTGTGAATGATAAGAACGGACGGGCTGTATTCGCATCGGGCACCTTCATGTCAATATACGGATAACTGACTCCGGAAGGCAGTTGCGACCATGTCTGCCGGATAATAGTAGAAGCCTCAAAACGTACCGCATCCACATCAGCGTGTTTATCCAGATCTACCGTAATGGAACCGTAGCCATTGCTTGAAGTAGAGTACATTCCCTTTACCCCTTTGATGCGGGCCAGCATGGACTCCAGTTTGCTTGTCGCCTCCATCTCTACCACCCGCGACGAAGTGCCCGGCATGCTAAAGCGCACCGTAAAGCCCGGCAATGTGCGCGACGGATTCAGCTTGACCGGAAGCATCGGAACCAAGGCCAAACCCACCAGTGCCAGACAGACAAAGGTGACGATGAGGGTAAAAGGGGAAAGGCTTTTCATTTTAGTTGAAAGTTGAGAATTGAGAGTTGAGAGTTATTAGTGACTATAATCGAATTTGTCAGAAAGAGAGAAGCCGCTGGCAAAATCGTGCAGGGTCAGCTTGCGGATTTTATAATAGTTCAGCCAATAGTTTTTCAGGGCTGAGATATAGTTGCGCTGGGCTTCTTGCTGACGGTTCAATGACAAGGTAAGGCTACTGATATCCGCCTTACCGATGATGAAGCGTTGGCGGGTTTCATTGTATGCCAGGATGGAAAGGTCGAGGGCTTCCTCGGCACTTGTCACCAAGTCTTGCTGGACATTGAAATCACTTACGGTCATAATGACTTCTTCTTCAATGCTGATTTCGTTCTGACGGGAAGAGGTTTTTACTACATTCAGATTGTTACGGGCCATATTATATTTTCCCTTACGCACTCCCCAGTCCACTAAAGGAATGGAGACGCTGACAGATACCATTTCCTGCTGCATAGGCCGGTTGTAGGCTTCGCCAAATTTCTCCGCCACCTGGTTGAAACCGACACTGGCGTTGATACTGGCGTTGAAGCGGGATTCTTTCTTGGTTTTGTCTACATTCCGTTCTGCTTCCAATATGTCCTGGCGTAATCCAAGGAAGTTCGGGTTGTTGGAACGGGCGGCATCCAAGGCAGCATCTACAGGGATGTTTAGTTCTCCGGGACGACTGGGGAGAAGAAGCCGTATCTCTGTATTCTTTTCCAGATTGAGGAAAGAAGCCAGCGAGAACATGGCACGTTTCAATGAACTTTCAGCATTCTGCAAAGTGTTACGGGCATTCACCACGTCCAGCTTCAGCGTCAGAAGATCGGCACGACTGATAGAGGCTATCTTCAGACGTTGCATACCAATACGATAAAGCGTATCGGAAGAAACGGCATTGTCCTTGGCCAAGTCATATTCCGCCTGTGCCATGGCAAGCGCAAAGAAATAGGTAGTGGCCTGCTCGGATACCTGCTCAGCATTGTAGATATATTCTTTCTTTACTTTCTCGTATTTCAACGGTTCAATCTTTCGTTCCCAGCGGAAAGGATTATAACCTACCAGACTTTGCGAATAACCTAAACGAACGGGAACACTGGTATACTGCGTGTAGGGATTGGAACCGAAACTACGCATATAGCCCAACTCAGTATCCAGATAAAAAGTACCACCCGTCAGGTCAAAGTTTTGCCTGACTGCCAGGTTGCCATAGGCATAGAAAGACTGTTGGCTACGGTAAATATCCAAATCCTGTTCGGAGTCATAACGCTTCGTAATGTCACGGTTATACTGTGCAGGAGTCATATTCAGCGTCAGGCTCGGCAAGCGATTTGCCTTATAGGTACGATATTCCCAATAGCCTGAAAGATACATATTTTTAGTACGGAAAGCTTCCAGCGAACTGTCGTTCGCCATCTTAATCGTCTGCTGCAAGTCCAGCGTTACCTGCTGTTGCTGCGCGACGGACGGAAGCGCCTGAGAAAGTCCTAAAAGAATAATTAAACCAAATTTCTTCATTATATCAAGCTTTTTTATCCCGGTAAATAAACCAATATATCAACGGAATGATGAACAGACTGACCAATGTGCCGATGAACATCGCCCCAATCATGGCAATGGAAAGCGGCTTCTGCAATTCCGATCCCATATCGAAAGAGAACAATAACGGTACCATGGCAAAAATGGTAGTGAGCGAAGTCATGATGATGGGACGCAACCTGCGCCGTCCCGCCTCATGGATAGCTTCCAGAAGCGGCATCCCCGTCTTACGTAATTCATTAATCGCATCCAGTTTCAGGATGGAGTCATTGATGATAATACCACACGTAACGATCAGACCGATGGCAGACATCAGATTCAGCGTATGTCCGCATATCCACAACAGTACCAGGGCAAATGCTACGTCTATCGGTATCTCCAACAACACTACAAGCGGTTGCACAAAACTCTCGAACTGTGCCGCCAGAATGAAGTACATCAACAGAATGGAAATAAACAGAATAACCACCAGTTCATCCAGCATCTTCCGGTTAGAGAAGAAACTTCCTGAAAAAGCGGTATCCCAATCGCCGGTAGCATCCACCACTTCCTTCACTTGCTCCATAAGCGGTTCCGCCTCTTTTACTTCATAAAAACGGAACGGAACATATTCTCCGTTACGTCCTGCGGTAATCGCTTTCAGATCTTCCGCCGGCGCCACTGATACCAGCTCACGCAAAGGCAGATATTCAACACCATATTGATCCGCCCGTGTCGGAACGAGTGTTTCCTGTAAGATGTTGTTGACCGTTTGTTCCTCTCCCACAATGCTGATAGGCAGATATTGCTGGTAAGAATGAAGAGTAGCTATGCTGTTTTCTTTGAAAGCTGTTTTCAGTATGCGATACAACTCGTCATACGAAACATTATAAAGTAGCAATTTTTCTTTATTGATACGGATATTCAGCTGATTTTCAAAGGCAATACCCGTGGGAGCATATCCTGTACGGGTAGCAAACTCAGCTTCCAGATTACGTAATTCATCCGCTGTCGGCACTTTTTCCTTGTTGCGGGAATAAAGTTCAGCCACAACATCGGCTTCTCCCGTCACAAACAGTTTCTCAAATACCGTCTCGGGTGGCGAAAAAGAAATCACGGCCAACGGATACTCCGTTTTGAGGGTACGGTAAACCTTTTCCTGCAAAGGGACTATCTCAGAGGGATTCTTTGTCTTGAAATAAAGTTCTGCTTCCGAAGAAGAAAGAGCCTGCTCCCGGTTCAGGAGATAGTCTTGTTGTCCGACGGCGGCAGTCTGTTCGATAGTCTCTGTCTTAAACAACTCAAATAAATTGTCTACCCTGCGACGATTCTCGTCCACATGGATATTCTCATTCCATTCCACACGGGCTATCAGCTCATTCTGATCTATTTCCGGCATACGCTCTTTTCCTATGAAATAGAACATGAATACACACAATGGCACGGAAACTATGCAGAACAATACGCTTGCCGTTTTATGAGCAAATATAAAATCAATCCCGGCATCATAGAAACGATCAAGTGTATGATCCTTTATAGGATTATTGATTCGAATACGCGAGAACCATGATTTGCGCAGTCCTGTCCGGTAAACCAGCATATAGAGCACCGGCAGCAACATGATGCCCGTGAAGTAAGAAACCATCAATCCAACGGTTACCGAGAAAGCCTGATCGTAGAAAATGGCTCCGGCAATACCACTCATAAAGATCAGTGGTACAAACACCGCAATGGTAGTCAACGAGGAACTGAGCATCGGAGTAACCACCTCACTGGTACCCGTAATACAGGCACGTTTCAGCGAGTATCCTCTTTCCCGATATTGAGAAATATTTTCAGTTACGATGATGGAACTGTCAATCATCATACCCAGTGCAAGAATCAATCCGGACAGGGATATGATGTTCAGTGACATCTTGAACAAATAGAAAAAGAGAAAACAGATCACAATGGAAACGACCATACTCAGTCCGATGATGAAAGGAGATTTGACATCCCCCAGAAAGAGTACGGCTACGATACAGATAAATAGAAAGCCCAACGAAAGGTTTTGTTGCAAGTTGGAGATAGTATAATCCAAAAGCTCTGTCTGGTTTCGGCTAACGCTGAATTCAATGTCAGGATATACACTCTGAAAATAATTCATGGTGCCGCCAATGGCCTGCTTCATGTCATCCATATTCTCGTCCGCCTGCTTGATAATGGCCAATGTCACTGCCCGTTTACCATTGCTCATGGATACGCCTTTTTCCCTGACGGGAACAATACCTATCCGGCAGAACTCTTCCAGACGGATGATGCGTCCGTTTTTGTTAATAAGAATATTCTTCACATCCTCTTCCGTACGCAACAGAGTGGAAAACTTGATATTGTATTCATAATATCCATCACGTACGGTCATACTTCCCGGTTCCACATTATTTTGGGCAAGAGCAGATTCTACATCCTGTATGGAAAGTCCCAGTACGGCAAGCTTATTTTCATCGGGAACAATCTGCAACTGGCGCTCCACCAATCCTGTGATATCCACCATGGCTACCTCTGTCAGCTGCTCGATACGCCGTTTGATAACGCTTTCGGCAAATTCACACAGATCGAGGAAAGCACGTTCGTCCGTTTGTCCGTAAGCGCTGTCATTCTTCAGGGTGAGGCTGAGATAGAATACCGGAATATCGGTAGCACTTGCTTTTACTACTTTAGGACGGTCTGTATCCTTAGGCAGGTAGTTCATGGCGGCGTCAATCTTCTCATTCACTTCGATAAAAGCAAGATCCGTATTGGTGCCGAAGTCGAAATTCAGCCGGATAAGACCTGCCCCATCATGCGCCTCGCTATCCATATCTTTCAGACGAGCCACCTGGATAAGTTGTTGGCGCAATGGTTTCACCACCGTATTCTCCAACTCACGCGCAGAAGTATTCTGTGCCGAGATTTGTACTGTAATCTCCGGGATGGCAATATCCGGCAGCAGAGATACCGGCAACGTGAAATACGTTACCATACCGACAATAAAACATGCGGTAAACGCCATCAATACGGCAATGGGCCGCTGTATCAAGAACTTAACCACCCCTTTTATTTTTATTTTCAATAACTTTCACCGGTGCCTCATGAGCCAGGTTCACATTGCCTGTCACAATCACCACATCTCCTTCTTGCACTTCATCTTCCACAATCGTGTATTCATCGGAATTTTCCAGTACGGTCTGCACGTAGTTCCATTTCGCTTTATTATCTTTCAGTGTAAAAATCACCTGCTTACCGGAACGCAACACCACTGAACTCTTCGGAACAACCAACTGTTCACCTAGCGAACGATGTACATTAACCCGTATGTTCATGCCATTAAAGAGCTTGCCCTGTCCGTTGACAACGGCCTTCACTTTCACCATGCCTTTATCGTCCACCAGCGGATTGATTTCGGAGATACGTCCTTCGTATTTGGCAGAAGGATCTGCATAAGGGGTAACAACCACTTTATCGCCACCTTTAATAAGGGGGAGTTCACTCTCCAATACAGTAAAGTCAGCTTCCATGCCCTGTGAACCGATAATTGTACAGAAAGCATCTGAACTGCTGGGAGCATTATAGGGTTTGGAAAAGAGATTAGCCACCACCCCGTCAAAAGGAGCAATCAGAGTGGCATGTTCTTCTTCATATTTAGCCAGTTCATATTGAGAAAGGGTCTGATCATAGCCGCTTTTCACCCGTGCCAGTTGCATGATATCATCGGGTACATTGGCAGTATCATCCGCTGCATACCCCTGCCCTATCAATACATCCTGCAATTCCAACTTAGCTTTCTCCAAAGCATCTTTGGACTGTGCGGTCTTATTTTTTAAACGAAATTTATCCAGCTCTGCCAGTTTTTGTCCTTTGTGTACCCGGTCACCGTTCTTCACATAAATCTGCGCCACGATACCCGAACTTTCAAAACGCAAATCTGCCATTCCTCCGGCCACTATCTTGCCATTACTTACCAACTCGTGATTGAATATCTGCCGCTTCAAAGGCAACACGGTCACTTCATTCTTCTCATCCGGCAATACGGTAGCTACTCCTTCATCGGCGGCTTCTTCTTTTTTCGCACCGGAACATGCTGCCAACGCAAATAGTGCCAGACAGATCAAAAACCGGTAGTTCTGTGTCTTTATCATTCTATATTAGTTTTTCCGTTTACACTTAGTGTATGCAAAAATAGTCGTTTTCCCTTTACGAGCCGCCATATATATATGGACAAAACGAGACTGGATACAAACTGTTATTTTTCTAATTATCAAACAAGTATATTCTTGTCCACTCCCAAACAGGTGGACAAGAACATACCTCCTTCCTTATTTAGGGACTGTAATAATCACTACCGGATTAGAATCATCCGTCAATTCTTTCAGTGCCGAAAGTTTTTCATTTTCTGCCGCTTCAGGATTTTCTTCCAACCAGGTCATCACTTCTCCGGCATCAATAATCATTCCATATTCTCCCTGTGCACTGCATGCCTTGGGACGGAAAGCCATAAAGCCGGTCAGGTCATCTTTTATACCTTCCTTTTCGGCATACATCCGGGTAGTATTTGCCTTCCGGTCGTAGATTCCGTTAAACGTTTCCGGTTCATCTGTATACAGTCCCCGGATACACTGAAAGAAAACAGTATGATCCGTCTCAAAAATACATCCCACCAACAAGCGTTTTTCGTTATCTTTGGATTCAGTACGTGCCTCGGCGCCCCAATGCCATTTACCGGTGGAGAATGCGATATAAGGTGTCAGCTCATTTCCACTCACTGTATAAATGGTATCATTGAAATTCTCTTTGTAACGTATCTTATTATCACTCTTCCACAGGAAAGGAATACCCGCTACACTTGCCGAGGCATCTCCACTTTTAAATGTAGTCAGAATAATACCTGCATTTCCCTGCTTTTTGACGCTGATACTGTTTATGTCATCTACTCCTCTATTAGGCAAAACCGGAAGTAGACTGGGCACCGTATCTAGCTGTTCTCCCGTTTCATTAAATAACAGCAAAGCGCGCCCGTTATCACCTACAATATTACCGTAACGACCTATTATCACGGAATCCGTAAAACTGAAATCACTCGGTGAATCCGGAGGGGTAGGTATCGTTACACCACCACGGTAATTACCTTGCAAATCATATTTCTGTAACTTACCGGGTCTGCGCATAAAATAAAGCAGACCGTTTACATCATTATAAGTAGGCGCCGCAGTTGAATAAGCTTCCGGATCATCGCCCAAATGTCCCACTTTGCTTAAAAACTTACCGCTCTCTTTATCAAAGATAAAACAAGTTTGACGTGAAAAGACAACAATCTCTTTATCCAGTAACAGAATATTCGGACTTCCACCTACCAGACACGAATCGGTTGTTTCTAATGGAACATATTTTATTTGAGCTAATTCAGGTAGTGCTTCCGATATGGAATCTATATTTATCTCATATACAG
>OKSL01001131.1_pt1 | contig 10303 bp, 5 predicted proteins | sample 1606251 | NCBI WGS metagenome assembly OKSL01 (sample SAMEA3879543, study PRJEB24766) | human gut metagenome | biome: human-associated habitat; feature: feces | place: USA | collected 1985/1987 | reverse complement strand
GATTTGGTCAATACCAAACCATATAATGCATTGAGTGTATTGAATAGAAAATGAGGATTGATTTGTGCCTTGTAAAGAGCCAATTCCGCTTTATTCTTTTCTGCTTCGATTTCTTGTTTGGATAGAATTTGGCGAAATAGTTCGAATGTCAGTTCTATGGCGAGACTGAATCCGGTGACGATGAGAAAGAAAAACCATACGGTTTGTGTTCGCATGTGCTGTCGTATACCCAAGTCCAGAGAAGAAGTGGAAAACTTGTCTTTTGGAATAGGTATCTGGCTGAGTCCCCATGTGATTATCAATAGAGCCGCTATAAGAAAAAAAACTTGTCCGAATTTATGTCTTAAAAAAAGTGAGGGTATGTTGGCTTTGCGGTAAGTAAAATAAAGGGCATATAAGTAAACGATCAATGTTAACATGAAATAGGTGTGGTGTATGTTCCATTTTTCCACAGGAACTAACATGATAATCAGTGGTAGTATAACCAAACAAAAAAGTAAGTCTATGTATGTACTGATACGAGTCTGCCTCATATTTTCATTTATGTGTCGGTTTATATTGAAGGGAGAGTAGTCGTTGAAAAATTTCTTTTATGACAAAGGTAGAGCTTTCTTGTGAATTTGTCAATTGTCATCATTTGCTGTTCGGCATCACTTTTTAGTCGTTTATCAATACATGTTTATATGGTAGCAATATAATTTATAAATTTGAGAATTACTTTTCGGGGTAACGAAGATTAATCGCAAATTAAATAATCATCACATAAAACAGTAAAAATGAAACAATTTATTATTGCTATGGCTGTATTGTCTATGCTCTCGGCATGTAAAGAATCCCAACGAAGAGAAGGCACAGCAATGTACAAAACAATTACCGTAGAACCGACAAATAGGACTTTAAAGTCGGGATATACGGCGACACTGCGTGGACGCCAATTTGTAGAAGTACGTCCGCAAGTAAGCGGAATTATTACCGAAATAAAGATAAACGAAGGTGATGCCGTTCATAAGGGACAAACACTTTTTATCATAGATCAAGTGCCTTATAAAGCAGCTCTTGAAACTGCTGTGGCTAATGTGAAAAGTGCCGAAGCCAAGTTGGCTACGGCTCGACTTTCTGCTGAAAGCAAGGCCGAACTTTTTAAAGAACAGGTCGTTTCTGAATTTGATCTTCAAACGGCAAAAAATGAATTAGCCGAAGCAGAAGCGGCTTTGGCCCAAGCGAAAGCACAAGAAACAAATGCTCGTAACGATCTTTCATATACAGAGGTTAAAAGTCCGGTAGACGGTGTTGCTAGTATGATTCCTTATCGGGTGGGGGCTTTGGTGAGTAGTACTATTTCCGAACCTTTGGTATCGGTGTCTGACGATCAAGAAGTGTATGCCTATTTTTCTCGACTTGCTTCAACAATATGGTTCTCTGCAAAAGGCGATGTCGCAAATGCCTGACGTAGAACTTACATTGAGCAATGGTAAGGCTTATGTACAACAGGGTAAGATTGATGCCATTAGTGGAACCGTCGATGAAAGTACCGGAGCAATCAGTTTGCGAGCCTCTTTCTCGAATCCCGACGGATTGTTACGTAACGGTGGAAGCGGGACGGTTCTTATTCCTACGGTAAGAAAAAATTGTATCGTTATTCCTCAGACGGCCACTTATGAGTTACAAAATCGGGTATTCGTTTACAAAGTTGTTGAAGGAAAGGCGAAATCTGCTCCGGTCGAGGTATTTAAATTGAATAACGGTACAGAGTATATTGTAGAATCGGGTCTTAATTCGGGAGATGTCATTATTGCCGAAGGAGCCGGATTAGTACGAGAGGGAACAATAATAGAAAGTCAGACGACCCAAGAATAACGTGTTGCCATGAAAATAAAAGTATTTATAGATCGCCCCATATTGGCGGGCGTTATATCCGTCGTGATACTCATTATTGGATTGATAGGTCTTTCCCAGTTGCCCATAGAACAATTCCCGGAGATAGCTCCTCCTACGGTTAGTGTTTCGGCCAGTTACACAGGGGCTAATGCCGAAACTGTGCAAAAGAGTGTGGTCGTACCTTTGGAAGAAGCTCTCAATGGAGTGGAGAATATGATGTACATGGTTTCATCATCTACGAATACTGGCTCTGCGAGAATTACAATCTATTTTCGTCAGGGTACAGATCCCGATATGGCGATGGTCAATGTACAAAATCGTATAGCTAGTGCTCAGGGGCTTTTGCCAGCCGAGGTTACGCGGAGTGGAATTACGGTTCGTAAACGACAGACGAGCAATATTAAAGCATTGGCTCTTTATAGTCCAGATAATTCATTCGATGAAAGTTTCTTGAACAACTATTTGAAAATAAATATTGAACCCCGTCTTTCTCGTATAGCTGGTGTCGGCGAGGTGAATGTGATGGGAGCCGATTATTCGTTGCGTATTTGGCTCGATCCGGGTAAGATGGCAAAATACGGGTTGGTCCCGACAGATATAACGACGGTTCTCGATGAACAAAATTTGGAGGCTCCTACCGGGACTTTGGGTGCGGAGTCGGAAAATACGTTTCAATATGTATTGAAATACCGGGGGCGTTATGAAGACGAGAAAGATTATGAAAATTTGGTAATCAAGTCTCTTGCCAGTGGAGAAGTGTTAAGATTGAAAGATGTTGCTCGGATAGAGCTGGGTTCCCGTACTTACACTTATATTGGAGAGGTGAATGGACATCCTGGCTCTAACTGCATGATCGCGCAAACTTCCGGTTCGAATGCGAATGAGATTATTGAGGAGGTAGACAAAGTCGTAGCCGAAATTTCAAAATCTTTGCCTAAGGGTATGGAGTTGGTAGATTTGATGAGTTCCAAAGACTTTCTCGATGCTTCTATTAAGAACGTGATAAAAACATTGGTCGAAGCTATCCTTTTGGTGATATTTGTTGTGTATGTATTTTTGCAAAGTATGCGTTCGACGCTCATACCTTCTATTTCTATCATTGTCTCTCTGATAGGTACGTTTGCTTTCCTTTATGTGGCCGGTTTTAGTCTGAACATGTTGACTCTGTTCGCACTGGTGTTGGTAATCGGGACGGTGGTTGACGATGCGATAGTTGTGGTCGAGGCTGTACAGATATAAATCTTCCTATTTGGCAACCGTCGATGCAATGGGAGGTATAACATCTGCATTGATTACGACCACTTTTGTTTTCATGGCAGTGTTTATACCTGTTTGTTTCATTGGCGGTACGACCGGAACGTTTTATACGCAGTTCGGTCTCACTATGGCAGTAGCGGTAGCGATCTCAATGGTCAATGCGTTGACTTTAAGTCCGGCATTGTGCGCTTTGATTATGACTCCTCACGTGATTGGAAAAGGAGGCAAAATGAGTTTTTCTTCTCGTTTCCATATGGCATTTGATACGGCATTTCATCGTATCGTGATGAAATATAAAACAGGAGTGTTTTTTATGTTTAAACATAAATGGTTGGCTGGTGTATTGTTGGTAATTGCTGGCGCCGGATTGTTTATTTTGATGAAAACGACGAAAACCGGACTTGTGCCGCAGGAGGATATGGGAACTATTTTTGTAGATGTACGTACTTCTCCCGGAACGAATTTGGAGCAAACTAAGATTGTAATGGACGAAATCGACAGGCGTATCAAGGATATTCCTCAGGTTCGTATATTCTCTAAGGTGACAGGTAATGGTATGATTAGCGGTCAAGGGGCATCGAACGGTATGTTTATCATTCGTTTGAAACCCTGGGACGAACGGACGGGCGATGAAGATGAAATAAATGCCGTTATCAATGAAATATATAAACGTACAGACGATATATCTTCGGCACAGATTATGGCTTTTGCACAACCGATGATTCCCGGCTATGGCGTAAGCAGTGGATTTGAAATTTATGTGCAGGATCAAAAGGGTGGTACGATTGAGGATTTGTTGAAATATACGCGTCAGATGATCGACGCTTTGAATGCCAGACCCGAAATCGCACGTGCCACGACTTCGTTCGATACTAAGTTCCCTCAATATTTGGTCGAGGTAGATGCTGCCCGCTGTAAACGTAACGGAGTATCGCCGTCGGAAGTGCTGAATGTATTGTCGGGATATATAGGAGGAAACTATGCATCGAATATGAACCGTTTCTCGAAATTATATCGAGTGATGGTGCAGGCTTCACCGGAATTTCGGTTAGATACGGAAGCATTAAATAATATGTTTGTCCGTAATTCAGATGGTGAAATGTCCCCGGTTAGTCAATATTTGACACTGACTCGTGTGTATGGGGCTGAAACGCTGTCTCGTTTTAATCTTTTTTCGGCTATTAGTGTTAACGGCACACCTGCGGCAGGGTACAGCTCGGGACAAGCTATTCAGGCAGTTCGAGAGGTCGCGGAAGAGACACTTCCCGAAGGCTACGGATTCGAGTTCGGAGGAATGTCTAGGGAAGAGGCATCGTCGGGTAGTAACACTACGTTGGTATTTGTGATATGTGTTGTATTTATCTATTTGATTTTGTGTGCTTTATATGAAAGTCTTTTCATTCCCATCGCGGTAATTCTTTCCGTTCCTTTTGGTTTGGCCGGAAGTTTCTTGTTTGCTAAAATGTTTGGCTTGGAAAATAACATCTACTTGCAAACCGGACTAATCATGTTGATAGGATTGTTGGCGAAAACGGCGATTTTGTTGACAGAATATGCTTCGGAACGTCGTCGGCATGGTATGACAATTACCCAAGCGGCAATCTCGGCAGCTCAGGTTCGGTTACGTCCGATCCTTATGACTTCGCTTACCATGATATTCGGTATGTTACCTATGATGTTTTCGTCGGGTGTAGGAGCTAACGGGAATATTTCTATCGGTGTAGGAACTGTCGGTGGTATGTTAATCGGTACGATAGCTTTATTGTTTATTGTTCCTGTGTTGTTTATCGTATTCCAGACTTTACAAGAAAGATTAATGCCGGAACGTAAGTTACCCAAAATTGAAGAAAATAAATAAACTTGTGAATCATTGATATGAAAAGGATAATTATAGGTTTGTTATTATTGACCGGATTGAGCGGTTGCCACATATATAGGACGTATGAACGTCCTGAATTATCGGGAGTCGATAGTCTGTATCGAGTTCCGGCAATGACAGAAGATACGATGTCGCTTGCTGATTTTTCGTGGAAAGAACTTTTTACCGATACGGTTTTACAACAGCTTATCGAAAAAGGAATAGCAAATAATACCGATTTGAATATAGCTCGGTTGAAAGTGCGTGAAGCAGAAGCTTTGTTGACCTCTTCTAAGTTGGCGTATTTGCCTTCCGTTTCTCTTACTCCGCAGGGAACAATTAAGAGTATAGAAGGAAATAGTCCGACTAAGACGTATAATTTGGCTGCATCGGCCGATTGGGAATTAGATATATTCGGACGTCTCACTAATGCCAAACGAGAGGCAAAGGCTGTGTTAGAGCAAAGTCAAGCATATAAGCAAGCCGTCCAGACTCAGTTGATCGCTACGATCGCAAATAGTTATTATACACTGTTGATGTTGGATAAGCAACTCGATATTAGTAGACGAACGGCCGAGATATGGGCAGAGAATTTACGCGTTATGAAGGCTTTAAAGAAAGCTGGGCAAACTACTGAAATGGCTGTTGCTCAAATCGAAGCAAGTAAATTGTCGGTCGATGCTTCTTTATTATCATTAGAACAGCAAATTACCGAGGTGGAAAATTCTTTATCGTCTTTATTGGGAGTAGTTCCTCAGAGGATAGATCGTTCGACATTGGATATGCAGTCTTTTCCCGATACTTTATCGGTAGGAGTACCTTTGCAGTTGTTGCAGAGGCGTCCAGACGTACGCCAAAGCGAAGCTGCATTAGCCGAAGCTTTTTATACGACAAATCGGGCTTATTCGGCTTTTTATCCTGCCATTACGCTAAGTGGTTCGGCGGGGTGGACGAATGCAGCCGGAGCTATTATTTCTAATCCGGGGGAATGGTTGTTTTCTGCGGTGGGGGCATTGGTACAACCGCTTTTCAACAGAGGACAGAATATAGCTAATTTGAAAGTTGCAAAAGCTCGACAAGAGGAGGCTTTACTCACTTTCCGCCAGACACTCCTTAATGCTGGAACAGAAGTAAATGATGCTTTGTTACAATGGCAAGTTGCACGCCGACGATTGGATTTGGATCGACAGCAAATTATCTCGCTTCAATCGGCAGTCAGGAGTTCCGAACTACTGATGCGTCATAGTTCACAGAACTATTTAGAAGTACTTACCGCACGCCAGACTCTTTTGGATGCCGAGTTATCGGCCGTATCCGATCGTTTTGAAGAGATACAGGGAGTTATTAATCTTTATCATGCGTTAGGCGGAGGATATTAGGTAAGAAATAATTTTATTATAATAAATGACTCACCCTAAAAGTTCGAACTTTTAGGGTGTTGTTCTTTGTGATTAGTGTAGAAATCAAGGTCATAAATAAATCGAAATGATTAAAAAACTTTCGTTTACTTTCGATTTATATCTTTTTGAGAAAAAATATTATCTTTGACAAAATTATATATAAGTCAAATATGGCAGTAAACTCTATATAAAGTTCGTTTTGTATTTGTCGCAAAGAAAGTACCAATGAAAGCAGAAACAAAATGTTGGATTATGGAGAGTTGTTTCGGTATTTTCACGGAAATAAGAAATAGTTGTTTAATATAATAAATACAGGACCTTTTAATATTTAAATGATTCTATGAAAACATTATTCCAATCTTTTTCTCCCTATTTAACGGGAGTAGCAGCGACTACTGTTGTTTTTTCTTTTTCGTCATGTAAGAAAGAGAGTAAAGTTCCTACTCGTTATAATATTGTCTATATTATGACAGATGACCATACCGGACAAATGATGAGTTGTTATGATACTCGCTATATCGAAACTCCTAACTTGGATAGAATTGCTCGGGACGGAGTTCGGTTCACGAATAGTTTTGTAGCGAATTCATTAAGTGGGCCGAGTAGGGCGTGCATGCTTACGGGTAAACACAGTCATGCGAATGGGTTCACCGATAATACGACTTGTGTATTCGATGGTTCGCAGCAGACGCTGCCTAAACTTTTGCAGACTGCGGGTTACCAAACCGCTATCGTGGGGAAATGGCATTTAGAGAGTATGCCTACGGGATTCGACTATTGGGAAATTCTTCCCGGTCAAGGCGATTACTATAATCCCGATTTTATAACGATGAATAATGATACGGTTCGAGAAAAGGGTTACTTAACTAATATTATTACCGACAAAAGTATAGATTGGTTGGAGAAAGGTCGTGATAAGGAGCAGCCCTTTTGTTTGTTTATTCATCATAAAGCTATTCACCGCGACTGGCTGCCTGAATTGAAATATCTCACGTTATATGAAGATAAAGAGTTTTCAATGCCCGATAATTTTTATGATGATTACGAGGGGCGGCCGGCTGCTGCTGCGCAAACGATGAGTATTGCAAAAGACATGGATATTATTTATGATACGAAAATGTATCGTAAGGGAATGAAGTCACGTTTGAAGAAAGCCTATGGACGTAAGATAAAACGGCTTACTCCCGAAGATCGGGTAGCCTATGATGCGGTATATGATTCTATAACTGATGTATTTTTTCGGGAGAATCCACAGGGGAAGGAGCTGGTTGAATGGAAATATCAACGGTTTATGCGTGATTATGCAAAAGTCGTGAAGTCGTTGGACGATAATGTCGGACGAGTTTTAGACTATTTGGAAAAGGCCGGGTTATTAGATAATACGTTGGTTATCTATACTTCCGATCAAGGATTTTATATGGGAGAACATGGCTGGTTTGATAAACGGTTTATGTATGAAGAGTCTATGCGAACACCGCTTGTTATGCGTTTGCCGAAAGGTTTTCAAAAGCGAGGCGATATTCCCGAATTGGTGCAGAATATAGATTATGCACCGACATTCCTCGAATTGGCCGGTGTGGAGATTCCCGATGATATACAAGGTATTTCATTGATGCCGTTATTGAGGGGCGAGCATCCGCAAGATTGGCGATCTTCTCTTTATTATCATTTTTATGAATATCCGGCAGAACACATGGTAAAACGCCACTATGGCGTTCGTACTGAACGTTATAAATTGATACATTTCTATGATGATATCGATCAATGGGAACTATACGATTTGCAAACTGATCCCACGGAAATGAACAATCTTTTCGATAAGCCGGGGTATGAAAGTATAATCGAGAAATTGAAACAGGAATTGGTCGGACTTCAAACTTTATACGGAGATTCGATAGAGTACCGATTACGGGATAAAAAATTATAGGATAAAAATTAGGGAGAGAAATTTAGAAATAAGTTATTCAATATAAAGTTATGGTGATGAAGAACGTTTTTTGGATTATTTTGAGTATGTTTTTTATTCCCCCGGTTACTTTTGCCGGGAATATGAAATTGCATTATGATCGTCCGGCAGAGTATTTCGAAGAGGCTCTCGTTATAGGGAATGGGACGATGGGAGCGACTTTATATGGTGGTGTAAAAAAAGATAAGATTTCATTTAACGATATAACACTTTGGACAGGAGAACCCGAAAGTGAAAATTCTTCTCCCGATGCTTTTAATACTATTCCCGAAATTAGAGCTTTACTGGATAATGAGGATTATCAAGGGGCTGATAAGGCTCAATACAAGGTGCAAGGACATTACAGTGAAAATTATCAGCCACTTGGAACATTGACGATAGAATATCTTGATGATACAGCTGGTATTTCTGATTACCACCGATGGCTCGATATTGGTAATGCTACGGCACGAACGCAATACTTGAAGGACGGAAAACTTTTTACAGGCGATTATTTTGCATCGGCTCCCGATTCGGTGATTGTCATTCGTTTGAAATCTGAAAATAAGGAAGGAATTCATGCGTTGCTTTCGTTCGATTCTCCGTTACCTCATAGCTCGCAGGTGGCCGATAATGAAATATCTGTTGAAGGTTATGCGGCTTATCATTCGTTCCCGGTTTATTATAAGGCGGAAGATAAGCATCGCTATGATCCGGAAAGAGGAATTCATTTTAAAACACTTGTGAGGGTTTTGAATGTCGATGGGAGTGTAAAGAATCGATATTCGGATAGTCGTATCGAGATTGACGGGAGCACAGAAGTACTCATTTTGGTAGCGAATGTTACGAGTTTTAATGGTTTTGACAAGGATCCTGTTAAAGAGGGGCGTAATTATCGCAGTCATGTAGAAAAACGTATGAAGTGTGCCATCGGTAAAACTTATGATGCTTTGCGAGAGGCACATATTAGAGACTATAAATATTATTTCGACCGTGTAAAACTCGATTTAGGAAATACAGATGATGATATTGCGGCATTGCCGACAGACAAACAGTTACTTTTTTATACCGATTGTAAGCAACGAAATCCAGATTTAGAGGAACTTTATTTTCAATTTGGACGCTATTTGCTCATATCTAGCTCTCGTACTTCGGGAGTCCCGGCCAATTTGCAGGGCCTGTGGAACGAAAGTGTGCTTCCGCCTTGGAGCAGTAACTATACAGTCAATATTAATCTCGAAGAAAATTATTGGGCTTCCGGTACGGCTAATCTGATAGAGATGCAATATCCGCTGATAGAGTTTATTGCTAATCTCAGTAAGACGGGAAGAAAAACCGCAAAGGATTATTATGGAGTAGAGCGAGGTTGGTGTTTGGGGCATAATTCGGATATTTGGGCGATGACGTGTCCTGTTGGTCTTAATGAGGGGGACCCTTCATGGGCTTGTTGGACGATGGGGGGTACATGGTTGTCTACTCACATTTGGGAGCATTATCTTTTTACATTGGACAAGGAATTTTTGTGTAAATTTTATCCCGTGTTAAAGGGGGCAGCAGAGTTTTGCATGGATTGGTTAGTCGAGAAAGATGGGAAACTTGTGACCTCTCCCGGAACCTCTCCCGAAAATAAGTACATTACGCCTGATGGGTATGTAGGGGCTACTTCCTATGGAAACACTTCCGATTTGGCGATGATACGCGAATGCCTTATTGATGCCGCCGAAGCCTCGAAGGTGCTCGGGGTGGATAAGTCTTTCAGGAAAAGAATTAAAAAGACTCTTTCTCGGCTATATCCGTATCAAGTTGGGAAGGACGGTAATTTGCAAGAGTGGTATTACGACTGGCAAGATCAAGACCCATATCATCGGCATCAATCTCATCTTTTCGGGTTGTATCCGGGGCATCATTTGTCGGTTGAGGAAACTCCCGAATTGGCGGCAGCTTGTGCCCGTACACTCCAAATTA
>OKSL01001129.1_pt1 | contig 10326 bp, 5 predicted proteins | sample 1606251 | NCBI WGS metagenome assembly OKSL01 (sample SAMEA3879543, study PRJEB24766) | human gut metagenome | biome: human-associated habitat; feature: feces | place: USA | collected 1985/1987 | reverse complement strand
TCCGTTAAAGATAATATCAATATGGAAACCCGCCGCCGACTTCAAGCGCCTGCCCTGTTATGAACGATGCGCTGTCCGATGCAAGGAAAAGCATTGCGCCTGCAACGTCGTCCCCGGTGCCGAGTCTACCTAAAGGTGTGCTGTCTATAAGCTGCTGCCGATCAGCTTGGCTAAATTTGGCCATCATATCCGTATCTATAACGCCTGGGGCGACGCAGTTTACGCGAATGCCGGACGGGCCAAGTTCTCGGCTAAGCGCCTTTGTAAGGCCTATTACGCCCGCCTTTGCCGCCGAATACGCCGCTTCGCATGAGCCGCCGTATATACCCCAAACAGAGGATACGTTTATTATGCTTCCGCCGCCGCGGTTGCGCATTGACGGGAGGGAGGCATGTATCATGTTATATACGCCGGTAAGGTCTGTATCTATAACGCGCCGCCATTCATTATACGCCATATCCTCAAGCATTGAATAATGCGCAACGCCTGCGTTGGCAATCAATACGTCTATGCCACCGAGCGTTGAACATATATATTCAGCCATGCTTTCCACAGCGGCAGGGTCGGCAATGTCGCCCTTGACGGGAACGGCCATTGCGCCGATTTCGGCCAACTGCTGCATAAGGCTTTGCATCGCGGCATCGTTTTCATGATAACCCGCGGCTATCTTGTAGCCCGCGCGGGCAAAATGCACCGCCGCGCTTTTGCCTATCCCGCGAGAAGCGCCGCTTATCCATACGGTTTTTGCCATTGGATGTCCTCCGTTAAAAGCATTAAAATGCTAAGATAAACAATATCATAAAATCGCACATTTTTCCATAGGTCTGTACACGATTGGTCAAAATTAAGTAACTAATTAAATTGTTTAATTATTCGCTAAGATGCGATATAATATACGATGTTACTCACAGGTGAAGGAGAGAATAATGGAGCAAAAGAAAGCGCGTAAGGCCGGCATAATGGATATTTTGCGCAGCCCGTACGCACACCGGTTTTTCAAAAAGTACAAATGGAGCTATCTGCTCGGCATGGCTATACTTATAGTGATAGACAGCGCACAGACGGAGGTTCCACGCATAGTCGGCCAGGTCATAGACGGAATAAAGTACACGACCATTGATGAATCCGGCTTTGCGTCAGCCATCGTGAGGATGGCTGTTATAGCCGTATTGGTTCTGGCGGGCAGGATAGGGTGGAGATACTGCATATTCGGTGCGGCAAGAAAAATAGAGCGCGATATGCGAAACGATCTTTTCAGCCATCTTAACACACTGCCTGTATCGTATTTCCATGAGCATAACGCGGGCGAGATAATGGCATACATGACCAACGATATCGAGGCCGTGCGCATGACGTTTGCGGCAACGATAATGATGGGTCTTGATATGATAACCATCGGCGTCACCACGCTGCTGAAGATGATATTCCAGATAGACTTCAGGCTGAGCCTTGTCACGGTTATGAGCATGTTTGTCGGGCGAGAGATGCATAAGCGCTTTACCAAACGGCAGGAAGTGTTCGCCAAGGTTTCCGATTTTGTGCAGGAAAAGCTCAGCGGAATAAAGGTGATAAAGGCCTTTGTTCAGGAAGAGAAGGAAATAGCGGCGTTTGAAGCTGTCAACAGCGAATCGCGCACGGCTAACATAAGGGACGCGAAGGTGCAGGCGTTTATGTTCCCGTTTATGCACATGATTGCTGGCTGCTCCATGGCAATAGCTATAGCCTACGGCGGATATATAGCGATACTCGGCCGCATAACCGTGGGCGACTTTTCGGCGTTCGTGCAGTATCTTAATATGCTTGTATGGCCGATAGCATCCATAGGCAGGATAATAAACGTTGTAACGCGCGGCTCAGCCTCGCTGAAGCGTGTTGAGAGCGTTTTACATACAGAATCCGATATAAAGGATGCTTTGCCTGAAATAGCCACTACTGAGCCCGTTAAGGGCGAAATTGAGGCACGCGAGCTTACGTTCCGCTATCCCGGTACGGATAGGGATGTGCTGAAGGATATATCGTTCCATATTGAGCCGGGGCAGACGCTTGGCATAGTGGGTCGCACGGGCGCGGGCAAGACCACGCTTGTGAACCTTATGCTAAGGATAATAGATCCGGACGACGATATGCTTTATATCGGCGGCAGGGAGATACACACAATACCGCTGCAAACGCTAAGGGCGTCAACCGGCTATGTTATGCAGGACAACTTCCTGTTTTCCGATACCATACGCAACAACATTGCGTTTGGCGACCATACCAAGTCATTTGAAGAAATTCAGCAGGCGGCGAAGATGGCATGTGTGCACGACAACATAGTTGATTTCCCCGATGGATATGAAACTATGGTTGGCGAACGCGGCGTTTCGCTTTCCGGCGGACAGAAACAAAGGATATCTATTGCGCGTGCGCTGATACTTGATCCTGAAATATTGATACTGGACGATGCGCTTTCTGCCGTTGATACCGATACGGAAGAAAAGATACTTGAAAATCTGAAAACGCTGCGCCACGGTAAGACGAATATAATTATTGCGCACCGTATTTCTACGCTGCAGAATGCAGACAAGATAATTGTTGTCGATGGATCAAGAATAATAGAGGAGGGCAACCACGAAGAGCTGGTAGCCCAAGGCGGAATGTATGCGGATCTATACCGCAGGCAGCTGCTTGAAAAGATGAAGAAGGAGGAATACAAGCTGTGAGCATGAGCAAGGCAAAAGAAAAAACGCTCTGGCCAAACCGCCGCCTTCTCAGATACGCGCGGCCGTACATAGGCTATTTTATGCTGGCGTTTGCGATAATACTGGTGCTGGTATGGCTTGAACTGTATCAGCCGCAGATATTGGGCGAAGCGGTGGATGAATGCGTTGCAAAATATGAAAAGATATCCAGCAATGGTTTCAGCATAGAGGAATTGAAAAAACTGCGGGCAGATGACCTGAGCAAGGTCATAAAGCTTGGCCTATTGTACTTTGGCACGGTTATTGCCGTGATGGTACTTACATATACGCAGGCAAGCATACTGGCCACAACGGGGCAAAAGATAATATATAACCTGCGCAACGATATATTCAGCCACATGATGAAGCTACACATAGGCTTCTATAACGATAACCCTATAGGCAGGCTGGTCACAAGGGTAACTAACGACTGCGAAACGGTGAATGAAATGTTCACGAGCGTTATAGTGAATATACTGAAAAGCTTTTTTGTGCTCGGCGGCGTTATAGTGATGATGCTCAGCTACAATGTTAAACTGTCGCTGTATATATTTATCGTTATCCCGTTCATAACTGTTGCAACGTTTGTTTTCCGTAAGGCCACGCGGAAGATTTATCGCGTAATGCGCGCCAAAATATCCGAACTGAACGGCTTTGTGGCGGAGCATGTGTCCGGCATGAAGGTGGTGCAGGCGTTTACGGCTGAAAAAGATGTTAAGGATGATTTTGAAGCAAGGACAGAGGAACTGCGCGGAATAAACATGAAGCAGCTTATGGCGTTTGCGTTGTATAGCCCCGTGCCGTATGTTATGAACATAACGGCTCTTGCGATACTGATATTCGTTGGCGGACATATGGCGATAGACGGCGTTATAACCATAGGCACTATGATAATATTCCAGCGGTACATAAATAATTTCTTCCAGCCTATACAGGAACTGGCGGAGCAGTTCAACACCATACAGTCCGCAAACGCTTGTGCGGAGCGTATATTCTGGCTGCTGGATACGGAACCGCAGATAGAGAATGCACCGGATGCGGTGAGCATGGATAACTTTAAGGGCAAAATAGAGTTCAAGAATGTTTGGTTTGCCTATAAGGACGAGGACTGGGTGCTCAAGGATGTATCCTTCACGGTTGAACCCGGGCAGCGTGTGGCGTTCGTTGGAGCAACGGGCGCGGGCAAAACCACAATACAGAACCTTATCTGCCGCTATTATGACATTCAAAAGGGCAGCATAACAATAGACGGCATAGACGTTAAAAAGATAAAGCTGGAGGATCTTAGACGCAACATAGGCCAGATGCTGCAGGACGTGTTCCTGTTTACCGGAGACGTGAAGGACAACATCCGCCTGAATGAGAAGAACATCACGGATGAGGATATAATTGCGGCGGCAAAGACCGTTAATGTGGCAAGCTTTATTGAAAAGCTGGATGGCGGCTATTCGCACCATGTTATAGAGCGCGGAGCGGCTTTCTCGGCAGGGCAAAGGCAGTTGATATCGTTTGCACGCGCGCTTGCATTCAAACCGTCTGTGCTTATATTGGACGAAGCTACGGCCAATATAGACACCGAAACAGAATCGCTTATACAGGATGCGCTCGGTAAGATGATGGAAGGTCGCACAACGATAATGGTCGCGCACAGGCTTTCCACAATACAGAATGCGGACAACATAATTGTTATGCACAAGGGCCGCATAGTTGAGGAAGGCACACACCAGGAGCTGCTTGAGAAGGGCGGCATATATTATAAATTGTATAAGCTGCAATATGAGCATGATGCCGCATAATGCATAAAGTTACAGACAGGCCGCGAAAGCGGCCTGTCTGTATGCGAATTAACTCATACTTATACAACATAAGGCAGGCATAAGCATATATTCTTAACGAAATCTTTATACAGAAAAAATGTGAAGGAAATTTTAACTATAAATCAAACACTTTGTGAATTGTTTTTTAACATTAAAATGAAATGTGAAGAAACGGGAATTTACGCAGTAACATGCGAGATTATAGATATATAAGCAATAATTACAAAGTGAATATATAAGTATTGTGTAAATAATAACATGTATAAAGAAGATGTTAATTCAAATTTTCCATTGAAAAAAGCATTGTGATTCGTAATAATATTTAGTAAACTGATACTAAATCAGAGCAAAAAAAGAATAGGGGTGTTCTTATTTGACTCGGACAAATCATAGGAGGAATATCACAACATGAACGACATTCTGCTCCCCATTGTGCAGACGATCAATGCGTATCTGTCTGACTACATACTTGTAGTGCTGCTTTTAGGCTGCGGTCTGTACTTCTCTATCCGCACCAAGTTCGTGCAGGTTCGCTGCTTCGGCGAAGGCATGAAGAACGTGTTCGGCAAGCTGTCCCTCAAGGGCGGCAAGCAGGGCGGCGGCATGAGCTCTTTCCAGGCTCTGGCAACCGCAATCGCGGCTCAGGTTGGTACCGGTAACATAGTCGGTGCCAGCGGCGCCATCCTCGTAGGCGGCCCCGGCGCAATATTCTGGATGTGGATAATTGCCTTCCTTGGCATGGCCACCATCTATGCTGAAGCTGTTCTGGCTCAGAAAACCCGCGTTGTTAAGGAAAACGGTGAAGTACACGGCGGTCCCGTTTACTACATCCGTACTGCCTTCAAGGGCACCTTCGGTAAAATACTGGCCGGCTTCTTCGCCATCGCCATCATACTTGCCCTTGGTTTCTTCGGCTGCATGGTTCAGTCCAACTCCATCGGTTCCACCATGGAAACCGCGTTTGGCATTCCTTCCTGGATAGCCGGTATCGCGCTGGTTGTTATAGCGGGCTTCATATTCCTTGGCGGTATGGATCGTCTTGCTTCCGTTACCGAAAAGCTCGTCCCCGTTATGGCTACGTTCTATCTCCTTGGCGGTCTTATTATATTCTTCGCCAATATCACCAAGGTTCCCGAAGCTTTCGGCATGATCTTCAGGTATGCGTTTGAGCCCCAGGCCATCATCGGCGGTGCGTTCGGCGTAGCCATAAAGAAGGCCATATCCCAGGGCGCAAAGCGTGGCCTGTTCTCCAACGAAGCCGGTATGGGTTCCACCCCTCATGCGCATGCGCAGGCTAATGTTAAGGATCCGCATGAGCAGGGTACCGTTGCCATGATCGGCGTGTTCATCGATACCTTTGTTGTTCTGACCATCACTGCTCTGACCGTTGTTATCACCCTTTACACTAAGGGCGGCATACTGGCGGATGGCACCATACCCGAAGCTATCAACAAAACCAACCTTGCACAGACCGCTTTCGGCACTCTGCTTGGCGAAGCCGGCGGTAACATCTTCATAGCCATAGCGCTGTTCTTCTTCGCGTTCTCCACCGTTCTCGGCTGGAATATGTTCGGCAAGATCAACGTGGCTTACCTCTTCGGTAAGAATGCTAAGAGTGAGAAGATCGCCTCAACCGTTTACACCGTAATCTCTCTGATATTCATATTCCTCGGCACTCTGGCCTCCAATGATCTGGTTTGGGAACTGAGCGATATGTTCAATCAGCTGATGGTTATCCCCAACGTTATCGGTCTTATAGCGTGCGGCGGTCTGGTTGTTTCCCTGACGCACTTCAACAAGAAGAAGGACCAGATAAAGGTTGTAGAATAACATTTCCTTATAGAATAGAATGAGTGAAGAACGGTGCGGCTTCGGCAGCGCCGTTTCTTTATATCCAAAACATGCCCCAAATGTAAAAATGACATTTGCATGCCTTTATATTCCTTAACAGGAACTAAACATCATACAAAAAACAAAAGAAATTTATTTTATTGCTTTCGAAAAAATACAAAGAAAGTTAGGGAAACGCAAAACTGAATATTGGCTGAAATTATGATAAATATGGCGTAATTGTGTTAAATTATTTATATTTACATGTCTTTATAACGCGGCATAAATTTTTTAATCTATTTTTTCAATCGTAAAAACCATTGAGAAGATGGTTTTTATTTAGTAAACTGATGATAATCCGAGCAAAAAGAATAGGGGTGTTCTTATCTGTCTTGGTAAATCATTAGGAGGAATATCACAAACATGAACGACATTCTACTCCCCATTGTGCAGACGATCAATGCGTATCTGTCTGACTACATACTTGTAGTGCTGCTTTTAGGCTGCGGTCTGTACTTCTCTATCCGCACCAAGTTCGTGCAGGTTCGCTGCTTCGGCGAAGGCATGAAGAACGTGTTCGGCAAGCTGTCCCTCAAGGGCGGCAAGCAGGGCGGCGGCATGAGCTCTTTCCAGGCTCTGGCAACCGCAATCGCGGCTCAGGTTGGTACCGGTAACATAGTCGGTGCCAGCGGCGCCATCCTCGTAGGCGGCCCCGGCGCAATATTCTGGATGTGGATAATTGCCTTCCTTGGCATGGCCACCATCTATGCTGAAGCTGTTCTGGCTCAGAAAACCCGCGTTGTTAAGGAAAACGGTGAAGTACACGGCGGTCCCGTTTACTACATCCGTACTGCCTTCAAGGGCACCTTCGGTAAAATACTGGCCGGCTTCTTCGCCATCGCCATCATACTTGCCCTTGGTTTCTTCGGCTGCATGGTTCAGTCCAACTCCATCGGTTCCACCATGGAAACCGCGTTTGGCATTCCTTCCTGGATAGCCGGTATCGCGCTGGTTGTTATAGCGGGCTTCATATTCCTTGGCGGTATGGATCGTCTTGCTTCCGTTACCGAAAAGCTCGTCCCCGTTATGGCTACGTTCTATCTCCTTGGCGGTCTTATTATATTCTTCGCCAATATCACCAAGGTTCCCGAAGCTTTCGGCATGATCTTCAGGTATGCGTTTGAGCCCCAGGCCATCATCGGCGGTGCGTTCGGCGTAGCCATAAAGAAGGCCATATCCCAGGGCGCAAAGCGTGGCCTGTTCTCCAACGAAGCCGGTATGGGTTCCACCCCTCATGCGCATGCGCAGGCTAATGTTAAGGATCCGCATGAGCAGGGTACCGTTGCCATGATCGGCGTGTTCATCGATACCTTTGTTGTTCTGACCATCACTGCTCTGACCGTTGTTATCACCCTTTACACTAAGGGCGGCATACTGGCGGATGGCACCATACCCGAAGCTATCAACAAAACCAACCTTGCACAGACCGCTTTCGGCACTCTGCTTGGCGAAGCCGGCGGTAACATCTTCATAGCCATAGCGCTGTTCTTCTTCGCGTTCTCCACCGTTCTCGGCTGGAATATGTTCGGCAAGATCAACGTGGCTTACCTCTTCGGTAAGAATGCTAAGAGTGAGAAGATCGCCACAACCGTTTACAACGTGATCTCTCTGGCGTTCATATTCCTCGGCACCCTTGCTTCCAATGATCTGGTTTGGGAACTGAGCGATATGTTCAATCAGCTTATGGTTCTGCCCAACGTTATTGCGCTGATAGCCTGTGGCGGCATAGTTGTTTCTTTGACCCACTTTGGCAAGAAGAACAAGGAGATAAAGGTAGTAGAGTAATCCTAAATCTTACTCATATAGTTCCTTTTGCACTTAACAGTACAAACAAAGACCCGATCGCTCGGGTCTTTGTTTGTAGATGATTATTATTTTTCGGGCGCATCAAGACCGACTATGCGGCCTTGTGCCAGCTTTGCCGATGGTTTTTCACGCAGCGCATATTCTTCCATCAAATCCCGCATTGCAGCTACGGCTGCATCTACCTGCTTTCTGAACTCATTAGCACTGAGCCGCGCCGCGCCGTTGCCGGCAATGATTATTTGCTCCATTCGGTCCGAGGTTGCAACTTCCACTCGGTAGTTCCTGCTCAGTTCGTGCGTGGCTTTTTCAATGTATGTATCGGCCGTTTCGGCCTCTTTAGTATATACCACGGTTATGTTATTCACCTTTTCTATGCTGCCGACATGCCCTTTTATGCGGTATGCATCGAATACAAGTATCAATTCGCATTGCCTTACGCCTTTATAGTTGCACATCAAGTTTATCAGCTTACTTCGTGCCAAGTCCATGTTATCCTTTGCAATGGCGGAAAGGTCGTCCCATGCGAATATTATGTTGTATCCGTCTACCAATAGATAGTCCGGCCCGGTTGGGAAGGGACAAAGTTCGGCTGTGCTTTGGGATTGCTTAGGCGAAGTCCTACGGAATGCGGCAAGCGGGTTGGTCTTTATCGGGCCGTATGTACGCTCGTATATTCTGATAAGCTCCGCTTCGTCCGCACGGGATAGCGGGCGATATGTCGGTATATCAGATATGGTGTAAGGCTTGGCTTGCGGCCGTAGTGCACGCTCCAGGTGCATATTGTCAAATACTTTGTCCCATTTTACGGTATGGCCAGCGCCGTGGCTGCAAAACACGGAATCGGCCGTGTTGAATGTATCTGCTTCGACATCATAGCCAATTTGGCTTATTACTTCCGCGCTGTTATGGCATTCCCGATATTCGCTGCCGATAAGACTGAGCTTGCCCATGCTGCGGGCATACAGCGCAAGCTGGGAAGAATAGCCCTGCATGGCAGAAACGGGCGCAAAACCACGTATGGTGGCGGATGACTCGCCTTGCTCGGGTGCGCTGAAATCGGCGCACATAAGCTGCATATCGTTCAGTGCGCGGCCTATATATTCGGCGGGTATAGTAAGGCTGAATTCGTACCACGGCTCAAGCAGTACATTTTCCGCCTGCATAAGTCCCTGCCTTACGGCGCGATATGTGGCCTGCCTAAAGTCCCCGCCTTCGGTATGTTTAATATGCGAGCGTCCGGAGACAAGGGTTATTTTCATATCGGTTATAGGTGAACCGGTGAGTACGCCAATATGTGTTTTTTCCATAAGGTGCGTAAGTATAAGCCGCTGCCAATTCTTATCCAGCTTGTCTTCAGGACATTTTGACGCAAAAACAAGCCCGCTGCCGCGCTTGAGCGGTTCTAATATCAAATGCACTTCTGCATAATGTCGCAGCGGTTCATAATGGCCAACGCCTTCAACCTTGTTTGCAATGGTTTCCTTATAGAGTATGCCTCCCTGGCTGAAGGATATATCCATATTGAAACGGCTCTTCATAAGGCTTTGCAGCACTTCAAGCTGTATTTCGCCCATAAGGTGAACGTGTATCTCCTTTAGCCGTTCGTCCCATATTATGTGCAGTTCGGGGTCCTCATCCTCAAGCCTTTTTAATGCGGCAAGTGCTTTTGCGGCGTCAAGTCCATTGCCAAGCTGGACGCTGTATGTGAGCACAGGTTCAAGCATAGGCTTTGGTGCGGGCGGCTCTATGCCCAGCCCGTCGCCAGGTTTTGCACGTGTAAGCCCACATACGGCGCATACGCTGCCGGCAAATGCTTCATCAACGGTTCTGAACTTTGCGCCGGAATATATCCTGAGTTGGTCGGCTTTTTCATTCCATGTTTTGCTGCCGTCTGTGCCCGAAAGAATTGATTTTACCTTCAGGTTTCCGGATGTAACTTTAATAAATGTAAGCCGCGCGCCCTGAGCATCGGTTGCTATTTTGAATACTTTCGCGCCGAATTTGGCGTTTCCGGTTATAGGTAAAGTATAGCGTGCTATACAATCAAGGAATCCGTCTACACCGCTCAGCTTTAGCGCGGAACCGAAGCAGCA
>OKSL01001118.1_pt1 | contig 10446 bp, 8 predicted proteins | sample 1606251 | NCBI WGS metagenome assembly OKSL01 (sample SAMEA3879543, study PRJEB24766) | human gut metagenome | biome: human-associated habitat; feature: feces | place: USA | collected 1985/1987 | reverse complement strand
ACAATGTATGTCACCCGCCCGTGGACCGTTCGCCAGTATGCCGGTTTCTCCACCGCGGAAGAATCCAATGCGTTTTACAGGCGCAACCTTGCCGCCGGTCAGAAGGGCCTTTCAATAGCGTTTGACCTTGCTACCCACCGCGGCTACGATTCCGATCATCCCAGGGTGGTTGGCGACGTTGGTAAGGCCGGCGTTGCCGTTGACTCCATACTGGATATGGAAATACTGTTCAAGGGCATTCCGCTTGACCAGATGTCCGTTTCCATGACCATGAACGGCGCGGTGCTGCCCATAATGGCGTTCTATATTCTGGCTGCCGAAGAGCAGGGCGTTGATAAGTCCAAACTGGCCGGTACCATACAGAACGACATACTCAAGGAGTTCATGGTGAGGAATACGTACATCTATCCTCCAAAGACCTCCATGCGCATAATTGGCGATATATTCGCGTATACCGCCAAATATATGCCCAAATTCAACTCCATATCCATTTCCGGCTACCATATTCAGGAAGCCGGTGCAACCGCGGATATAGAGCTTGGTTACACCCTTGCGGACGGCCTTGAATACATCCGCACGGGTGTAAATGCAGGCCTTCACGTTGATAAATTCGCGCCCCGCCTGTCCTTCTTCTGGGGCATGGGCAAGAATTACTTTATGGAGGTTGCCAAAATGCGCGCGGGCCGCGTGCTGTGGGCCAAGATAATAAAGGAATTCGGGCCGAAGCTTGATAAGTCCATGGCGCTGAGGACGCATTGCCAGACCTCCGGCTGGAGCCTTACCGCGCAGGATCCGTTCAACAACGTTGGCCGTACCTGCATGGAAGCCATGGCTGCCGCGCTTGGCCATACACAGAGTCTGCATACCAACGCCCTTGACGAAGCCATTGCCCTGCCAACGGACTTCTCTGCGCGCATAGCAAGAAATACTCAGCTTTATATTCAGGACGAGACTCGCGTTTGCAAGGTGGTTGATCCTTGGGGCGGTTCATACTATGTTGAAGCCCTGACCGATGAGCTGATAAAGCGTGCATGGGGCCATATACAGGAAGTTGAAAAGCTGGGCGGCATGGCCAAGGCAATAGAAACCGGCCTGCCCAAGATGAGAATAGAAGAAGCTGCCGCGCGCCGTCAGGCCCGCATAGACTCCGGCCGCGAGAATATAGTCGGCCTGAACTATATGCAGCTTGAGCACGAGGATGCAATAGACATTCTTGAAGTTGACAACACCGCCGTGCGCGAGGCGCAGATAGCAAGGCTAAATAAGCTGCGCGCCAATCGCGACAATGCAAAGGTTCAGCAGTGCCTTGACGCGATCACCAAGTCCGTTGAAACGGGCGAAGGCAACCTGCTTGAACTGGCCGTCGAGGCCGCCCGTGCGCGCGCAAGCCTGGGAGAGATATCTATGGCAGTAGAAAAGGTCTGCGGCCGCCATAAGGCCGTTATACGCTCCATTTCCGGCGTATATTCCAAGGAATCTTCCGATACCGCCGCGATAGAGCGCGTAAGGAAGATGACCGATGAATTCGAAAAGCGCGAAGGCCGCCGTCCTCGCATAATGGTCGCCAAGATGGGCCAGGATGGTCACGACCGCGGCGCCAAGGTAGTCGCCACCGCTTATGCGGACATGGGCTTTGACGTGGACGTAGGCCCCCTGTTCCAGACCCCTGCCGAGACCGCGCGCGACGCCGTGGATAACGACGTGCATATCGTTGGCATGAGTTCCCTTGCCGCCGGACACAAGACGCTGCTGCCGCAGCTGATGGAAGAACTGAAGAAGCTTGGCCGCGAGGACATAATGGTAATAGCGGGCGGCGTTATCCCGCCGCAGGATTATGATTTCTTGTATAAGGCCGGCGCGGCTTGCATATTCGGGCCCGGCACCCGCATACCCGAGGCCGCGGAAGAAATGCTCAATAAGCTTAACGAGCGCCTTGGCTACACCAAATAAAAATGGCAGAGAACAAGGAAAACTATAAACCCGAATGGACTCCGGACGGCGCGGGAAGCGAATTCGCTTCCAGCGTTATGCCGGGGATAGAAGGCAGCGGAGTGCAGGAAACTGCGCCCCGCCCCTTTTCGCGTAAGCAGATGAGCGTGGAGGAGTATGTTCAGGGCGTGCTCAGCGGCAATCGCCGCATTTTGGCGCAGGCCATAACCATTGTGGAAAGCAATTCCGAAAAGCATTTCGCATTGGGACAGGAAATAATCCGTCGCATTTTGCCCTATACCGGTAACAGCGTACGCGTTGGCATAACGGGCGTGCCCGGGGCCGGTAAAAGCACGTTTATAGAGTGCTTCGGCAATATGCTTTGCGATAAGGGGAGGAAGGTTGCTGTGCTTGCCGTGGACCCGACAAGCAGCATCTCACGCGGCAGCATACTGGGCGACAAAACGCGCATGGAACGCCTTTCAAGAAGGAACGAAGCGTTCATACGCCCGTCTCCTTCCGGCGGCACATTGGGCGGCGTAACGCGCAAAAGCCGCGAAACAATGCTTCTTTGCGAAGCAGCCGGATTCGATACCATTCTTGTTGAAACCGTGGGCGTTGGGCAGAACGAAACCTCAGTGCGCGCAATGGTGGACTTTTTCCTTGTTATAACCATTGCCGGCGCGGGGGACGACCTTCAGGGCATAAAGAAAGGCGTTATAGAAACGGCGGATGCTATTTTGGTCAATAAGGCCGACGGGGACAATAAAACCCGTGCGCAGGCCGCCAGGGCCGAATATGAGCAGGTGCTCAGATATCTGCGCCCCGCAACAGAAGGCTGGACCACGGGAGCATACACATGCTCCGCCATAACGGGCGAAGGCGTAGAGGGCATATGGAACGTTATACTCGGCTTTATCAAGCAGACGCGCCGCACGGGCGTGCTTGAATCCCGCCGCGGATCGCAGACCATGGAATGGGTAAAGAGCATGACGGATGATTATATCCGCACGATGATCTATTCAAATCCGCGCGTGCAGAAATGCATGGACGAACTGAGCGGGCAGGTAATGAGCGGGGAAATGCCGCCAACGCTTGCCGCCAAGGAATTGATAGACACCATCGAAGCAGCGCTAAAAGCCTGAAACGCATAATTAAACATAAAAAGAGACAGTCACGCGGCTGTCTCTTTTCTGTATGAAGAATTGATTTTACATGTCCAGCACCTCAAACTTCTTTGCGGATATGCGATACACTACATATGATGTAAGCCCGTATATCACCGCGCCTATGGCAAGTATGATGCACTTCGTTCCCATGTTTTCGGGATCGGGCGTATCGAGCACATCGCGGAAGAACGGAACGGCAAACGTACAGGCTTCCGCAATGCCAATGTACACAAACGTTACTATGCTTGCGCAGACGAATACACGGCCGACCTTATCAGGCTGCGAAAAATAGCCGGTGAAGAAAACATAGTTAAAGACGGCGAGCATTACGAAGCTTAGCCCGAAAAAAGCAACGTTCGGATCCATTCCGGCTTCATTTGCGCCAAGGCCCAGCGCGCGGCGGACGAACATGAAGCCAACCGCCAATACGCACTGCGCAAGCTGCAATATAACGGCGAACACAATGCGCGCGCGCACGGCGTCCCGCTTCCTTATGGGCAGGGAGAGGGAATATGCAAAGTCGTGATTTTCGCGTCCGCTGAGGCAGATGAAGAATATGCCCAGCGTGTTATAGAAAAACAGCACATACATGGGATAATTGGGAATCAGCATCATTGAACTGAGCAGCAGAAAAAGCACCGACGCCGGATGCAGGGCAAGCTTAAATTCCTTATACAACAGCTTTGACAGCATGGCTTTCACTCCTTTTCAAGATGTATCATGGCTGTTTCAAGATCGGCCGGGGCAAGACGCACAAACGCGGGCAGCTTGGCTGCGTCCCGCTTATTCACTATGGCGGTATAGCCGTGCTTGGCGGGCTTTGCGCCTATGAGCAGCGCGCTTATATCGGCGGGTATTGCATCGGCGTCTATTTCCGCGGCCATATACTGCCCAAGGAACTGCTCAAGCGGCATACTCGCGGCAATCTCCCCGCGGCGTATATATGTTATTGAATCCGCGCAGCGGTCAAGGTCGCTTGTTATATGCGTGGAGAAAAGTATGCTTACGCCTTCGCGCTGAAGCGAAAGAAAAACATCCAGCAGATCATCGCGCGATACGGGATCGAGCCCGCTTGTGGGTTCATCCAGTATAAGCAGCTTCGCCCTGTGGCTCAGCGCAAGCGTGAGCGCATATTTCACCTTCATGCCGGCGGAAAGCTGATCCGGCGTTTTGTTTTCATCCAACTCAAACTGCGCCATATAGCGGCGGTACGCCTGCTCGTCCCAATCATCGTAAAAGCGGCGCGTAACATCGGTTATGGTCTTGATTTTCTTTTTTACATAGTAATCTACGCCGCCTGAAACAAAACCTATCTGTTTTTTTATCTCCAGCTCGTTCTTTTCAAGTTCCATGCCGAAAAAGCGTATCTCTCCGCGGCTTGGATGCACCAAATTGAGTATTGATTTGAGCGTGGTGGTCTTTCCCGCGCCGTTGCGGCCGATAAAGCCCATTATAGTGCCTTGTTCAACCGAAAAGGAAATATCCTTCAGGCTGAAGGACGGGTATTCCTTGCATAATCCTTTTACGCTAAGCGCCTCCATTCAGGCAGCCTCCTTTTTGAGTAACATAGTTTGCGCAACAAGTGTTGCTTACATTATACACACATTGACAGCATCTTGTCAAGGCCGTGCGATTTGACATGGATTTTACATAACATTTCTTTTTGATTTTACATGGATTGAGTATCCTATAGTCATAAAGAAAATGATTTGAAGGAACCGAAAGGAGATAAGAATTATGAAGAAGATTATGATGATCGTACTTGCCGCGATAACAGCGGCGGCTATGTTTGCGGGCTGCGCAGCCGATAACGGCAGCGCGGGCGGCAGCGTTTCAACTGACGGCTCAACGTCCATGGAAAAGGTGATAGGCGCGCTTGGTGAATCGTTCATGGCGAACAACCAGGGTACAACGTTCACTTACAACCCCACCGGCTCGGGCTCCGGCATAAAGGCCGTGCTTGAAGGCCGCTGCGACATCGGCCTTTCCAGCAGGAGCCTGAAGGACGACGAGAAGGCCGAAGGGCTTAAGGAAACCGTACTTGCATATGACGGCATCGCCATAATAGTGCATCCGGATAACCCCGTAAACAATCTTGACCTTGAAACCATCGCAAAGCTTTACACCGGCGAAATCACCAACTGGAAGGATGCTGGCGGCAGCGATGCGGAAGTGGTGCTCATAGGCCGCGAGGCGGGCAGCGGCACAAGGGACGGCTTTGAATCCATCACCGGCACCGCCGACAAGTGCCGGTATCGCCAGGAGCTGACCTCCACCGGCGACGTTATAACCACCGTATCCCAGAACCCCAACGCCATCGGCTACGCTTCCTTTGCCTCTTTGAAGGACAGCGTTAAGGCCATGACCGTTGGCGGAGTGATCCCAACCGAGGACACCGTTAAGGACGGCAGCTACGTTGTGCAGCGCCCGTTCGTGCTGGTAACCAAGGAGGGTACGGCTCTCAGCGAAACCGCACAGAAGTTCTTCGACTACGCCACCAGCGCCGATGCGGCGGACATAATCGCCAAGGCCGGTGCGGTTGCCGCGAACTGAGCGTGAACAATACAAACCTTAATGATCGGGCGGCCGAAGGGCCGTCCGACAGCCACGTTAATAAGAAAGGAGCAGGCATGAAGCAGAATAAGAAGCATACAGCAAAGCCGATAGAAGCCATTGTGCACGGAATATTCCTTGTGGCGGGACTTATAACCGTGGGCTGCGTGCTGCTGATAACGGTTTATCTTATAATATCCGGCCTGCCCGCAATAAAAGAAATAGGCCTTATACCGTTCCTGTTCGGCAAGGTGTGGGCGTCCACGGCAAAGACTACCGAGCCTTCCTTCGGCATACTGCCGTTTATACTGACCAGCGTATACGGCACATGCGGCGCAATAGTGCTGGGCGTGCCGGTAGGCTTTATGGCAAGCGTGTATATTGCAAAGCTTGCGCCGAAGAAGCTGAAGAATGTTATGCAGTCGGCAGTCAGCCTGCTTGCGGGCATACCAAGCGTTGTATACGGCCTTGTGGGCATGCTGGTGCTTGTGCCGGGGATAAGGAAGTTGTTTAACGTGCCGGACGGCGCAAGCCTGCTGGCGGCGATAATAGTGCTGGCAATAATGATACTGCCTTCAATAATAAAGGTGTCCGTAACGGCGCTTGAGGCCGTGCCGAAGGAATACGAGGATGCATCGCTTGCCCTTGGCGCGACCGAGGTGGAAACATATTTCAAGGTATCCGTCCCCGCGGCGCGCAGCGGCATTGCCGCGGCGGTGGTGCTGGGCGTTGGCCGCGCGATAGGCGAGGCAATGGCGGTTATGATGGTTTCCGGCAATGCGGCGAATATGCCAGGGCTTTTTGAAAGCGTAAGATTTCTTACCACAGCCGTTGCAAGCGAAATGTCCTATTCCGGCGGGCTTCAGCGGCAGGCGCTGTTTTCCATAGCGTTGGTGCTGTTCGTGTTCATAATGCTTATAAACGCGGCGCTCAATTTCTTCCTGAAGCGGGACAAGGAGGCGTAAATAAATGAATAAAAAGCTTTCGTTTGGCCGCAGGGCATATATATACGGCATGAAGGCGCTGATGTATGCGTCAACAGCCGCGATAGGCGCGCTGGTGCTGTTTTTGATAGGGTATGTGCTTTACCGGGGCATACCGAACATAACGTGGGAGTTTTTGACCACGGCGCCCAGCATACTGAACGACACGATAGGCATTTGGCCTGATATACTGAACAGCATTTATGTTGTGATAGCAACCATAATAATCGTGCTTCCGCTTGGCGTATGCGCGGCAATATATCTTAGCGAATATGCATCGAACAAAAAGCTTGTACGCGTTATAGAATACGCTGCGGAAACGCTTTCCGGCATACCGAGCATTATATACGGCCTTGTCGGCATGCTGTTCTTCTGCGAATTTTTGAAGATGCAGACCTCGCTTATGGCGGGCGCGCTCACGCTTGTTATAATGAACTTGCCTACGGTAATGCGCACAACGCAGGAAAGCCTTAAAACTGTGCCGCAGAGCTACCGTGAAGGCGCGTTCGGCCTTGGCGCGGGCAAATGGCGCGTAATACGCACGGTGGTGCTGCCGGGCTGCGTAGACGGCGTTATAACCAGCTGCATACTGTCTGTCGGCCGAATACTCGGCGAATCGGCTGCGCTGCTTTTCACGGCGGGCATAGCGCACGCGGTGAACGGCTTCTTCATGGGGCTTAAAAGCTCCGGCGCGACGCTTACGGTAGCGCTGTATATTTATGCAAAGGAGCGCGGCGAATTCGGCGTTGCGTTTGCGATAGCGGCAATACTTATGCTGCTGACGCTGATAATAAACCTGAGCGCGGAAGCGGTTGCAAGAAGCTTTAAGAAAAAAAGGCAGATATAGTAAGCGCATGGAAGGGAGAGAGAATATGGAAGCCAATGAAAAGAGCATTTTGAGCGTGAAAGAGCTTTGCCTATGGTACGGCAATCATCAGGCGCTGAAAAATATAAACATAGATATACCTAAAAACAGCATAACGGCGCTGATAGGCCCGTCCGGCTGCGGCAAGTCCACGTTCCTTAAAACGCTTGACCGCATGAATGACCTGATACCGGACGTTAAGATAACGGGCAGCGTTGAATACAAGGGGGAGGACATATTCGCGCCGGGCGTTGACGTGAGCGAACTGAGGCGGCAGATAGGCATGGTGTTCCAAAAGCCTAATCCGTTCCCCATGAGCATATATGACAACATTGCCTACGGCCCGCGCACCCACGGCATAAGGAACAGGGCCAAGCTGGACGACATTGTTGAAAAGTCCCTGCGCGGCGCGGCAATATGGGACGAGGTAAAGGACAGGCTGAGGAAGAATGCGCTTGGCCTTTCCGGCGGGCAGCAGCAGCGCCTTTGCATAGCGCGTGCGCTGGCGGTGGAGCCGGACGTGCTGCTGATGGACGAGCCCACGAGCGCGCTGGACCCCATATCAACATCAAAAATAGAAGAACTGGCCATGCAGCTTAAGGAGCAATACACAATAGTCATTGTTACACACAACATGCAGCAGGCCGTAAGAATATCGGACAACACGGCGTTTTTCCTGCTGGGCGAGCTTGTTGAATACGGCAAGACGGAGGAGATGTTCTCCCAGCCCACGGATAAGCGCACAGAGGATTATATTACAGGGAGGTTCGGATAATGAGAAGCCGGTTTGACAATCAGCTTGCGGAGCTGAACAGGGAACTGATAGAGATGGGCGCAATGTGCGAAGAATCCATAGGCATGGCGCTGAAGGCGCTTATGGAAGGCGACAAGGCGCTTGCGAAAAAGGTTGCCGGGCTTGACGTGGCGATAGACCAGAAGGAGCGCAGCATAGAATCCATGTGCCTGAAGCTTTTGCTCCAGCAGCAGCCCGTGGCGCGCGATTTAAGGCAGATATCCGCCGCGCTTAAGATGATAACCGACATGGAGCGCATAGGCGACCAGGCGGAGGACATTGCGGAGATAATAACCTATCTTAGCGACAGGAGCGCCGCCAACGAGCAGCTTATGCGCGAAATGGCGAACGCGGCAATAAAAATGGTTACGGATAGTGTGGACGCATATGTAAAACATGATACAATAATGGCGGAGAAGGTCATTGCCGCGGACGATGTTGTTGATGCGTATTTCGACAGGGTGAAGCGTCAGCTCATCGAAAGAATAGCGGCCGACCCTGCGGACGGCGAATATGCGCTGGACCTATTGATGATAGCCAAGTATTTTGAGCGCATTGCCTACCATGCGGTGAACATTGCCGAATGGGTCATATTCTCCGTAACGGGAGTGCATAAGGAGGACTAAAGTGCATGATATGGTGCGTGGAGGACGACGCAAGCATTCGGGACATAGAGGTGTACGCGCTGAACTCAGCCGGCTTTGCGGCAAAGGGCTTTGAGGACGGCAGCAGCTTTTATGCCGCCATAACAGGCGAAAAGGAAAAGCCGCAGCTTATAGTGCTGGACGTTATGCTGCCCGGCATTGACGGAATAGAGCTGCTAAGGCGCATCCGTGCGAACGCCGCACTGAAGCAGATACCCATAGTCATGGCCACGGCCAAGGGCAGCGAATACGACAAGATACAAGGGCTTGACCTTGGCGCGGATTATTATTTGACCAAGCCCTTCGGCGTGATGGAGCTTATATCCTGCGTGAAGGCGGTGCTTAGGCGATGCGGCGCGGCAAAGGAAGCGGACACGCTTTGCGCCTGCGGCATAAGCATGAACACGGCTGAGCATACCGTGAGCGCAGACGGGGAACGAATAACGCTGACATACAAGGAATATGAGCTGCTGAAGCTGTTCCTTTCCCATATGGGCACGGCGTTCACAAGGGAGCAGCTTATGGAGCTTATTTGGGGAACGGACTACATGGGCGAAACGCGCACCATAGATATGCATATACGCACGCTGCGCCAAAAGCTTGGCAAATGCGGCGAAAGCATCAAAACCGTAAGAAACGTTGGCTACCGGATGGAGGAATGGCAATGACGAAAAGAATATTCAGGGCTATAATGCTTGTTGCGGGCATAATACTGCTCTCAAGCCTGCTGATAATAATGGACTGCTTATACGAATACTTTGCAAGCCTGCAGGAAAACGAGCTGAAGGATCAGCTGAGCCTTGCGGCGGCGGGCGTTGAGCAGGGCGGGGAGGATTACCTTGCCCGCGTGAAGAGCGAAAGATACAGGCTGACATGGATAGCGCCCGACGGCACGGTGAAATACGACAGCGGCAGCGATGCAGGCGCGCTGGACAACCACGCCGAGCGCCAAGAGGTACAGCAGGCTATGGCGGATGGCGAGGGCCAAAGCACGCGCTATTCGGCAACGCTTATGCAAAAGACGATGTATTACGCAAAGCGGCTTGACGACGGCAGCGTAATAAGAATATCCGTAAGCCGGGCGACAATCGCCACGCTGGCGCTGGGCATGCTGAGGCCTGTGGTGATAATAGTGCTGGCGGCGCTTGTACTGGCGATAGTTATGGCGAACAGGCTGGCGCAGAGAATAGTTGCGCCGCTGAACGCGCTGGACCTTGACAATCCGCTGGACAACGACGCATACGAGGAGATAGCCCCGCTGCTGAGCCGCATAAACCGCCAGCATATGCAGATAAATGCGCAGATGCGCGCGCTGGACAAGAAGAAGGACGAGTTCAACGCCATAACCCGCAGCATGAACGAAGGACTTGTGCTGCTGGATGAAAAGGGGAGCATAATAAGCATAAATCCCGCGGCAAGGCAGCTATTCAACGCGGAAGAAAACTGCGCGGGCCACGATTTTATTACGGTGGACAGGAACCCCAAGCTGAGCGAGGCCATACACGCCGCA
>OKSL01001105.1_pt1 | contig 10578 bp, 8 predicted proteins | sample 1606251 | NCBI WGS metagenome assembly OKSL01 (sample SAMEA3879543, study PRJEB24766) | human gut metagenome | biome: human-associated habitat; feature: feces | place: USA | collected 1985/1987 | reverse complement strand
GCTGACGCGCCGGACGGGGATTTTGCTTGTTGGGAAGTTTCCCAAACCCTCTTTTGCGGAGGGCTTCACCCTCTAAAAATTTTCAAAAATATTTGGCAGAAATGCGGGCGTACCCGTAGTAGACCATGCAGCCAAAAAATGCAGCTTATGACGCTGCCGCAGAGAAAGGAGGTTTTTCACTATGGCAAGTTTACGGGACACCGTAAAGGACTATCAAGACGAGCTTAGGGACGGTATCGCATGGGTGGCGTTCTGGAAACAGGGGCGTTCATGGAACGCGGAATATTTTCATCTTGATATGGACGATACGCTCTACCCGGAGGACAGGAGCCGGTTAGAGGAAATAAAAAGCATTGACCCCGCCGCCGTTATCTTAAACGGCTACTATTGCGGGCATTTAGGCGAGGACATGAGCCTTGACGAGCTGACCGCCGGAGTGCGTTACCACTACGAAAACAGCATGAACGACATTGACGGTTTTATCGGAGCGCATGACGACAGGCTTCCCCCGGAGGTTATCGAGGAAGCGAGGGCAGCCGCCCATGAAGCGGGGCTTCCCTTTTCCGAAAAGCCCTACCGGGACGGGGAGGATTTTAACCCCTATGTATTTGACGGGAGCATGAGCATTGAGGATTTTGAGCTTATGCACCGCATGATTGAAAAAGAAAGGAGCGAACAAATGGCAGAACCGATTTTAAGCGGCTATCTTTCCAATCTTGGGAAGTACACCGAGGGCAGACCCGCGGGCGAATGGGTGACATTCCCCACGACTGCCGAACATCTGAAAGAAGTCTTTGACCGTATCGGGATTGACTTCAAGCACTATGAGGAATGGCATTTCACAGAATTTCAATCCACTATCCCCGGCTTGACGGAGCATTTAAGCGAGTATTCCCACCCCGACGAGCTGAACTATTTAGGGAAGCTCTTGGAAATGCAGTTTGACGACGACCGGGAGAAATTCATTGCAGCCATTGAATACGGCGACCATGCCGACAGCTTACAGGACATTATCAACCTTGCACAGAACCTTGACTGCTACTGGATTTATCCGTCCGTCCACAATGAAGAAGAATACGGGCGTTATCTGGTTGATGAACTGGAAGAACCGGAACTTCCCGAAGAAGCGAAAAAGTATTTCATGTATGAGGAATACGGGCGGGACGCTTCCATTAACGACGACGGTATGTTTACCGAAAAGGGCTATATCTACAACAACCGCAACACCTTTACAGAATGGTACGACGGGCGCGACGTGCCGGAGGAATACCGGGTAACGCCGCAGCCCCCGCAGCCGGAAAGACCCGACCCGTCAAAGGTAGAAATGGACGCAGCCGCGCCGGGGCAGAGAACGGCGCAGACCGCAGAGCAGCCACAGGAGCCGCGCCCGGTTATCCCTATCGTGCTGACGAGCGAGAAGCCCGCCGAAAAGCTCAAAGAGATTACCGACCGTCTGGAACAGGGTATTGCGGAACTCTTTGACAGCGAGCGTTACCGGGAATATCTGAAAGTCATGTCAAAATTCCATAATTACAGCTTCCGAAACACCGTCCTTATCGCCATGCAGAAGCCGGACGCTTCCCTTGTGGCGGGCTTTTCCGCTTGGAAGAACAACTTTGAACGAAACGTGATGAAAGGGCAAAAGGGAATTAAAATCATTGCTCCGTCACCCTATAAAATCAAACAGGAAATGCAGAAAATCGACCCGCACACGCAGAAGCCCGTTATCGGCAAGGACGGGAAGCCCGTCACCGAGGAAAAGGAAGTCACCATACCCGCCTACAAGGTGGTATCCGTCTTTGACGTTTCCCAGACCGAGGGAAAGGAGCTGCCGGACATTGCGGTTGACGAGCTGACAGGCGACGTTGACCGCTACAAGGATTTTTTCGCAGCCCTTGAAAAGACTTCCCCCGTTCCTATCGCCTTTGAGAATATCGAGGGCGGCTCTCATGGCTACTACCACTTGGAGGACAAGCGCATTGCTATCAACGAGGGCATGAGCGAATTACAGACCTTAAAGACCGCTATTCACGAAATCGCCCATGCGAAGCTGCACGACATTGACCTCAACGCGCCAAAGGACGAGCAGCAGCCCCACGTTGACCGCCGCACCCGCGAAGTCGAAGCGGAAAGCGTCGCCTATACTGTCTGCCAACATTACGGGCTTGACACGTCGGACTACTCTTTCGGCTATGTCGCCGGGTGGAGCAGCGGGCGGGAGCTGTCCGAGCTGAAAAGCTCCCTTGAAACGATACGCAGCGCAGCCGCCGAGATTATCAATTCCATAGACGAGAACTTAGCGGAGCTGCAAAAGGCACAGGACAAGGAGCAGACCGCCGGACAGGAGCAGCCCACCAGAGAGGGACAGGAAGCCGCGCCGGAGAAGCCGGATCCGGAAGCAGCCGCACCGGGAAAATCCGGCGCACAGGAAAAAGCGGGCGCAGCCCCGAAAGAAGCCTTTACCCCGGAAACGATTTACAGAGTGCGCCGGAACCCTTACAGCGACAGCCGGGAAAACAGCTACCTCTTGCAAGCCTATGTGACACAGGAGAACGGGCGGGCGAAAATGGGCGACGTGCTTTATACGGGAACGCCGGAGAAATGCCGCGAGCTTATGGGGCAGCTCAAAAGCGGCGAGCTGACCGAGGGCGACGTGAAGCAGCTTTACGCAAAGGCACAGGAAACGGCGCAGACCGCCGGACAGGACAAAGACACCTTTTCCATTTACCAGATAAAGGGCGGGGACGAAACAAGGGATTTCCGCTTTGAGCCATACGACCGCCTGCAGGCGGCGGGAAATGTGGTTGACAGGGCGAACTATGAGCTTGTCTATTCCGCGCCCCTTGCGCCGGAAACTTCCCTTGAAGATATTTACACCTGTTTCAATATCGACCACCCCAAAGATTTTAAGGGACACAGCCTTTCCGTTTCCGACGTGGTAGTGCTTCATCAGGACGGACAGGACGCGGCGCATTTCGTTGACAGTGTAGGTTTTCGGGAAGTGCCGGAGTTTTTACAGGAGCAAAAGCAGCTTACCCCGGACGACTTGGAAACGGGCGAAACTGTCAAGACACCGAGGGGGACTTTCCATGTGACCGCCATGAGCCGGGAGCAGATAGAAGCCGCCGGATATGGCTTTCACCACCAGTCGGACGACGGAAAGTATCTGATTATGGGGAACGGGACGCGGGCGTTTGCCGTTGCCGCAGAGCAGCCGGAAAAGGCAAACCCTTTGAAGCACGTCGAGGACACCGTAGAGCAGAACGACAACAACTTTGACGGTATCATCAACAACACCCCTACCGTTGACGAACTGGAAGCAAAGGTTAAGGCGGGAGAAACAATTTCCCTTGTTGACCTGGCTAACGCGGTCAAAGCCGATAAGGAGCGCGGCAAGGGCAAGCCGGAAAAGCCGCTGCCTGCACCGAAGATAAAGAGTACATCCGTCAAAGCTGCGGCAAACCCTGCTCCAGCAGCAAAGAAACCGGCGCAGCAGCTTCAGCAAACGGCCGTGCAGGCAAAGAAGGCTGCAAAGACTGCCGTGGAGTTATTAAGACGAGCCGCTGGGCTGCTCCGCCGTGCCGTCACAGCTCTGATCTCCGCACTGGCCGGTTTGGTAGGCGGGAGCGTTGTTCTGGCGGCGCTGGCAGTCATTATCATCATCGCGGCCGTGGCAGGCTCGCCCTTCGGCCTGTTCTTTGCTGCGGAGCGCAGCGCATCGAACACGGTGTCGGTGGCCGAAGCGGTGACGCAGGTAAATATTGCCTACAACGCAAAGCTGGAGGAATTGCAGGCCGGCGACTATGACAGCATCGACATCCAAGGGCAGGCCCCGGACTGGCCGGAGGTGCTGGCCGTCTTTGCCGCCAAGACCGCCGGCGCGGAGGATGGCGTGGATGTTGCCACGCTGGACGCAGACCGGGTGGACCGTCTGACCGCCGTGTTCTGGGATATGACGGAGATCACCTCTTGGGTGGAGACGATAGACCATCCTGGCAGTGATGACGATGATGGCTGGACGGAATATATCCTGCACATCACCATCACGCCAAAAACGGCGGATGAAATGCGGGCGGCCTACGCCTTTACCCGGTATCAAAACGAAGCCTTGGACGAGCTGTTGGCAGATCGGGCAGCGCTGGCTTCCCTGGCCTCCAGCCTGACGATCACCAATGCGGACGCAGTGCAAGTGCTTCACAGCCTTCCGGCAGACCTCTCCCCGGAGCGCAAGGCTGTGGTTCAGAACGCATTGACGCTCTACGGAAAAGTTCCGTACTTTTGGGGCGGAAAGAGCCTCGTGATCGGCTGGGATTCCCGCTGGGGCGAGCTGCGGCAGGTCACAGCCGCAGGCAGCTCCACCACCGGCACCTATCGGCCTTACGGGCTTGACTGCTCAGGATGTGCGACACGTTCCTAACTGAAAAGGTTAGGCGTGAAACAAAAAATAAGGATTGAAAGGAGCCAGATAAAGTTTCATAGAACTGATATTCCAAGAAGTGGAATGACGGGGTAACGCCCTGAAACGCTCCCCTAAGCTCGCGGTATGCGGAGAGGTGCGCAAACACCAAACCGTGTAAAGCCCGCTAAAGACGGCTGAGAGCTACCCTAACGCTGGGAGTCTCCCAGAGCGAGGAAAGTGCGCCAGAGGTGGCGTGTGTAGGTTATAGGCCGGGGGTCTATAAAGCGTCCATGGTGAGAATGCAGGTTCGTGACCTGCCGGCGAATGTCCGAGTGTACGGGTCTAAATGCAGACATGGTAGAAATGCCATGACCGCCAAGCGCGGGGTACGTGGGGTGGAGTAAGGTTAGTCCGGGATAAAACACCCTGCCGTGTTACAGGCACGGCCAAGCGTACAGGCTTAAAGGACACACCTAAAGACGCCATGAAAAAGATAGGAATATCGGAACGTGGAAAAGTTAGAACATGGAGCATTTGCGTGCAATGAAGTGTTGGCGAGGGAAAGCCGCAAGGTATAACCCGCCTTTATCTAACCGAGAGCGATGTCATAGTACCGATGAAACCGTGATAATAAGCGGTGGAGGGATAGGCATTAGTCATAGATTGAAAGAACAAATCAGAATGGAAAATGCAAAGGTTCGAGTACGACTAAGAAAGGCCACTTCTCGGGAAAGAGGAGGATGCCGACTTTGCCAACCGCAACGAAAGAACAGAAAGTGCAGAAAATCCGAAACGCTGAGTATTATGATTTTCAGGGTGTACAGGACACTTTATACACACAGAGCAAAGAAAACAAAGTGTTCAGAAAATTGATGACAATTATTCTTTCAGAAGAAAATATCATGCTGGCCTATCGCAATATCAAGAAAAATACAGGAAGTCATACACCCGGCGTGGATGGAAAAACAATCAAAGACCTGTCCAAGTGGCAGGAAGATAGCCTGATAACCTATATACGCACCAGATTAAAACACTATATTCCCCAACCGGTAAGACGTGTGGAAATTCCAAAAGCCAACGGTAAAACAAGACCGCTGGGTATTCCGACCATCATGGACAGATTGATACAGCAATGCGTCCTCCAAGTAATGGAGCCAATTTGTGAGGCGAAATTCCATGAACGGAATAACGGTTTTCGCCCATGTAGAAGTGCAGAACACGCCATCGCACAAGTTTACAAATTCGTACAGCGCAGTGGACTGCACTTTGTGGTGGACATTGATATTAAAGGGTTCTTTGATAATGTCCAGCATGGGAAACTGCTGAAACAGCTTTGGCAGATGGGTATTCGGGATAAAACCTTGCTCTCCATCTTGTCAGCTATGCTAAAGGCAGAAGTCGCAGAAATCGGCTTCCCAGGACGGGGAACGCCGCAAGGCGGCATCATCTCGCCGTTGCTGGCAAATGTGGTACTGAATGAATTGGATTGGTGGATTTCCAGTCAATGGGAAACTATACCCACACACCATCAATATGCGGTTACCATTGCGCCAAACGGAACAGCGAGTAGAGGAAAGACTTATCGCGCATTGCAAAGCACGCAGTTAAAAGAATGTTGGATTGTCCGATATGCGGATGACTTCAAAATTCTTTGCCGCAAGCGCAGTGATGCGGTAAAGCTATTTGCCGCCACACAACAATGGCTGAAAGCGCGTCTCGGATTGGACATTAGTCCTGAAAAGTCGGGGATAGTGAACTTGAAAAAGCATTACACTGAATTTCTGGGCATCAAAATCAGAGTGCGTCAAAAAGGGAAAAAAGCCAACGGATCACCAGGGTACACAGTTTACTCTGGGATGACAGATAAGGCATATCAGGCAATGAAATCAAAGGTTCAGCAGCATACCAGAACAATGGCACACCCGGCAGATACAAATGATGGGAGCCGTGCCGTAGATGCCTATAACGCCTATGTGCTGGGCATCCACAATTACTATCGTATCGCAACAAATATAACTCTGGATATGCGTAAAATAGCCTTTCTGGTCAAACACGAACTAAATGCACGCCTGCGAAGATATACGCAAAAATCGGGGGATAAACTCCCCAGTTATATTGCTGAACGGTATGGAAACAGCAAAATGCTTCGGTATGTATATGGACGGGCATTGATACCGATAGGGTATCTTAAACACAAAGCCCCCATGTTCAAGCCGAAGAAAGTCAATCGTTACACCCCAGAAGGGCGAGCCGAAATCCATAAAAGCCTCTCATGCGTCAACATTTCAATCCCAAGAGAAATGATGAGAAACCCCATCATGGATAGGAGTGTTGAGTACAATGACAATCGCCTATCGCTCTACTGCGGGCAAATGGGACGCTGCTATGTGACTAAACAGCCGCTGGAATTGGGGCATATGCACTGTCATCACCGCATACCAAGGCACTTCGGCGGAGATGACAAATACGGAAATCTGGTGTTAGTAACAGATGAAGTCCACCGCTTGCTTCATGCAACACAGCCAGATACGATTGCACATTATATGCTGAAACTGAAACCTGACAGCAAACAACTGAGAACACTAAATAGACTTCGCAGATGGCTGCAACTGCCCGAATTTCAATCCTATACATCTTATTAAAAAGAGCGGTTGTAATTTTCATTGGTGATTTCCATTTCAACTTACGATGGAACGCCGTGTGAGCTGAAAGGTTCACGCACGGTGTGGAGCGGGGGAAAACCTGGAGATAGTATCAAAGGGTTACCTATCGCTATTCGTCGATTGGGTCTTTTACAATGCCACAGGCGGCAGCTATATCATCGGCCATGGCGGCGGCGCCACCATGCAGCACTCGTATTGCACTGATATTTCATGGTCGGATGCCCAGCCCGGTGACTTGGTATTTTACCCGGATAATTCCCATGTAGGTATCGTCTGCGGCAAAGCCGAGGATGGCAGCCTGCTGGTGATCCACTGCGCCAGCGGATACAACAATGTGGTCATCACGGGAACGGACGGCTTTGCGGTTGCTGCAAGGCCGGGCTGCTTATCGGGTAATTGACTTTTTTCGACGGAGAAATATATTGCAAATCAAAGAGCCATCCTATATACTATGGGTGTAGAAGATGGTATTTTTCAGGCGACAGGAGGCGATACCATGCTGAAGCTGGAAATCAAATTCAATGATGCACAGATGCAGTCGGATCATAAGTATGCCCCGGAGTCCATTTATGCCGCACTGGATAAATCCTTTGCCAAGTATCATTTCCGCAGAGAGACACTTTCTGACGGGACGATCTGCTACTATGGAAACGGGATGGCGCGTGATTATGGCACCTTTGGCCGACTTATCACCACCTTGAAGGACAAGGAGTGGTTTATGGCCTATCTCATCAAGTGGCTTTGGTACAACAGTGATGACGGAGAAAATGAAGCAGACTTCACCGTGGAGGATGTTCTCTATCATTATGCCCACCGCGAGAGTGCTGCGTAATGGCGAGAAAAGAGGCCAAGCGCTTTAAGGCTCTTTATTTTGATTTGCGGATCAAGGATTTGGAAGAACACTATTCCAAAACCCGCCCCAAAGGCGCTTATGAGAAGATACAGAAATTCTTGATCAGGCGCAGCTTCTCACATGAGCAGTATTCCGGCTATCATTCTCTATATAAAACCACAGACTTGGAGATTTTCGATCTGATCCGGGATATGAGCGATACCTTCCCGTGGCTTCAGCACTGCGTCAACCATTTTGAAGTAACCAATGTTGGAGCCAACCATGACCTGATGGATCTGTTCATGGAGGATGTGGAAGATCCCATCGCTCTGTAAGCACTGTCGAAATTCGTCTCAAATCGAGACACATTGTTTCAGGCCCACACTGCCGTATCGGTAGTGTGGGCCTGCTTTTTCTTTTCCTAAAGCGACAGCGACCGCCGGTGCAGATACCAACAACTGATGCGATATGTAAAGCAGATACAGCTGTTGGCGCGTAAAGCGTCGAAAAATGCGTCTCATTTTGAGACGCATTTTGGCTCATTTCGATTTCAATATCCTGTCGGGGAATACAGATGCGTTGATAAGATCGGCAGGATCGACCTCCAGGGCATCGGCAATATCATAGAACACATCCAGTGAAAAGCTGTGAGCCAGATTAGGCGCTTCAATCGTGCTGATGAGAGAACGGCTGATACCGGCCTTTTCCGCCAGCTTCTCCTGTGACAGACCGCGCATTTTGCGAAGCGCGGCAATAGCGATCCCAAGCTGTATGAATCGGTCACGATTCTTGAAGGATACTTCTTTGCTCATACAGTGTCCTGCCTTTCTGATGATAAGAAAATTATACGGGTTCCCGCTGTTCTTTTCTGTATATATCAGAAAGCTATTGCTTTAATTAGTAAGCAATAGTATAGTATAAGAGAGCAGATGAGGGAAACTGAGAGAGAAAGCAGGTGGGCGTGATGATTCATCGCTGTGCGGTCATTGGCCAGCATCCCCTGCGCTTTCCGTGGGGCTTTGACGAGGAGGACACTCAATGCCGCCGCATGAAGCTGGAGCTGGCACAGCGTATCATGGAGCTGCACCAATGCGGGATAACAGAGTTTCAGGTGGCTTGCGATCATGGTGTGGGGCTGTACGCCGCAGAGATCGTCAACACGCTGCGGGAGAATGACCAGGCCCTTCGTTTGATCTGTGTCCTGCCCCACGAAGGGCAGGCGACCAAATGGACGCCGCAGCTCCGTGACCGCTATTTTGCGATGCTGGCAAGCTGCACGGATATAGACTGTATCTCACCCTATGAGCAGCCGGATGCTCAGTTTTCAGCTTATCAGCGGATCGTCGAGCGGTCGGATATGGTGCTGGCAGTTCACGATCTGAGCGCAAATGCTGACCGTGCGGAGGATCGGGCGCTGCGCTATGCGCTGGAAGAGCTGAAAAAACCTGTTCTTGTTCTGCATCCCCAAAAGCTGACCGTGCAGGTCTTTCCGCAAGGCTCTGAAAAAACAAACGGATAAACCAATGTTGAAATGCGTCCCGCCGTGGGGCGCGTTTTTTATCGCGCGGGCGTGTCTGCCCCGTATCGTACAATACCTCTGTGAGCAAGCTAAGAAAAACGATACGGAGGACGACACCATGAACGAGCTGCAAGCCTTTGAAAAGCACCTGCGCGAAAACGAGAAAAGTCCCGCCACGATAGAAAAATACCTGCGCGACGCCCGCGCCTTCCTGTGCTGGCTGGACGGGCGCGAGCCCACCAAGGAGCTGACCGTCTGCTACAAGGAAGGTCTGACCGAGCGATACGAGGCCGCCAGCGTCAACTCCATGCTGGCGGGGATCAACAGCTACCTGTCCTTTTCCGGCCGCGCTGACTGCCGGGTGAAGCCCCTGCGCGTCCAGCGGACGCTGTTCGGGAGCGAGGAACGGGAGCTCTCCCGCGAGGAATACGCCCGCCTTGTCCGCGCCGCGGGCGGGGCGCAGATCGGCGTTGTCATGCAGACCATCTGCGGCACGGGCATCCGAGTCTCCGAGCTGCGGCACATCACCGCCGAGGCGGTGCGGGAGGGCCGCGCTGCCGTCCGCAACAAGGGGAAAAACCGCGTGATCCTCATTCCCACTGCGCTGCGAAGGCTCCTGCTGGGCTATATGAAAAAGGCTGGCGTCACCACCGGCAGCGTGTTCCTCTCGAAGAATAAAACGCCGCTGGACCGTAGCACGGTCTGGCGGCGCATGAAAGCCCTGTGTGAGCGGGCGGGGGTGGACCCACGCAAGGTATTTCCCCATTCTCTGCGGCATCTGTTCGCCCGCGTTTTTTACAGCGTGGAAAAGGACCTTCTGCGGCTTGCGGACATCCTCGGCCACGCCAGCGTGAACACCACCCGCATCTACACCATGGAAACCGGACGGCAGCACATGAAGCTGCTGGAGCGCGTCAGCCGCGTGCTGCTCACATAATGACAATTCTGTTGCGGCACGGGCGCACATAATGACAATTCTGTTGCGCTGCCGCGCTCATTGTCTGATCCTCAACTGCTGAGAAGAAGAATAAAAGGGCGAAAAGGCGCAGAAAAGCAAGCCGGGAGAGAAATTCTCTTTCTTCCGGCTTTGCCGCCGTTGCAAATCCTATACTTTTGCTGCAAGTTTAGCTTGATAACACGGTGTGTTCTCTGATATAATGTAAGC
>OKSL01001103.1_pt1 | contig 10593 bp, 10 predicted proteins | sample 1606251 | NCBI WGS metagenome assembly OKSL01 (sample SAMEA3879543, study PRJEB24766) | human gut metagenome | biome: human-associated habitat; feature: feces | place: USA | collected 1985/1987 | reverse complement strand
TTTTTGTGTAATTTATTTAAAAAGAGTGCAGCATATGCTTTTGCAATTATTTCAGCAGTTTTTACCTTTGTTCCAGAAGCTGTCTTTCAAAAGATTACGTTGATTCCAAAAGAATCTTTTGAACAATTTGCGTGGATTTATATAAATATTTCAGAAATTAATATTATCATAAATCGTATGTTGGCTTTTGCGCTTGTATGGGGGATTGTAGCAGTTATATATGGAATCTATCTATGTTTACGAAAAAAAGTTAGCATGAAGGGGGATAATTATCAGATTACAGTTGAATACGGTGATTTGCTTAAAATAAAAAAATGTAAGAAGGTAATTACCTTTGATGAATGTTTTTCAACAAAGGTAGGAGATGCGCCTGCTGATATAAAACCAACGTCTATTTGTGGACAATATTTAAAGAGCAACCCCAATTTAAATATTCAATCATTAATATCTGGTTCGCAACTAAATCCTATCAAGAGCAGATCGAAGTATCAAAATAAGGAAAGGTATGAGTCAGGCAGAATAGTGCCAAATGGAGATGACTTATTATTGGCATTTGCTAAATTAGATAAAAAGGGATTGGGGAGATTAACACGTGATGAATATTTGGAATGTCTGACGATATTGTGGGAGGAAATAGATACATATTATGGGCAGACAGATGTATGTATACCTATTTTAGGATCAGGATTAACTCGTTTTGATGGCGGATCGGGGGCATCAATTTCTCAACAGGAATTACTTAATATGATGATTTGGTCTTATAAGTTAAGTTCTCATAAAATAAAATTGCCGCATAAATTAAGGATAATCTGTAAAAAGAGTGGAGATTTTTCGCTAAATAAAATTGATTCTCAAATATAGTGTGATAAAAAGAACATTATTTGTTAAATTTCTTGAGTAAGGATATGATCAAGGATTTTCATTGAATATAGATTAAAAATTTGAGAGTTGGTTATTGTACAATTAATGAGTTAGTATAAAGAAGAGTCATAGTCTCTGGTCAAAGAGTGCTATGACTTTTCTTTTCCCTCGATGAGATACTCATAGGAAACATTAAAAATTTCAGTAAGCGCTTTTAATTCTACATCTGTGACGTAGCGCTTATTAGTCTCAATTCTGGTGATTACATTTTTATCCATATCATACCCATTCAGCTGAAGCTGGTAGGCTAAGAGCCTCTGTGACATATTATGCTGACGGCGGAGCTCAATGAGCCTTTGGCTGATCAGGTTTTTCTCCCCGGTGGATGTTTTCGGTTTCGGCATATTTCTAATCCCTCCTGCAAATAGTGTTGGCAGGGTTGTCTCACTTTTTGCACTTTTTCTATTGATTTTACATGGGATTAGGAATACAATCGGTTGTAAAAGTGAGACAAATATACCAAAATAAAATGAGAGAATTAGTTGGAGAAAAACGGAGAGAATAAGAAAAAAGTGATCGTACCAGAGAAAATTTAAGAAGTGACTGCTTTTCCGGTTTAGAGAAGTCCGGAAAAGAACGCATTGATATCGGTATGGAAGATTTTAGCAAGGGCAACAAGTTCCGATATCTTGATGTTCATGCGGTTGGTTTCCAGCTTGGCATAGGTGCTTTTGGACATAGAAATTCCCATCAGGTTCAATTTTGCAATGACCTGATCTTGAGTAAGTTTATTCGCATAACGGATGGATTGTATATTTTTGCCGATATCCATATCTGGTCTGATTTTCTGCATCATAAAGTCCTCACATTTTCATAATATTTCGCAATAAAGAAACTTTATATTGATTTTACTGGGTTCACTTTTTATAATGTTTCGTAATAAGGAATTATTTACAAGAAGGGTGATGGGTATGCACCAAAAGGATATGGAACGGTTTGCTTTCCTGTTTTTATGCGGGAAGCGTGACAGGGAAATCTTATTGGGAAAAGAAAAGATGACGTTTTCAGACTTGGACAGGCTGACGTATGTGACAGATTTTTTAGGGCTAAACTTGTATAACCTGGAAATCTGGAATGAGTATGCAGGACAGTTTGGCGAACAGTTTCGGCAGTTGGAATTGCTATATGATGAGACTTGTAGCATCATGTCTTGGGAGTCGACAGAAGCAGATGAGCATCTGCATGAGCGATGGATCCGGGAATTTTGCATCCAGGTACCGGATAAGGAAATTCGGAAACAGCTGGAACAAATTATAAAACAACAATATCAGGAACAAGGGATGGTAGATCCCACAGAGACAGACATCGTATAGGTGCCTGTCTTTTTTTCGCAGAAAATTAGGGAAAAGATTTCGAAGGGAGGTGATAGGAAACGTGAGTATCAGTATCCATGAGTTACTGGCAGTAGCCAGGGAATCGGAAGGTGTGAAGGCAGTGAAGGGTGATGCCATACTGTGTGAGAAACGCTTTGCACCGGATACCCGATATATGGTGGAGTTTTTGTTGTTGGAGCAAAAGGAATGGTTCGGGGAAAAGGGAGAGTATCATCGCTATTTCCTGACAAAGGAAGCGTACCGTGAACTGATCGATCTGCAGAATCAGGAAGTCCTGCGATTTCAAAAGCAGGCGCTTGTTTTAGAGGGAACGCTGCATTATCTTCCAGCCCAGGCATTTGTCCGGGACCAGGAGTAGGAAGCTTAACAGGCTGGAAAAGAAAACATCTTTGCCGGAGCATAGCTCCGAGTCCGGGAGCTCTTTCACCGGAAATTTCTATAGAGCGAGAAAGAAGGGAGTGGTAAGCAATGATCATTGGAATCGACCACGGATATTATGCCATTAAAACAAAACAGGTGTGTTTCCCAACGGGACTGATGCGGTACACCTATGAACCTTATACCATGCAGAATGTTCTCCAATACGGCGGTGCTTATTATGTGTGTGGGACGGGGCGGCAGACTTTAGTGAAGGACAAGACTGCCAATGATAATTATTATCTTTTGACGTTGGCTGCACTGGCACAGGAGATTCGGAAACGAAAAGGGGAGAAAACTGCCAAGGTTGTTCTTGCAGCCGGACTTCCCCTTGCCGGGTTTGGAAGGGAAAAACAGAAATTTAAGGAATATCTGTTTCGGAAGGAACAGCCTGTCCGCTTTTTCTACGAGGGGGAACGCTATGAAATCCAGATTGAGGATGTGAAACTGTTCCCCCAGGGGTACTCTGCACTAGCCCTTTATCCGGAATACTTAAAAGATGAACCCTCTGTTCTTCTTGTGGATATTGGAGGCTGGACAGTAGATTTGATGCGTCTTGATAATGCGGTTCCCAATGCGGCTACCTGCAGAAGCCTGGAACTGGGTGTTATCCGTTGCATGGATGAGATTTTAGAGCAGGTGCGCAGAAACACCGGGCTGTCCGTAACGGAGACACAGATCGAGCGTGTTCTGAATGGAAAGCCCTGCAGTATGCCTGCAGAAGTTGTGTCTTTGATTGAGAAACAGGGCAGGCTTTACATTGAAAAGATACTGTCTGCGATCACCGAGGCAGGCTTTGATCTGCGGGCAGTCCCTTCCGTTTTCATGGGAGGCGGTGCTGCTATTTTCCAGCACCGTGTAAGCACCCAGGACCTCCTGTGTCGCCCGATTTACCTCACAGACGTCCATGCCAACGCAGCCGGATATGAACGGATTGTGGGGCAGATGAGGACGCTGTGAGCCGCCCGGTCTTTTCCTTTCGCCCAAACCTTAAGAACCCGGAGCATGAAAAAGCGTGGCAGATTTTAATGGAAGTTCCAAAAGGACAGAGGAATCAGTATCTGGTGGATGTGATTTTGGAAAAAGAAGAGCGGGAAACTTTGCGGAAACTGATTCAGGAGACGGTTCGGGAAGAATTGAAAAGTGGCAGTATGGAACGATTGCCAGCATGTGAAAAGGAAGAAATTCCAGATCAGATGCTGGATTTTTTATTTCAGATGGAGCAGGAGTAAAGGGGGTGAGGCCTATGGGCAAGGAAAGTATGGCATTGTTGGATATGCTTGGGTTTTGCATACATTTGACATGGATTCTTTAGTGGGTATTGTGAATAGCTTTCTTTCAAATTTTGGAGTATGTTGTGTATAACAAAACGAAAGGGGAAAACGCTTATGGCAGAGATGAAGAACATATGCGGAAAGATCCCGGTGGAATTACATGAGAAGGTACGAGCCGAGATCGAAGAAAGGGAAACAAGTACACAGATCTTTATCCGGCAGGTGATCGAAGAACACTTTAACAGACTGGAGAACAAAGGAGAAGAAAGCATGGAAAAAAGAACATTAGCAGTACAGGTCACAGAGGAATTATTCCAGAGAGTCAAATGGGCAGTCACAAAGGAAGGCATCAAACAGAAAGATTTTATCATCCGCATCATCGAAAAAGCGGTGGAAGAGGAACTGGAACAGCCGGAAGAAAACGCAGAAACAGATAGACTGGAAGAAGCAAAAGAAACTGCGGAAGATGTCTATGAAGAAGAGACTACCGAAGCGGAAACCGAAACAGTGGAAGCCGCAGAGGAAGAGGCGGATGCAGAAATTTCTGAGGATGCAGAGGAAGAAGAGATTCCGGAATCCGGGGAAGAAACCGAAGAGATCGCATAATGCCAAACAAATAGAACTATAAAACCAGCAGGCGGTGTGGGAGAAAAACCATGCCGCCTGTTTTTTTTATTCAGCAAAGGAGGTTGATAGCCGCAACCATTCGATTTTTTGATTTATTCAGCGGGATCGGGGGATTCCGGGAAGGGTTAAGACGTGCAGGCGGTTTTACCTGTGTGGGACACTGCGAGGTGGATGCTTATGCGGATAAGAACTACCGATTGCTGTTCGACACAGAAGGGGAGTGGTTTTGCAATGACGCAAGAACAATCGAAACTGAACGAATGCCGGACTTTGATCTTTTGTGTGCAGGATTTCCTTGCCAGGCATTCTCTATCGCCGGAAAGCGGGAAGGATTTGCAGATGCCAGAGGAACTCTGTTCTTCGAGATTGCCAGACTGGTTGCAGACAAGCGACCTGCGTATTTCATCCTTGAAAATGTTCCCGGACTGCTTTCGCATGACAAAGGCAGGACGTTTCACACCATCCTCAGTACGTTATCTGAGCTGGGGTACGGTGTGGAATGGAAAGTGCTTAACAGCAAGGATTTTGGAGTCCCCCAATCCAGAAAACGGGTGTATATTGTCGGATATCTTGATCGACGATGTGCCGGAAAAATATTACCTTTCCCAACAGCAAATGGAACGCCTCTTGTACAAATCCAGACAGGAAGGCAAGGGGAACGGATCTACAAAGCCGAAGGGTTAAGCTGTACCCTGACTTCCGGAGCCGGAGGTGTGGGTGGTAAGACAGGGTTGTATGAAGTGGGTGTTCCTATTAAGGAGAATACAAAGCAGGGATATAAGATGGCGTATCCAGGCGACAGCATTGACTTAGGATATGCAGGACTGAACACCAGAAGAGGGCGTGTGGGGCATCAGATCGCCCATACCCTTACCACAGGAATCCAGCAGGGAACGCTTCATTTTGTGGATCTGTCTCCGCCGCCTCTTGTCACAGAGCAGTGCAGGTGTCTGAATACCAGACAGTCCGGCATCCATAATCATAAAGGGGAATGCTCTGGTGTCTTAAAAGAGGAAGGCGCCAGGGCAGTGCTGACTCCGGGAAGAGAAGAAACTCGGCAGAATGGCCGGAGGATGAAGGAGCCGGAAGAGCCGATGTTCACCATTACTGCCACGGACCGGCATGGAGTTGCCTATCGGGGCAGAATCCGGAGGCTGGTGCCAAGGGAGTGTCTGCGGCTGCAGGGCTTTTATGACTGGCAGATTGACCGTATAGAACAGGAGACTTCGGACAGCCAGCTTTATAAACAGGCTGGAAATGGAGTGACCGTCAACGTGATCGAAGCCATCGGAACGCTTCTTCGGCAGGCAGATGCAGAAATCCGGGCAGAGGATGAAAAGACAAAGAGGTAAGGCAGTATGGCAATTGGAATTCAGGATCAATATTTCGGTACAGAGATTGAGATGACAGGAATCACCAGGCAGAGGGCTGCGGAGAAAGTAGCAGAACTGTTTGGAACAAGGGCAGTTTGCGACGGTGGATATTATGGGGTCTGGTCTGTGACAGATCAGGAAGGAAAGAAGTGGAAGTTCATGTATGATGGAAGCATCTATACGGAACGCAGAGAGCGTGGACGCATGGTTCGTGCCGGAAGTGAATACAGCACCGAAATGGTCAGTCCGAAACTGTCCTATGGAGAAATGGGAAAGCTGCAGGAAGTGGTGCGGTGTCTCAGACATCATGGGGCAAAGGTAAATGCATCCTGCGGGCAGCATGTGCATGTGGACGCTTCCAATCACACACCAAGAAGCCTCAAAAATGCTATGACCATTATGTATTCCAAAGAGGACATCCTGTTCAAGGCATTGAGGGTACAGACATCAAGGGAACAGGAGTATTGCCAGAAGGTGCGCCCCATTGTGTTGGAGAAGATCCGCCGGATGCCAAACAGCACCATTTCCATGGAAAAGTTGAAACGGGTATGGTATGGGGGCAGGGATGGAAGTCAGAATCATTATGACAGCACCCGGTACTATGCGTTGAACCTTCATGCAGTGTTTTCCAAAGGAACTTTGGAGTGGAGATGTTTTGAGAGTACCCTCCATGCAGGAAAAGTGCGGGCAAATATTACCCTGGCTCTTGCTATTTCCGCCCAGGCCATCAATCAGAAATGCACCCAGATGCGGAAAACGGAGATCACAGAGAATCCGGCATTTACCTTCCGTACCTTTTTATTGCGGCTGGGGCTCATTGACCCGGAATATAAAAATGTCCGGGAACATCTGCTTGCCAATCTGGAGGGTGACAGAGCATGGAGATATGACCGCAGTACCTATGAATGTTTGAATCGAAATCATCGGGCAGAGGATGCCCGTTAGGAGGTAAGAGATGAAAGAAACCTATTATTTTGCCTATGGCAGCAACATGAACTTAGACCAGATGGCGTACCGCTGTCCGGCAGCTTCCGTAGTGGAGAATGTCAAGCTGGAGGGATACCGCCTGACCTTTTGTGGCAGGGGGAAAGGAAGCGGTGTTGCCACTATTTTGCCGGAAGAGGGCAGCCAGGTGGAAGGGGTGCTTTGGAAGATCACACCGGAGTGTGAAAAAAGCCTGGACTTTTATGAAGGGTATCCCCACCTGTATGGGAAGGAGCCTGTTCTTGTTCAGGGAAAGGATGGTGTGAAGCGGGAAGTCATGGCATATACCATGAATGCACCCTATAAGGATCAGCCTGCCATCCCCTCGGATCTTTATTTTATGGGAATCGTGGAAGGCTGCCATCAGAATGGGATTTCCAGCCGATCTATAACCGATGCGCTAAAGCGTACAAGACAGGAAGTGGGAAAGCAAAAAGCCAGTCACAAGAAAACAGAAGTCAGTAGATAACAAAGCCGCAGGGGAAAGCCTCTGCGGTATTTTTAACGAAAAAAGGAGAATGCAATGAAGAGCAGAAATATCAAAACAAGACTTGCAGCCTTTGGACTCGCACTGCTTATGGGGCTTAGTCCGCTTGGGAACTTAGCGGATGTCCATGCGGCAGAAACAAAAAATCCGTCAGAGCCAGTGACGGAGAGTGCAGAAATATCTGAAACGGAACAGACAGAGGAAGTTTCAGAAGCTGCGAAACATTTGGTAACAGCAGAAGACATCACGAAAGATATTTCCGACAAGGATTTTATGGCGGAGACTTGTATGGAAGGCATCCATTACAATCCAGAACAAGAGGATGTTACCTTGGAACGTATCGAAGCGGAAGATGGAGGGAGCTACCATCCTGACCAGGCAGGAACTTATATCGCAACCTACTGGGTTGTGCCAAAGGATGCGCGTGACAGCTATTCTGTGAGCAGAAAGATCATCCTGACAGATACGGAAGGGCAGGCTCATACAGAAGAAAATGGCGGTCAGAAACAGAAGGAGGATACGAATTCTGAAGAAGATTCGGAGACGCCTGTGCAGGAGATCCCGGATGTGGAAGTGACGGTATCTGGGGAAGATGCAGATGCACAGGCAGCAAGGGAACTGGAAGAAAAGATTGAGGATGGGGAAGTGACGATGCTTTCCGGTGCGGAAAACACTTTCCGAGCAAAGGAAACCGTACATCTGGAAAAAGGGGAGACCATCTACTATCCAAGTTATATTGGAAATTACTTAACCTGCTGGTTTACGGTCAATGGAAAGATCGCTTACTGTCTGGAATCCCATCGTTCCTCACCGCCGAGTGGTGACTATGTGGCACAGGTATTGGACAGCAATAAGAACTTGCAGAAGGTGCTGTATTATGGTTATGGCGGTGCCGGGGATATTACAGGCAGTTATCTGTCCGGGAAAAGTGCAGAAGAGAAATATGTATATACCCACATCGCAGCCAGTTATGCCTATGCAGGTGAGGCAGGATTTACAGGATGTAAGTATGAAGATCTGGTAAACGCAGGCGTGATCGCCTATATTGACCACCTGTTTGCTATGGAAGAGCCGCCGAAGGGGGAAATTTCTCTTTCCAAGACTTCTGTAAAAGCAGTCCGAAATGGAAATGTACAGAAAACACCGGATATCACATTGTCCGGGGATCACCGAAACTACATTTCAGTCCATGTACCAAAAGACATCACCATTTATAACAAGACAAAGGGAACTTCCGCAGAGAATGGTGCGCTGAAGATCTATGGCGGGGATACATTTTATCTGACTGCCCCAATGCTTCATACCGGAAAATATTCCTCCGGGGAGCTGCATGGTTCTGTAGGGGAAACCTGGAGAACACTGGTATTATCCACAGGAAACAGCAATCAGGACATTGGAGTCTTTGAATCGGAGAAAGCCAATCCGGTAAGTTTTACGGTAGACTGGCTGGAGATGACAAGGATCGAGCTTTTAAAACAGGATGCGGATACCAAGAATCCTTTAGACGGTGCAGTGTATGGCATTTATACAGACAGCAAGTGTGAGCATCTTTTGATGGAAATGCCAGTTACCGGGGAAGAGGGAAAAGCAGTCAGTGATTATTTTGAGGCAGCCATCAAAACAGTATATGTGAAGGAGATCAAGGCTCCAGACAAGTATGCACAGAGTGATGTGATCCATAAGGTGGATGTGGAAGCCGGAAAGACGGTCACCATCTCAGCAACCGATGAGAGGGTGAAAGGTGCTGTCCATATCCAAAAGATCGATAAGGAGACACAGACCTTTCTTCCCCAGGGGGATAGTTCCCTTGCCGGGGCTGTGTATGGTCTGTATGCTAGAGAGGATATCGTCCACCCGGATGGAAAGGCGGGGGTTCTGTTCAAAAAAGACAGCCTCATCGCACAGGGTGTGATCAAGGAGGATGGTACCTTAGATTTTTCCGAATTGTATCTGGGGAAAATGTATGTGAAAGAGATCACTCCGCCGGAAGGCTATACGGTAGATCCAACAGAGTATGAGGTGGACCTTGCTTACGAAGGACAGGAAGTGGCAGAGGTAACCAGGGACCTGACGGTACAGGAACAGGTGAAAAAGCAGGCGTTCCAGCTGATCAAGATCAGCGAAGATGGAGACCAGACAGAAACAGACCTTGTGGAAGGGGCAGGTTTTAAGGTGTATCTGGTCAGCAGCCTTTCCAAAGTAGAGAGTGGGGAATTACAGCCATCCAATGGGGATCAGTTTACTGCGGAAGATTTCCGAGGTTATGATTTCAGTAAGGAAGAGGTGGCAGTGACCTATGTGGATGGCAAGGCTGTCCCAGTACAGGAGCTTATTACAGATAAAAAAGGATATGCTCTCAGTCCGGAGCTTCCGTATGGTCTTTATGTGGTAGAGGAAAGCACCGTACCGGAGAACTTGAAAGCCATCGATCCGTTTTTGGTGAAGGTTGATGAGGACAGCAGAGAACCGATGGTATGGCGTGTGTTCGATGACCGTCCGTTTGAGTTTTTGTTAAAAATCGTGAAAAAGGATGCACAGACAGGCAATCCGGTTTTAAAAGCAGGAGCTTCCTATAAAATCTTTGACATGGAAAAAGAGGAATATGTAGAGCAGACGGTATTCTATCCGAAGAAAGAGACCATCAGCGTTTTTAAGACCAATGAGGAAGGCTATCTGGTAACACCGGAAGAATTGAAATGTTCTACTTACCGGATCGAAGAAGTGAAAGCACCGGAAGGGTTTGTAAGACAGGGATATGAGAGTTCCTTGTATGAAGGGGAAAAAGTAATTTCTCCATTGGAAGTGACCGGAAAAGGCAGTTACAAAGAGAACCCGAAAGAGGGAATCGTGATCACGGTTTCTTCCGATACCGCCCATCAGATCGATCCCGATACCGGGGCAGTCATCGTGGAAGTCGAGCAGCCAAACGATGAGCAGGTGGGAAGCCTGACACTGACCAAAACCGGGGAACAGCCAGTGGAAGTGAAGGGGGATTCCCTGCTTGCAAAGGCAAAGAGACTGGCAGGAAAGATCAAAGATGCAGTGACCGGAGAGGATACCGATACCGGAGTGTTCCATGATTTTGTCTATGAAGAATCCGGTGTGGAAGGGGCAGCCTTTGAACTGTATGCCAACTGGAACAGCTGGAGAGTCAGCAGAAGAAAGCAAAAAAGCGG
>OKSL01001095.1_pt1 | contig 10673 bp, 8 predicted proteins | sample 1606251 | NCBI WGS metagenome assembly OKSL01 (sample SAMEA3879543, study PRJEB24766) | human gut metagenome | biome: human-associated habitat; feature: feces | place: USA | collected 1985/1987 | reverse complement strand
CCGTCGACCTCCAGCGTGACAGGCTGGCGTGCTAACCGACTGCACCACCGGGCCAGATAAATGGTGGAAAGTACAGGGCTCGAACCTGTGACCCCTTGCTTGTAAGGCAAGTGCTCTCCCAGCTGAGCTATGCTCCCAAAACACGTCAACCGCAGAAAATAGTATACCCTACAAAACGGGTATCTGTCAACAAATTTATATAATAACTTTTGCTAAAATTTGGCCCGTGCGCGCCCCACGCGTTTTTAGTAAGACGCGCACGGCTTTTTGCTTACAGCTCCTTCGCCGCAGCCTTGGCCGCAACGTAGGCCAGATCGCGCCCGTGGCACAGCGCAGTCTTTTCGTATTCCGCGCCGTAGCATGCGGCAAGGTCGCTCACGTCGCGCTTTTCGGCCGTGCCGTGCGCCGCTTCAACGGCGGCAAGCACCTTGTTGTCCGGCGATACTACGATATATCCATCCTTGGTGGCAACTACGGCCTGCCTGCGGCCCTTTTCGCCGTTGTCCACAAGGTTCAGGAACACAGTCCCCTCGGGCCATGCCTGCATACCCGCGCAAAGCACATCCGCCGCCGCGTCCAGGTTCAGCGCGGGGATGTCGCTTGAAAGCTCAAACACATGGCTTTGGGGCGCAAACGTTTTGCATACGCCCTTTACCGCCGCGGTACCAGCACCCATTCCGTAATCGGACAAAATAACAATAGGGGCAGTCATGGCGTCAGTTCTCCTTGGTGATGTCTATGGACCAGCTGGGGCCGGAGCCTATGCCGTACGTTTGGGCAAAGTTCTTCTGGTTCATTGCAAGGCCCATGAAGCCGGAGGAGGAGTTATACAGTATTTCGCAGCCGGGCGCGGCATAGCCGAAGGATTTGTTGAAAGGCATCACCTTATCGAACTTCACTTCGTCCTCGTGCTTTATAACAACGCGCACGTTATCGTTATGCACTATGCCGGTCTTTTCAAAGTCGTCTATGCGAATATTCGTCTCCAGATTGCCGAACGGTTCCATTATGTCCGGAATGGAGCCGTGCGCCTCGTCCTTGGCAACGGTGGCCTGCTTTATTTCAAAGGTAATGATGTCGTCCACGGGGTATTCCGGGCCAACGCCGGCAAAGTCTATAACGCCAGCGGCAAGCTTGGCCGCGCAGTACGCAAACAGGTCGCGCCCGTGGAATATGCTGGTCTTTTCCGTTCCCTTCAGGCGGTTTACGGTTTCGTCAATTTCGCGTATGGCGTCTATGCCGAATTCCTGCTTGATATATGTGAGCGAGCCGTTATCCGGCGTTACAACATAGTAACCGTTGCAGGTATGGGCAACGCTTGCCCTTCTCGCCGTGCCTACGCCGGGGTCAACAACGCTTACGAACACCGTGCCGCCCTTCCAATACGGTATAGTATCCCTAAGCAGGAAAGAGCCCTGCCGCATGTCGAACGGGCGTATCTCGTGGTTCAAATCGAATACGTCAAGCGACTGATCCACCATTCGTATAACACCGTACATGCTGGCAACAAAGCCTGTGGTGAGGCCAAAGTCCGTTTGAAGCACTATATCGGGTAACATATTGGGTCAAATCCTTTCTATGGTCATAATGTAGCCGGAGATATCCGCCCCGGGAAGCAGCGTTTCCGGAATATATGCCGCGGCAAAGCTCTTCTGGTTCAGTCCCATGCCCATATAGCCGCTGCTGCCGTTGAACAGCACGCTTTTGCCGAATTCAACATAACCGAAGGAGCGTTCATACGTTGTTTCCGCCTCGAACCGTTTTTCACCGTTATGGGTGAGCGTAAGGCGTACCGCGTCGCCAAAGGCTATGTTGGCGTTCGCAAATTCATCTATGCGCACGTTCAGGTTAAGATTGCCGAAGTTTTTAAGCACGCTGAAAAGCCCGCACTCAACAAAGCCGTCCTTAACAGCGCTTTCGCGCATATTGAAAACGTTAAGCTCCGCTATGGCAATCTCGCTGCCCAAGGAGGCTATATCCACGCCCTGCGCAAGCTTGGCGCCGCAGTAAGCATACGTGCTGATGCCCGCGGGAGCCTTGCCTTCGTCAAGCGCAACGGCCTTCTCCGCGCCGAAAACGTTAAGCCACGCGGTAACGGTGCCGTTGTCGGGCGCAACTATATAGCGGCCGCACTTTGTTTTAAGCGCCACCGCGCGCGAAGGATTAGTATGATCCTCCACCACGGAAACATAAACCGTTCCTCCGGGGAAGAAGGGCAGCACGCTGTATATCATGCCGCCTGCGTTGAGCGCGTCCCCTTCGGGATAAAGATCGAGCACGGAATATATGTCAGCCTCCGGCGCAATTTTGAGTATATTGCCGCTCAGCGCTGCCGCGCGGCCGTCCGCCGTGCCGTAATCGGACTGTGTGGCAAGTATTGGACGCTGCATTTTTTCCTCCTTATATTTTGCTCACGCGCATTGTCCATTCCGGGCCGAAGCCCAGCGAATAATCGCGCGTAAGGTTGCCGCGGTTGCGTCCGGCCATTACGCAGGCCGTTTCACTGCTGAATACCAGCTTTGCGTTGAGCGGAACAAAGCCGAAGGACTTTGCCAGCGCAACCTCTTCATCCAGTATCACTTCGTCGTTATGCTTTATGGTCAGGCGCACATTGTCGCCGTATTCCATGCCCTGCTCCTTGAGCCATTCAAAGGGTATGTTCGTGCCAACAAGGCCGAAATGCTCCGTGGCTTCTATTATCATGCCGTATACGGCGTTCTCCTGCTTTTCGGGGTGCACATACGGCGCCATGACTATGTCGTCCACGCTGTATTCGGGGCCAACGCCTTCAAAGTCTATCACGCCCGCGGCAAGCCTTGCGCCGCAGTATGCGTATACGTCGCGGCCGTGGAAAATATGTATGTTCCTTGTTGTGGGGTAGCGGTTCACGCTTTCGTCTATTTCCCTTACGGCCACTATGCCTATGCGCTCCTTAACGTAAGTAAGGGTGCCGTTATCGGGGGTTACGATATAGCTGCCGTTGGATAGCTTCGCCACGCAGCTTTTCCTCGCCGTGCCTACGCCGGGGTCTACCACGCTCACGAAAACCGTGCCTTCGGGCCAGAAGGGGATGGTGTAAATCAATGCGTCGGACGCGGCAAGCACGTCGAACTGATTGATGGCATGCGTGGCGTCAAAAACCCTGAGCTCCGGGTCAACAATCATGGCCACGCCTCTCATCGTGGCAACCGAAAGGTTATCCACGCCGAAGTCTGTTTGCATTACAAATGCGCTTTTCATGTGTATCATTGCTCCTTTATGTGCTAAGGACGTTGCTCGGAAGCGCGTGCCTTTGCTCGCGGCTGCGCCGCCGCGTCCTTGCAAAGCCTAAGTTATTTATTGAACCATTTGAGGAAGAAAATATCCTCGAACTGGCTCTTTGCTATTATGTCCTCCTTCGCTATGAAGGGGCACCACATTTCCGCGGGATAGGGATTGATCATGCGGAAATATACAATATAAAACAGTATTGCCGCGCCAAAGAATATGGCTGCAATTCTGAGTATTTTGTCAAGCTTGGTCAGCTCATGCTCGGCGTACCATGTGCGCGTTTTAAGCCGGCCGTAGCCGCGAAGATCCATTGCGTTGGCAATGCTTTCAACCCTGCCGAAGGATGACATTACCAGCGGTATCAGCAGCTGGCCCGTGGCCTTGAGCCGCTTGCCGACGGAAGCTTTCTTGGAAAGCTCAACGCCGCGCATCTGCATTGAGTTGCGTATGTCTATAAACTTTGATGCAATGTCCGGTATGGTACGGTACGCAAGCGAAACAATGGTGCAAACCTTGTAAGGCATATGCAGAAACGCAAGGCCGGACGCAAATTCCGAAGGCGTTGTGGCCAGCGCGAACATCATGACCGTAAGGAAGGACGCAACGCGCTTCGTCATGGTGACGAGCAGGTACCAAAGCGTTTCCCTTGTTATGAAAAGCTTTTCGCTCGCCTGCCATATTATTGTGCTGCCGCCAACGTGGCTAAAGCCCGTGTCCGGCGACACTATCAGCAGCATTATCGATCCTATCACGCCCGTTGTAACAAGCATTACGGAAAGCAGCACTATGAGCGGCTTATAATTGGGGCGCATGGATATTATGGCGATTATGGGCACTATCATCAGCGCCGCTATAACGCGGATATCAAACGTTGCAATTATTGCAGCAGTGAACAGCAAAAACATCAGCACCTTTGTGCTGCCCGCCAGCTTATGCACGGGCGTGGGGCCGGGTACAAAGTTTATTACAAGCTTGTTATTCATGCCTTCCTTGCCTCCCTTTCATGCGCTATGAAGCGGCGCGTCACCTGCTCCGGCTCAAGGCCAAGATGCTTTGCCAAGGTGTAAAGCGAAGTCTGCTTCAGATTGGCGCGGGATATAACGCCATCGTTCGCAAGCACTGCGAAAACCTTGTCGTCCGCTATGACCTCGCCGTCGCTGAATACTATTGCGCGCTCCGTGTTTTCAAGCGCAAGGTGCATGTCGTGCGTTATGAAAAGTATCGTCTTTCCGTATTCGCGGTTCAGCACGTTTATAAACTTCATTATCTCCGTGTAGCTTTTGTAATCCTGCCCCGCGGAGGGTTCGTCCAGTATCAATACGTCCGGCTCCAGCACCAGTATGCTAGCCACGGTTATGCGCTTCTTCTGCCCGTAGCTCACCGTGTCCACCGGCCAGTTGCGCATTGAATAAAGGCTGCATGCGTTCAGCGCCGCCGTGGCCTTTTCGCGTATGGTATCCTGCGGCATTTCGCGTATGGTCAGCGCGTATTCAACTTCCTTCTTTATAGTGTCCTTTATTATCATCTGGTTCGGGTTCTGCATAACGTAGCCCACGCGCTCGCCTATTTCCTTTATGGAAAGGTTCTTGGCGTCCTGCCCGTCTATGCGCACCGTGCCGCTCTTTGGCCGCGCAACGCCGCATATCAGCTTTGCCGCGGTGGATTTACCCGCGCCGTTTTTGCCTATCACGGCTATGCGTTCGCCCCGCTTTATTGAAAAGCTTGCGTCGCGCACAACAGGCTTGCCCGCGTCGTATTCATATGTAACGTGGTCAAAGCCCACAACCTCGTCCGCCGTGTTCTCGGGCATAGGCTCGCTTTCCTCGGTAAAAAAGCGCATAAGCTTGCCCTTGGCTTCATCGGTAAAGCGAATAGTGTTTATGTCGCCCAGGTTCTCCGTGCCTTCCAGCTCACATCCGGCGTATTTCATCGCCGTAACGTAAAGCGGCTCCCTTATGCCGTGCTTTTGCAGCAGGTCGCTTTTCAGCAGCTCGTCCGGCGTCATGTCCGCGGCTATGCGCCCGTCCGCCATCAGCACTATTCTGTCCACGTTGCGGTGCAGCACGTCCTCCAGCCTGTGTTCTATTATTATTATGGTGCGTTCCTTGTCCCGCGCCAGGTCGTCTATCAATTCAACGGCCGTGTTGCCCATCTGCGGGTCCAGCGCGGCCAGCGGTTCGTCAAAAATAAGTATGTTCACGTTGCTGCCAAGCACGCCGGCTATGGCAACCTTCTGCTTCTGCCCGCCGGAAAGATTGAACGGCACCGCGCCCAAAAAATCGCTCATACCAACGGTTGCCGCATGCTCTTCAACAATCGGCACCATTTCGCGCCGCGGTTTAGCCTCGTTCTCCATGGCGAAGGCAATGTCCTCCGCAACGCTCAGCCCAACAAACTGCGCGTCGCTGTCCTGCAAAACCGTGCCCACGGTCTTGCTAAGCCCGTATATGCTGCTTTCCCGCGTCTCCTGCCCCATTACGGTAACGCTGCCGGTCATGGTGCCGTGGTGGGAAAATGGTATAAGTCCGTTTATGCAGTTGGCCAGCGTGCTTTTGCCGCTGCCGGAACTGCCCAGAATAAGCACTTTTTCGCCCTTATAAATGGTCAGGTTTATGTCGTGCAGCGTGGGCTCGTGCTGCACCTTGTACTGAAAAGAAAAATCCTTAAAAACTATGGCGGGTTCTTTCATTCGCGCATTTCTCCGGTCATAAAGTATTATTTCGCGGTCGCATTATGCTGCATCATAATGCATTACGGTTTTACCTAAAAAAGCGTTTGATTCATAAAATAAATTTGGGGGCGCCGAGCGCCCCCAATAAGCCGGTCAATATTGATCGCCCTTGTCCTCCTTCAGATTGGTACGGGACTTATAGCGGTTGGCAAGCACCAGCAGTATGGGTATGCCCACAACCACCAGCACCAGCGTGTTGCCAAGGGTGGCCGCAAGCGCCTGCAGGAAGGTGAGGTTGAGATCGCTGCCGTAGAACAGGGCGGAGAATATGGGGGTGATGATGCCGAAGGCGACCATGTTGCCCAATATGCAGCAAACGGCATAGATAACGGCATGCTTAACGGTGAATATGCCTTCCTTTATGTTGGCGCCGTAAACCGGCAGCAGGCCAACGCAGAACGCCATCACGGCATTGCCCACGGACCAATCGAACCACAGGCCCCAGCCGCCGATAAGGTCGGCAATCACGTTGCCCACGCCGCAGCATACCATTGCGGGCAGCGGCCCGAACAGCGCGCCCACTATAACGGGAATTATCATGGCGGTGGTAAGGCTGGTGTTGGTGAAGATGGGTATGCCGCCGTAGCACATCAGCACGCCAAAGAGCGCCGCGCCTATGGCAACGGCAACTATGGTCTTGGTGTTCCATTCGCCCAGGAGCATAGCGCCCACGTTCTTCTTCTTGATTTCCATGTGTAACCTCCTGTAAAAAATATGGATAAAATCGTATGCGGCGCATCAGCGCGCGCAAAAGCTATGCATAATTATAACATCATCCGGCATTATATACAATTATCCTAACTTTTATTTTGCGGTTTTGATATAGAAATTTTTTATATGTGGATAATCTCTCCTTCTTTTCGGGCACAATATGCAGCTTTGCGAAGGTTTTTTCGCCCAAAATGGTTTACAAGCGCCCATTTGACTGATACAATAATGTAGTTAGTGCGGCCAGCCGTCTCTTGGCCTGTACTTTAATAAAAAATAATATTCAGCAATACATACTGGAAAGGACAGCAAGAAGCAAGATGAAAGACTACACCGCAGCAAACATCCGCAACATAGGCGTATTCGGCCACGGCGGCGAAGGCAAGACCACCCTTACCGAAGCTATGCTCTTCAACGCAGGCCTGCTTGAGCGCCTGGGCAAGGTTGAAAACGGCACCACCACGACCGACTTCGATCCGGAGGAGATCAAGCGTACCATTTCCATCAACGCCGCCCTCGCTCCCCTTGAGTGGAAGGACACCAAGATCAACGTTATCGATGCCCCCGGCTTCTTCGATTTCTATGGCGAAGTCAGCGCCGCAATGGCCCTGGCGGATTCCGCCCTTATAGTCGTGGGCGCCGTATCCGGCCCCGTGGTAGGCGTTGAAAAGGCCATGAACATGTGCAAAAAGGCCGGCAAGCCCCGCATGATGGTCGTGAACCAGATGGATCGCGAAAACGCCAACTTCACCAAGACCATGGCCGAGATAAACGAAAAGTTCGGCCCCAGCGTCGTTCCCGTACAGCTGCCCATAATGGAAGGCGGCCAGTTCGTGGGTTACGTTGACGTTCCCAACATGACTGCCAAGAAGTTCGACGGCAAGGGCGAAAAGGAAATAGCCATCCCCGCCAACATGGAAGCCCAGGCGCAGAGCGTTTACGAAGCGCTGACCGAGGCCGCCGCCGAAACCGACGAAGCGCTGATGGAGAAGTTCTTCGAAGAAGGCGAACTCAGCCGCGAAGAGATACTCGCAGGCCTGAGCAACGGCGTTAAGGAAGGCATAGTCACCCCCGTGTGCTGCTGCGCCGCCGCGCCCAACATAGGCGTTGCCACGCTGCTGGACAATTTGGTGCATTATATGCCCTCCGCTGCCGAAGTTAAGCCCGCCACCGCTACCGATGCGGACGGCAACACCGTCAGCATGGCCGATTACGGCAAGTTCGCAGGCCAGGTCATAAAGACCGTTGTGGACCAGTTCGGCAAGTATTCCATAATAAAGATACATTCCGGCGTGCTCGATGCTTCCACCACGCTTTACAATGCCAACAATGAAAAGACCGAGAAGAGCGGCAACGTATTCATTATGCGCGGCAAAAAGACCGTTCAGGTCGATAAGCTCATCGCGGGCGATATAGGCGCGCTTGCAAAGCTTCAGTTCACCGCCACCGGCGATACGCTGTGCGATCCTTCCGCCCCCGCGAAATTCGCCCCCATAGACTTCCCCGCCTCCGCCATATCCCTGGCAGTATCCGCCAAGAAGCAGGGCGACGAGGACAAGGTTTTCGCAGGGCTGAACAAGCTGCTTGAAGAGGATCCCACCATCTCCCTTGAAAAGAATGCCGAAACCGGCGACGTGCTGCTCAGCGGCCTTGGCGAGGTGCATCTGGACGTTATCTGCTCCAAGCTGAAGAATAAGAACGGCGTTGAGGCTCAGCTGGCCGAACCCCGCATCCCCTATCGTGAAACCATACGCGCCACCGCGGAAGCCGAAGGTAAGCACAAGAAGCAGACCGGCGGCAGCGGCCAGTTCGGCGTTGTCAACATGCGCTTTGAGCCCCTCACCAACGGCGAGGACTTCGAATTCGTAAACGCCATAGTCGGCGGCGTAGTTCCCAAGGAATACATTCCCGCCGTTGAAAAGGGTACCCGCGAGGCCATGCGCCACGGCGTGCTTGCCGGCTATCCCATGACCGGCGTTAAGGCCACGCTGTTCTTCGGCAAGTACCATCCCGTTGACTCCAAGGAAGTGGCGTTCAAGTCCGCCGCCCGCCTTGCGTATAAGGAAGCCTGCGCCCATGCAGCGCCCGCCCTTATCGAGCCCATCTATCGTTACTACATACACGTTCCCAACGACTACGTGGGCGCTATCACCAGCGATCTGCCCCGCCGCCGCGGCGTGATGGAGGGCATGAACCCCACCGATGACGGCACCGAGGTCGTTGCCCGCGCTCCCATGGGAGAAATGGTCAAGTACGCCACCGACCTCCGCTCAATGACCCAGGCCCGCGGCTACTTCACCAAGGAGTTCATCGGCTACGAGGATGTTCCCGGCGGCGAAGCCAAGAAGATTATCGAGCAGGCCAAGCGCGAGGACGAGGAAGAAGAATAATCTTCCTTCCGCGTTCAACGCAAAACCGAATAATAAGCAACTCATCCCGAGCCGTCCGATATGGGCGGCTCGGGGGTTTATATAAAGGGAAAACCCCGGCAAATCGGGCATTATACTATCCTAATCTATATAAAAGCCATTGACGCACATCAGCACCGTATGATAACATAAAGTCAACGTATAACTACCGAAACCAACTTGACCATAAGAACCACCGCATTCACCCGCTGCCCGTTCCCAACCGGAACGCTGTTGACCTTTCAGGTTCGTTATATATGGGGGAGTATTTTATGCTATCCATGCATCTGCGTCAGCTTTTTCGCAAGCCTATTCGCACCATCTCGTATATTCTTATGCTGGTTCTATTATCGGCATTTTTTTGCATGAGCCTTAATTTGTATAATGATAGTCAATATAATCTTCAGCTTGCTGATAATGCTTATACAACAATAGCAATAATGGATTTGTATGCGGACGTAGGCGAATTTGGCAATTTAATAGACGATATTACCACTGCCGACGATTATGCCGGTTACTATGCGCTTACCGTAAGTGATTATGATTTAACGCCGATAGTTACGGCGCCAAGCGTAAAAAAGCACGAGTTAAGAGCGAGATACGGCGCATTTAACAAGGATAACATCGCGTTAAAAAAGCACGATATTCTTCCAAGGTGGATAATACCGTTTTATAGCGAGGATGTAATACGCTTTAAGGTGACAGAGGAAAGCAATAAACAGCTTGACCCGAATAACGTAAACCAATACATAACGCTGAATCTGACGCCGAATGGATTTGCACTTCCTGATGGAATATACTCCGGTGCGCTGGAGTATGCGATATCATCTGTGTTTGACATCATAGATTCGGCGACAGGCTCACATTTTGCAAATGATAAAAAGACTGAACACATATACGCAAGCATTGATTTTTCGCCAGACTTTTTTTACGATAGGCATTCCGATGCCATCAATATGCTGAAGCACGACAAAGAATCAAGGCAATTTATATATCTGGAACCGGATACCGAATATATAGGATTAATAGACACATTTTATTCGAATTATGGCACAGATGAATTCGGCAACTTATTAGGCTCTAAAAAGGAGCCATCGTCTGTTTCCTTTACCCAGGATGATTTTTTCTATAAATATACTTATAGATATTCAAAAGCAATAGGCGGAGATTCAGAGTTTGTGTCTTATATTTATACGCTGGACGGCCATCCTTTTTGGCTGTATAAATATGATGACTTAAAAGCAGACCCTGAGGCTCTAAAACAATATGAACAGATATATTACTCCTGTTACATCAACTCGCATTCTTTCGGAGTAATGACTACAAATGACTTTAGCGGAATTCCTGCATTTAACCTCGGCAATGTATACATGAAAGAAGGCCGAGCGATTACCGATGAGGAGTTTGCCTCAGGTGCAAAGGTATGCATTTTGAACCGAGAGTTAGCGACGCTCCAAAATTGGAAAGTTGGTCAAAAGATAAATTTTGACTTTTATGAATATGACTATTTTACAAATGCAACCTCCAAAAATTCAGTCCTCGCCCCGCGCTACCTA
>OKSL01001091.1_pt1 | contig 10696 bp, 10 predicted proteins | sample 1606251 | NCBI WGS metagenome assembly OKSL01 (sample SAMEA3879543, study PRJEB24766) | human gut metagenome | biome: human-associated habitat; feature: feces | place: USA | collected 1985/1987 | reverse complement strand
TACGAGGCTCAAGAACGTTATGACCGGCGCGGTGCTGGAGCGCACATTCAGCCCCACGGACAAGTATCCCCGCGCTCATATCGAGACCAAGGAGATGCAGTATCTTTACAACGACGGCGAGCTGTACTACTTCATGGATACCGAAACCTATGAGCAGCTGCCCCTTAACCACGACCAGGTCGAGGACGCTATCAACTTTATAGTTGAAAACATGAACGTGAACATCCGCTTCTACAAGGGCAACGCCTTCTCCGTGGAAGCTCCCAACTTTGTTGAGCTTACCGTTACCGAAACCGAACCCGGCTTCAAGGGAGACACCGCGACCGGCACCACCAAGCCCGCAACGCTTGAAACCGGATACAAAATCAACGTTCCCCTGTTCGTTAACGAAGGCGACCGCATAAGGGTAGATACCCGTACCGGCGAATACATGGAGCGCGTATAAGCTATCCTGTATCAAATAAAATTTATAAAATAACTACAAGGAGGTCACTATGGGTTACAATAAGGAAAAGGTCGCATATCTGCGCGGCGTAGTAGACGGCATGGATCTTGCCGACGACAAGTATGGCAAGCTTTTCAAGCTGATAGTTGAAACTCTGGACGAGATGGCGGACACCGTTGACGAAAACGAGGAAGCCATTATAGACATGGACGAATGCATAGACGACATTTGCGATGAGCTGAGCGACATAGACGAATGCCTTGATGCGCTGTGCGATTGCTGCGACTGCGACGAGTGCGACGACGATGAGGACGAGTGCGACTATGACTGCGAAAACTGCACCGACAAGTGCGACTTTTGCGACGACGACTTTGTTGAAGTAGAATGCCCCCATTGCGGTGAGACCATCTATTTTGACGAGGACATGCTGACCGAGGACGGCGCGCTTATCTGCCCCAACTGCAACAAGCCCGTTATCCCCGCGGCGGAAGATCTTCAGGACGAAGAATAAGTTAGGCTAAGCTGTATAAAGGAGACGGAAATCCGTCTCCTTTTAATATTTAATCGTTTTCCAGCAGTTTTGCCGGTTCTATATTCAGCACATCGGCAATTTTGAATAATGTTTCAAGTGATATGCCGCGAATAGTTCCCGTTCCCTCAACCTGCGCAATGAAATTAACGCTTTTACCTACTTTTTCGGCAAACGTTTCTTGTGTATACCCTGCTTTTTTGCGATAATACGCAATTTTTAAGCCTAAAGTTATATATCGTTTGGGGAATTCCGTCTGCATACCACTCCTCCTTATATAATATGCTATCAAGCTTCCCTCAAAAATATAATTGCTTTATTATCAATAATTATTTACTTATAGTCAATATAATTGTATAATAGCTATATCTTGATACGTTTTAGCAAAGGAGATACCATTATGCTGAAAAAATCTTATCGGTTCCTGTTTGCTGCCTTACTGGCTATATTGTTCTTTAGTATGGCAGCCTGTTCTTCTTCCACTCCAGTAATCGAACCCATTGCAACGCCACAAGCAGAAGAAACGGCTAAATTAGCTCCAACCGCTACACCTGCACCGGTTTCTTCCGCAACACCCGCTTCCGCTACAAAAGCGCCCTCTACGCCCGTCCCAACTCCAACATTAGCACCAGCTACTCCTAAGCCGACAGTAGCTCCAACAAAAGCGCCAAATGCACCTGCACCTGCTACGCCGGCTCCTGCTAAAGTGCCCGCTACACCGGTTCCAACGTCGGCTCCGGTTGTCAGCGAAACAACTTCCCAGCGAAACGCAGTTAAATCCGCTAAATCTTACATTAAATATATGGCCTTTTCCTATGAAGGGCTCATATCTCAGCTTGAATATGAGCAATATTCACACGAAGATGCCGTTTATGGTGCGGATAATTGCGGTGCGGATTGGATGGAACAAGCTGTTAAATCCGCTAAGTCTTATATAAATTATATGGCTTTTTCTTATAAAGGACTTATAAAGCAGCTTGAGTACGAAAAATTCACAAGTGCTCAAGCACAATACGGCGCGGATAATTGCGGCGCTGATTGGATGGAGCAAGCTGTTAAAAGCGCCAAATCATATCTCACATATATGTCATTCTCGCGCAGCGGTTTGATAGATCAGCTTGAGTATGAAGGTTTTACTCATGAACAAGCTGTTTATGGTGTAGAACAAAACGGGCTTTAATAAAAGTTCACGCCATCAGTCTCCTTTATATATTCTCCCGCCGCTCTTGACTACGCGGCTGCAAGGATGTATGCTTACATCATCAATACTATCATTATATAAAGGAGAGCTTATGGAAACCAAGGATCTTATGTACAAGCGCGCATATGTATGGGACAAGCTGAACGCCGAGGAGCGCAAGGCCTGCATGGATATGGGCGAAGATTACAAGGCGTTCCTTAACGAAAGTAAGACCGAACGCCGCTGCGCCGCAGAGATAATCCGCCGCGCCAAGGAAGCCGGATTCGTATGCATATGCGAAAAGAAGGAGCTCAAGGCCGGCGACAAGGTATATTACAATAACCGCGGCAAGGCCGTTATGCTATCCGTTATAGGCAGCGAGCCCCTTGAAAACGGCATGAACATAGTGGGCAGCCACATAGACTCCCCGCGTTTGGACATAAAGCAGAACCCCGTATACGAGGCCGGCGGAACCACCCTGCTTAAAACGCATTATTACGGCGGCGTAAAGAAATATCAGTGGGTTGCGCTGCCCCTTGCCCTTTACGGAGTTATAGTGAAGGCAAACGGCGAAAAGGTTGAAATAGCCGTGGGCGATAAGTGTGGGGATCCCGTGTTCTATATTTCCGATCTCCTCCCCCACCTTGCCAAGGATCAGATGAGCAAAACCATGAGCGAGGGCGTGGAGGGCGAAAGCCTTAACATATTGATAGGCAGCCTGCCCGTTGACGATACCGAAGCATCCGACAGATTCAAGACCGCCCTGCTCGCCGTGCTGAACGAGCGCTACGGCATAACCGAGGAGGACTTCGTATCCGCCGAGCTTGAGGCTGTTCCCGCCGGCGCCGCGCGCGACGTTGGCTTCGACCGCGGCCTTATAGTTGACCGCGTATGTTCCTATGCTTCCCTTGCGGCGCTGCTCAGCATTGAAAAGCCAGCCCGCACCACCGTTGGCCTGTATGTGGACAAGGAAGAGGTCGGCAGCATCGGCGCAACCGGCATGCATTCCCAGTTCTTCAACAACATGGTTGGCGAAATGATAGCCCTTATGAACGGCGGCAACTGCTCCGACCTTGCCATAAGGCGCGCCCTTGCGCACAGCACGCTGCTGAGCGCGGACGTTGCGGCCGCGTTTGACCCCAACTACCCCAGCGTTGGCGACAATGCCAACTTTGCCGCCATCTGCCATGGTCAAGTACACCGGCTCCCGCGGTAAGAGTGGCGCAAACGACGCAGCGGCGGAGCTTGTTGGCAAGGTACGCAAGCTGTTCAACGACCACGGCGTGGTTTACCAGACCAGCGAGCTTGGCAAGGTTGACCAGGGCGGCGGCGGAACGATAGCCTACATAATGGCCAACTACGATATGGACGTTATAGACGCGGGTGTTGCAATGCTTAGCATGCATGCTCCTTGGGAAATAGTATCCAAGGCGGACGTGTACATGACCAGCCGCGCTTATCACGAGTTCTTTGTGAATTACAGATAATCACACGCCCTAACTTAGGCAATATCTAAAGCGAAACAGCGGGTATCCGAATAAAAGCCGGATACCCGTTTTCAGGTTGATGCAATGTGTTTTCCGTGCTATAATTTTTGCGGAAGAAGAAGTTGGCAGATCGGATTTCGTGGGGGTATGTGATGAGTGGTTGCGAATGGTGTGATTATAAAGAAAATGAGTGGTTACTATATAAATCATTACATTGGTCTGTCTATCTGGCAGATATTCAAGACTATGTTGGCAGATGTATTTTGGTGTTGAATAGGCATTGCGGTAGCCTTTCCGAATTAGATATTTCCGAGTGGATCGAATTAAAAACAATTATAGATAGGTTGGAATGTATCTATAAAGAGGTTTTGGGCGCCGAATTAAGCAATTGGAGTTGCTTGTTAAATAACTTTTACAAGGATTCAATACCCAACCCGCATTTGCATATACATGTTAGACCACGATATAAAAATGCCGTTGTAATTAACAATCACTTATACATAGATACAGAATTTGCTCATCATTATGCTTTGAAAAAAGAGAGTTTATTGCTTGATGATGATAGGCAAATGCTGTATACGCTAATGAAGGAAAAGTTTGTTTTATAAACTCCGTTTTGCCCACCTGACTACCCGGCCTTATTCCAATCCGTGCAATTTTATGGATAATATGTAAACTTATGTTTAGGTTTGTCGCACCCACTTGAAGCAATATCACACCTCAGGTATAATTTAGGCATAACATATTCTTTATTTAGGAGCGTATGCTATGCGAATAGGACAATTTAGCGAAAGCTTTCTTCCCATAGTGGATGGTGTAGGCCGCGTGGTTTACAGCTACGCAAACGGCCTTGCCAAAGGCAGCGACGAATGCTACGTTATCGCCCCGCAGAACAACACGGGCTATCGCGGAGGGTATCCGTTTGAGCTGGTAGACTATTCCGCATCCCCCGTTATAGGTTCGCCGCAATATAAAAGCGGGCTTGCAGTGCTGGATAAGCATTATCTTGACCGCATGGAAATGATAAAGCTGGACGTTTGCCATGCGCACACGCCGTTCTTTGCCGGTCAGGAAGCGCTTAGGCTATGTTCCAAATATAATCTGCCGCTGATAGGCACATTCCATTCCAAGTATTACGACGATTTTTATAAGGCCACCCATGCGGAGCTTATCGCCAACATAGGCGTAAAGTTCGTTGTGGACTTCTATGAACGCTGCGACGAGGTTTGGACTGTAAGCGAATCCTCCGCCGTGGTGCTGCGCGAATACGGCTATACGGGCGACATTATAATAATCGAAAACGGCACGGAGATGCGCCCCGTAAGAAGCGAAGATAAGCAGGCCGCAATAGAGAAATTCCACATTGACACGGCTAACCCCGTTTTCCTTTTCGTTGGGCAGATAAACTGGAAAAAGGGCATACTGCGCCTGCTTGAGGCAGCGGCATACCTGAAGCGGCGCGGCGAAAAATTCACCGTTGTGCTTGCAGGCCAAGGTCCGGATGAGGAAGCCGTGAAAGCAAAGGCCAATGAGCTTAACGTGGCGGAGCATGTATTGTTCACCGGCCACCTTAGCGACACGCATCTTTTGGACGGGCTTTACCAGGCGGCTACGCTGTTCACCTTCCCCTCCCAGTACGACACATTCTCACTTGTTATACGCGAGGCGGCGGCCATGTACACGCCAAGCGTGGCAATAGAGGGCACGGCCCCCGCGGAGCCGATAGTGCACGGGCAGAACGGCCTTGTTTGTGCGGACGACGGCGAAAAGCTGGGCGAGCTGCTGCTGAAATACATGCACGATACCGAAGCCCTTACCCGCATGGGGCAGGCCGCGCACGATACCATCCCGCGCGACTGGGACAGTATACTGGTCAAGGTGCGTGAGCGCTACGCCGCGCTTGTAGCCCGAAAGGACGAAGCAAAAATGACCGAGCGGCACGCAAAGCTGAAGGACACTCTGCTTGAGCGCTACGAAAAGCTGGCGGCTTACTTCGGCATAAAGCTATAAAACCGGGCAATATAAAAGGCGCAGGAGCAGCTTCCCGCGCTTTTCTTTTTTATCAGCTTATATCCACCATTCCGGCGTAAGCATGCCGAGCGTTACCACTTTATTCGCCTCATAGTCCAGCATTATCTCCACATTCCTGTATTCATCGGGCATAAGCTGGCTCATCAGTTCCCTGCATGCGCCGCAGGGCGGTATGGCCTCCCCCTTTGAATTGATGGCGATAACGCGGCGAAACGCACCTTCGCCATTCGTTATCATGTTGAATATCGCGTTACGCTCGGCGCACACGCCCAATGTGCAGGCGCTGTCCACGCACACGCCAACGTATATTTTGCCGGAGGCGGACTCTATCGCCGCGGCAACGCCGCCCGCTTCAACGAACCGCGAAACCTCCCGCGGGGCAAGCACGCCCTTCGCCGCGGCATACATATCGGCCCATATCTTTTCCATGTTCATTCCTCCGTTTTTGTCTATATTTTCCCTGTCAGCTTATATAGCGTCAGCGCTATCGCTTCGCGCATATAGTTATTGGGTGCGGTGTAATATACGTCCCGTGCGCCGAAGCCGTCTATAGCTATTCCCTGCTTCTTTGCCACAAGCTCCGCGCGCAGCACATGAAAATTGGTTGTTACAAACGCAAGCCGCGCGCCGTTTGGGTACAGCGAATCGATTATTTCCCGGGAAAATGCAAAGTTTTCCTCCGTACTTGTGGATTTATCCTCCATAATTATGCGCTCGTTCGCTATGCCTCTGTTCACCATATAGCGGCGCATAGCCTCGGCCTCGCTTATGCTTTCGCCCTGCCCTTGCCCGCCGGATACTATGGCTACCGTGTTTGGGTTGGCATTAAGGTATTCTATCGCCCTATCCAGCCTGTAGCTTAGCGTTAAGGACACGCGCTCTCCATGCACGGCGCAGCCAAGCACTATCAGCACGTCCGCCCCTTCTTCCGGATCGTCATGCGCGCTTGTGTATATCATGCCGCCAACTATCAGCATAAACAGCGCATATGCTATATACGCGCCGAAGAACGCATATCTGAGCCAAAGCGCGTGCGCCGTGAATGAACGCAGCGGTTCAAAGAATATGCCCACTATTATGAGCGGAATGCCTATTATGGCGGGCAGCATTATGCCAAGGTTCATGTTTGACCACATGGAAAGCACAGCCGTGTCCGCAACGCCGATTGTGCCTATCAATACCATTATTATTCTGAAAATCTTCATTATCGGTTCTCCGTTTTTATTTCCACGGCGCCTTTGGGCAGCGTGTTCGCCATTGTTGTGCCTATCAATATAAGCGCGGTGGCTATGCCCTGAAGCAGGCTGAATGCATCGCCCAGTATCAGCACGCCGGACAGCACGCTTGTGAGCGTGGTTATGCCGGCAAAGGAGCTTGAGCGGTTGGCGCCTATCTGCGCAATGCCGTATGTATGCATAATAAACGCGGCCACCTGGCAGCCAAGCGCCAAATACAGCACGGCAATAAGGAACTGCGTATCATGGAACGGCAGCGTAACGTATTCGGCCAATGTGCCCGCGCTCGCGTGCTCTATTACCGCGCCCGCCGTGAACACGACCGAGCCTACGACCGCCATAAGATAGGTTTTCTCAAAGCTTGAAAACTCATCCGCCCTGCGCGCGGCTATTGCATAGCCAACGTCCCCCATTACGGCAACGAACAGCATTGCGTACCCGAGCGGGTTTAGCGAAGCGGAAAAGCCCTTAACAAGGGCAATGCATATAACGCCGGCAATGCTGAGCACAATGCCCATTACCTGCAGCCTCGTTGGCCTTTCTTTAAGGAAAACCGCGCTGAATATCAGCACAAATATGGGTATTACGGCAATTATCGTGCCGCTTTCGCTGGCGGTGGTCAGCCGCATGCCCACGCTTTCGCCAATAAAATATATCACCGGCTGGAATATGGCCATAGTCAATACCGCGCCGAAGCGTTTGCCGCGGAAGTTCAGCTTTATTGCGCCGCAAAGCGCAAGTATGCTCATAACAACAAGCGCCGTAACAAAGCGCCAGCTTAAAAGCGTAAACGCGGACACGCGGTCAACCGCGCCCTTTGTGAAAAGGAAGCTGAAGCCGAACAGCAGGCTTGCAACCAGCGTGGCAATCATGCCAAGCGTTTCATTTTTTGAACCGATACTCTTTCCCATGCCGTATAGTATAACATAAATAACACCCCGATTTGTATACGGGGTGTTAACTTTGGTCGTTAGATTATTATTTATCCCAATTCAACAGGCGTTCCTGTAGTTCCCCTGTTTCTTCGGAGATGATGCCTTCTTCGGAAACGGTGGGGTAATATTGCGGATTTTCCTCCCGGAACTTTCTTATCGCTTCCCAATTCACGATCTCCGCCGCGGAGCATTCATACTCATTATCAAAGGCAATGTCCAAAAGGCGTTTCTGAATTTCCCCTATGCTTCCCGATTCCATTGCCACTTCCGCCTGCGGCGGCAATTCAGACGTTTGCGTCTCACACGGCGCCGCTGCCGCGGCGCAGCCCGCCATCAGCACGGCAAGCAGCAATGCCGAAATTATGCTTATTCGCTTCATACTCCCTCTCCTTTCACTTCTGCACTTTTTATTTTTAGCTTTACACATATCCGATAAGGCCAGCCTTTCGGGCTGTGGTTCCATAATAGCATGGTTTCATCGTTTAACGCAAGCCGGTTTTGCTTATTTTTCTATATATTTTGCCTGTTTAGGCATTAATGAACGCAAAGTTTGTGTATAGGGTGTTAAATTTGTCAACATTGCGCGGTTTGATTGCCAAACATGCCCTTTCCATGCTACAATAATATGAATTATGCAAGAAAGGCGATAACCATGGGTTTTATGGATAAACTGCTGGGCAACACCAGCGAGGCGAAGCTGAAAAAGCTGGCGCCATTGGTAAAAAGGATAAACGAGCTTGAGCCTGCCACGCATGCGCTGAGCGACGGCGAGCTGCGCGCGAAAACCGACGAGTTCAAGGCCCGCCTTGCTAACGGCGAAAAAGAGGACGATATACTGTGCGAAGCTTACGCCGTGGTAAGGGAAGCCGCAATGCGCACGATAGGCCAGCGGCATTTCGACGTTCAGCTGTACGGCGGCATAGTGCTGCACCGCGGCAACATTGCCGAAATGAAAACGGGCGAAGGCAAAACCATAACTGAGACGCTGCCCGCGTATTTGAACGCGCTGAGCGGGCACGGCGTGCATATAGTTACCGTTAACGATTACCTTGCCAAGCGAGACGCGGCATGGATGGGCAAAATTTTCCGTTTCCTTGGGCTGAGCGTAGGCTGCGTAGTCCATGAGCTTTCCAATGACGAACGCCGCATGGCCTATAATTGCGACATTACATACGGCACCAATAACGAATTCGGCTTCGATTACCTTAGGGACAACATGGTGGTCTACCGCGAACAGATGGTACAGCGGGAGCTTAACTACGCCATAGTGGACGAGGTTGACTCCATTTTGATAGACGAAGCGCGCACGCCACTTATAATTTCAGGCACGGGCGAAAAGTCCACCGATATGTATGCCAAGGCGGATCGCTTCGTAAGCCGCCTTGTTAGGGGCGAAAACATAGAAAAGCTTTCCAAGGCGGACATTATGATGGGCGAAACGCAGCAGGAAAGCGGAGACTATATGTGCGACATAAAGGCTCGCACGGTCGCGCTTACCCAGCAGGGCCAGCGCAAGGCGGAAGCCTTCTTCGGCATAGACGATATATCGGACGCCGCGAATACCGAAATAAACCACCATATAATTCAGGCCCTCAAGGCGCATGCCCTTTTCACGCGGGATAAGGACTACGTTGTGCAGAACGGTCAGGTGCTTATAGTTGATGAATTCACCGGCCGCCTTATGATGGGCAGACGATATAGCGACGGATTGCACCAGGCGCTGGAAGCCAAGGAACACGTTAAGGTTGAACGCGAGAATAAAACCCTTGCCACCATCACGTTCCAGAATTATTTCAGGATGTACCATAAGCTTGCCGGCATGACCGGAACGGCCAAGACAGAGGAAGCGGAGTTCCAATCCATATATGGGCTGGACGTTATGGAAATCCCCACCAATAAGCCGCTCAGGCGCATAGACAATAATGACATTATATACGGCACCGAGCGCGGTAAGTTCGATGCGGTAGTGGACGAAATAGTAAAGGTCCACGCGACGGGCCAGCCGATACTGGTCGGTACCATATCGGTCGAAAAGAGCGAAATGCTGAGCGACATGCTTTCCCGCCGCGGCATAAAGCACCAGGTGCTCAACGCCAAGCTGCACGCCAAGGAAGCCGAAATAGTGGCGCAGGCGGGCAGCCTGGGCTGCGTTACCATTGCCACCAACATGGCCGGCCGCGGTACGGACATACTGCTGGGCGGCAATCCGGAATTCCTTGCAAAGCGGGAACTCAGGCAAAATGGTATGGACGAACTGCTCATAGAGGCCGCCACGGGACACGAGGAAACAAGCGACGACAGCGTGGTTGAAGCCCGCGCGGAATACGCGGAAGCATACAACAGAATAAAGCAGGAAACCGATAAGCAGCACGACGCGGTGGTTGCCGCGGGCGGCTTGCACATAATAGGCACCGAGCGGCACGAATCCCGCCGCATAGATAATCAGCTGCGCGGCCGCGCCGGCCGGCAGGGAGATCCCGGCTCCACGCGCTTCTATGTATCGCTTGAGGATGAGCTGATGCAGCGCTTCGGCGGGGAACGCATAAAGCTGATGATGCAGCGCATATCGCCGGACGAGGAGATTCCGCTGGACATGAAGCTGCTTTCAAAGCAGATTGAGAACGCACAAAAGCGCGTTGAAGCCCATAACTTTGAAATACGAAAGAACGTGCTTCAGTATGACGACGTTATGAATAAGATGCGCGAAATAATCTATTCGCAGCGCCGCCGCGTGCTCATGGGCGAAGATATTCACGATTCCATAATGGAAATGGTGAACGAAAGCGTTACGGCAAAGCTTGACCAATGCGCAAGCGCCCATGCTTCCGCCAACGAATGGGACATGATGGCGCTG
>OKSL01001088.1_pt1 | contig 10717 bp, 10 predicted proteins | sample 1606251 | NCBI WGS metagenome assembly OKSL01 (sample SAMEA3879543, study PRJEB24766) | human gut metagenome | biome: human-associated habitat; feature: feces | place: USA | collected 1985/1987 | reverse complement strand
ACAGAATGGACATTCCGTTGCAAATTGATAATCGCTCTCTACTTCAGGTGTACTCTCCAAGGGTAATTCATTGAATAGGTACCTCTTCACACTTTCTTGCAATTGAATCAGATAGCTCAAGAAGGGATGAAGGTCGTTCTCATTCTCATGTGGTGCATGGAACACTTGTAACTGTGTTTGAATAGCCGGAATGCGTGATACAGCCAGACATGACAACATGATTGGCTTGTGCTTGTTATTGTCATCAATGGCAGATTCAAAGTCAGCATATACTACCACAGGTGCAGGCATTTCATATCGTTGATTCTTAAATCGCAGACGAGTTGGTTCATTTGTCAATTCATATTGATCACGTTCATCCATTTGTTCGCGATGTGCTTGTACTTCGTGAGCATGAACATTTGTTGCAGACCCAAAGTAGTCACAGAATCTGCATTTCTTGTTCCTAGCGAGATGATTATTCTTTGCATCACTCACACGATCGAGATGATGTTTAAAACTTTTAAAGTCCTTGATGAACATGAAGTGCTTTGGGGTGGGATCTCCTCCCTTTGCATCGTCCGCTCCGCTAGATGTTCTCACATCGTTCAAGACACACAGTGAAATAGCCTCGTCTTCCTTTTGCCCACGATATATTTGAGAAGTCATGAAGTGATCATACTTGTCTTTCGAATTGTCATCATATTCAGGTAATAGTGTGACTTCGAATACATTGATTGATACTTTCAACAATGATTCCAATTTCGCGAACTTTTCGCTACTTTGTTCGAAAGGTTTATTGTCACGAATGTCCATTGCTTCTTCGATCTCGTGAATCGTATGTCCGAATATTGTGTTCTTGTCTGGATGTTTCCACCACTTGTTGTATATACTTGGATCACATACCTTGCAGTTTGCAATGATTCGATGGCCACCTTCGCTTGCGAGAATGAGTGATCGTTGCAGGCACTTGTTGTCATCGATATTGGGGTTAACCACTGAAATACCAAGGATCGTGGGTGTTGGATGTTTGTAACCAATGTATGTGCGAAGAGGAAACATTTCAATGTGGAAACCGATCCAACCCAAGTACACAAAACCACTACCCTCGGTCTCTTGTTCTTCCACACCATTGCTGTACCATTTCAGATAATTATCCAACCATTCATCGATACGATCTTTATGAACAATACGAAGATGACCCAAACGATCATCAGTGAGGTTAAGTATCTTGAGTTCAGAGTTCTGCGGAACTTCCATGAGATTGTATGCCATGATGGTAACGAAGCATTGGGGGTAATCACGCATACCTTTCATGATATACTTCTTCATCTCTTCCCGGAACTCATCCTTGTCTTTCTCGTTCAATATCAAGTTCAGAGGTTCAACCTCTTCTTCGCTCTTGTTATCCGGTAAGCGCACCCATACCTTCCCTTCATCAATGTCATACCGAGTACGGAAGTCTTTCTTGGTTCGTTTCACATTCATCCACTCCTTGACCATCTTCCCGTTCAATGTGTGATAATATGTGAGAGCATATCCAAGAGATGAATCAATCACATCCGATAATCGACCTGCAGAGATCTTACGATCAAACAAGTCATAGTAACTCATTCGCCTTACTTCTCGTCGCTTTCCTACAGTGTTCGCGAATTCAGGCAATGGTTCATCTCGCTCTTTTGTAAATTCACGACCATTCCATTCATATTCGAGATAACGATCATTCCATGACTTGCTACCTACAATCAGATACTTTCGTTCACCTTTCGGATCACTAACTCGTTTACGAGGAGTGGGATGTTTTGCTTTTCTCGCTGTTTTCATTGAATTTGTATTCTCATCCCACACCTTGTTCGTTCTGTAAGTTCTTGAATCAGGAATGAGCTCGTTTGTGAATGATCCGTCATTGTAGGTGTAATACTTGGTAGTTAATCGTCTCCAAGTTGGACCACCCACTTTGATCTTTCGTTCAGTTTCAGGATTGATGGTGTATTGAATTTGATCGCGATTTGAATCCATTTATATATGTGTAGAAAAATGTTTAAGCCCAAAGTGAAAACATGTTGGAATTAGTTAGCATAGGAAGGGCGCGAGTACCCGACTTCGATTAGAATGGAAAAATGGCATGACCATCTTCATCATATTCAAATTCATCGATGTCAACATACTCCGAATCTGAATCTGAATCCGAATCGGGATAGCATAAGTCGTCTCCTATATTCGGATCATTGTCATATGCTTCTGCTTCTTCCTTGCTCATTTTCACCCATTTACCACCTTGTCGTCTATAATGATCACGAATTAATTCATAGTATGCTGAACCACCAATTATCATTGAACGATTGTTAGGAGAGAGTACTCTTGATTTAGGAATATAGACCGTAGTATCAGGAGGTAATGATTCTTCATACAATCGATTCAATTCTGCATTATATTTGTAACCATGTTTCAATAGATTGTTGAATCGTACACCATTGATTGTTACTTCTCGTCCTGTTGCTGGATTCAATGTATGAGTGTATTTGGTTTCCATTTATATATGTGTAAATACTTTTTACAATATGAAAATAGACATGCCTGTTCTTGTAAATGATGAAGTACAAGAAAACAGACAACAACACTTGGGCATCACTTGTTCGTACTTGTGAAGACGAGAATATCCAACTTGCTGACATTATCATCCATACCAAGTACCCGATTGACTCGGAACGACTATTTGGCTTTACAGTACAAACCTCGCAATCCAATGTCAACTGTGGTTTGATATTGCACGATTATGATTGCACTGAGATGACATTTGATGGCACTTCTCGCCCGTCATTGTTCACAGAGGATGAATGGGACTACCTCCTCCCACAATTGCAATCCAATGGTTTGTTGGGTGTGCCATTGAACGTATTTTGGCATGACACAGAACCGACCCACATCATCGGTGTATTGACAGAGTATCGTGCTGTTTATTTCTTCTCGAACTACTATGTACGATTGGTATACAAGGTAGTGAGTGATGTTGCTCCCCCTGAGTTGTCTGACCTCTTTATCGATGATGGCGCATGTTTGAAAGGTGTATATGTCAAACCGTATGAACGTTCTTGTCCAAAGTAAATGTCATACATTTTCTGTAGCAATGGCAACAATTACACGTTCAAGAAACTCGATAGCATGCTCATTAATATGCCTGAGTCGGATGGTCGCCATGTTCTGGTTCGCGAGACTGTGGATGGTGTACCACAATACTCATGGACAACTGCTACCGTGTTCGTGAAAGTCAATAATGCCACACTATTTGAACATACACCCACAACCACACAACCATTCAACAATACATGGCAATTCCAACTACCTGCTGGTTTATATCTCGTAACCACAACGATTACTTGTTACAATGAGAATGATGCCTTGTTCAATGATTGTGACTCCATTGAATCGGTTGTGAACAAGGGATACAAAGTGAATATTTCAATGGACGGTACACCATTGCTCGATCTCCCATTCATTGATACTCTTAACAATCTCGTGACCACTTCAGACACCAAATTGATCAATGGAACAGGGTGGACGAGCGAGGAGCATTCCCTTACCGCATCCACCAACATTCCCTCTCTTGTATGTCTGGGAGGTGTGAAAAGCATCACGATCGTCTTCGAATCTCTAGTAGAATCATAAATTTTCTTTACGATCATGAATTCTCACACTAGATACGATTAACGAGAATTCTCTATCGCCAGCTTTGTTCTTCCTTGTTTTACATTGGAAACAAATATCCATCTTCTTTCCAATCAGTGATTCCAAATCAATATTCTTTGTACTCAATTCCTTGATCTCTTCTCCATCAATGTCATAATATTTTGTTTTCTTGGTAAGAGTGAGTTCCACATTACCACTTGTAGGAATAACAGAATCAAGGTTTTCTACACTCTCATTCGTTCTAAGCTCATTTTCAGATAATCCACTTTGAACTATATATCGGAGTGTATATAAGTCATGAGCACACTCGCTAATACACTTAATAGTCTCTTTGTTGACTCGTTTCGACCAAGCCCAGTTGAGACATATATTTCTCATCACACATTCCAATTTTCGACCATCATCTTTTGCCCTGAAACTGTTGTTCTTGTAATACACATGTTCATAGACAGTAGGCGGATTCAATTCAAAGAATGAATGATTGATGTGGTTAGCAATTGACATTTCCATTTATATATGTTCACAAAAATAAATTTACTTTTTAGACACACTGCGCGAATTCCTGGAACGTGTCGCTCCGCTAGAGGTCGAAGACCTCGTTACTGGTCTATGACTCCTCGCTGCTTCACGTAGCGCATTGGGTTCTTTCTGTGCCTGACTACGTGTCTGGCTTCGTGTCTGTACTGGTTCTGGCTCCGGTTTGCATTTGCTAGCAAGGAGTTCCCAATGATAACACTTTTGCTTGCTATTGCTATCTACATTGCGGACCTCGTACATCAATGGCATGATATGGTCGTCAATGTCGACAACTTCATACAGATCGTTTGACCATTTGATAGTCAGTGATCGCTTTTCTAGAATGCGTGGCCTACGAGTCACACGAACATAATCACCTACCTTGAACTGAGGTGTTGTGTCTTTGGGTGTGAGATCTGACGGTTCTGTTTGTTCCATGTACAAGATGTTGTTGTGCCAAATGTCATTAGGAGGGTAACCAGTCGCTCGATTCCTCCTTGCATTGTGTCGTCGAACTGCGCCATCGATCAAATCAAACCATACACCTTTCGATTGATTGAATGCAACCATGATATCTTCCTTGATATCTCGAATTGCTCGTTCAGCTAGAACTGCCTTGTTGGATGAGTTCATATGATACATGCTGATCCCGTACTTGTCCAAGATATTGGTTCGAAAGATGGAGTTTACGAATTCCGTACCACGGTCGGCGCATATATGCTTCGGTGCACCGTATGTTTGAATGATGTCTTTCATCGCATGCGTAACCTCCGTAGCACTCTTACTCTTCAGCTTACGAGTCATCAGATATCGCGAGTAACCATCAATACATACAAGAACATATTTGTATCCACGATTCTTGTAGAATCCACTCGTTCGTTTCCGTAGCACTTCTTGAATCCATTTGTCTTGTTTGGAAGAGAAGTCCATGAGATCGATGAAGTATATGTTTCTCTTGAACCCACTAATGATCATTCGGGTAGCACCTTTACGCTTTGCTGGTTTCCGTAGTTCTTTGAACTCATTCATTCGCCCTAGGTAAATGAATCGCTTTATTCAATGGATCAAGGGTGTATGGGCTAAGGTATTCCGTCGCAAGAACCATAAACTAGTTGTTGACTCGAAATGCAAAGATCGTTGTAGTTGTCTGTGCGTATACAATGAAAAGAACGAATCAGATGATGACAGTGGATCGGATATCACGATCAGTCCAACGGAGATTAAAGTGAAATAGAAATACATATATAAATAGAAATGAATCTGTGGATGAATGATGAACGCAAAAGAATTGCTCGACAATATGTTCACGACATGGTCCGATCGTTTGTGAAGGGGGACGCTTTAACCATGACAGCAATCTATGCTCCCGATATTGAGCGATTGTTGGAAATTGCTTGTAACTCTGATAATTATGCAACTAAGCATAGGGAGCTGAATCCATTTTACACTAATGACTATTACGACATTGATGGCCATTGTGTACATTCGCTCAAAGGTACAATCACGATTATATTCAATGGTGTCTCGATACAGCAAAAGGAGTACGCAGAACGGTTGGAGAGTGTTGCCAAGTACAAGGAAGAGAGAGAGGCAAGGCAGCGAAAGGACGAACCCCACCCAAAGTAAAAATAGGGTTAACCCTTTTCACTTTGACCGCTGCTCCCTCTACAGCTCAACAATATTCACTTTGTATCGACCACGGTAATAGGTGATCGTTGAGTCACCACTGTATGAACAAGTCAATGCAAAGCTCGTTCCGCTTGAAAGACTCACAATCGCTGATCCACTTAGATGAGTGTACCTCTGTGCATTACCAATATTTGCTCGAATAATAGCCTCGTTATCAAAACCGATTGTATACGTGGGTTCTGTCGTAAAACCCACAAGTGCTTGCTCATAATCATAACAAATCACTGTTATGTCAAGCGTGATCAGATACTTCTTACCACTTTCTAACCGTGGAGCACCAGTTGGAGTAATAGTGTCAGATGCGATAATTTGAGTTCCACTATTCGATTGCAGTTGTTCAAAAGTGAATGTCAACTTCTCATCGGGTGCACTCAATAGCACTTCTCCTCCACTTGTCCGTTCGATCATGTACTTGTTCGCATCTGTGGGAATGGACAACTTGCTCACCGTATTTCCATTATTATACATGAGACAGTATTCAGAAGTCGTACAACCATAGATTGTTTTGAACACAGCTTCTGCATCAAGTATGTGAAATACAGGCATTGCTGTACCTGTGAAATTGTATAGAGCTGCATAACCAGATTCGGCTGGTAATGATAATCCATGTGCACTACTTCCACTATATGCGATCACTGATTTCTGTGTCGAATTAATTCCCAACACATTGGTGAAAAGGGCATTTGCAGTGATCTCCATGAAATTATCGGCAGTACTGATATCCCCATCGCTCAATGGTTTGTAGCATAGCATATAATAGCCTGATGTGTCTGGTAATGCCAATGTTCGATGATTACTTGTGGTGGAGTTCCAATTGGTGAGCAAATACTTATTGCTCGTATTATTGTATCCACCATTATTCAGGACAATCTCCTCGTTCAATTGAGTCCAAGTAGGTGCTGAGGTGTCGCCATTCGTGACCAACACATGTGTACCACTGGTAGGGAAATCAAGTCCAGCAAACTGTGAATTGTTCTTGAAGTATGGAATGGTTCCATATGCAGCAATCGGTATTGCTTGACCGTCTGTTCCCTTGAAATAGGAGTTATCAAGGGAAGTGAATGTGGGTTCCTCATCTCCGCCCGTGCTCACATCACCCGCATCGGTCCATGTGAATACATTGTTGGTATTGGTCAGCACGTAGTTACCATTTGCAGCAGGTAATGCAAATGTGTTGAATGCATTGTTAGCATAGTATTGGAGACCATCTGTCAATTCCTTGCGCTTGAATACACCATTCTGAAGATACACAAGTTTTTCAGGATTTGTTGATGATGACATTTACTTGAGAGGACAAATTATTTTCTCGCACCCTATAAGTAAATGGCAACAACAATTCCACCTGTACACAACTACGAATCACAGATTGTATTCAGCAATCAATCCAATAACATCAAGTCCACCGATGTCATCAATTGGACAATCGCACCATCCGGCGATGATGTCTATTTCAATCTATACAAGTCTCGAATGACTTTCAAACTCAAGATCACAGGATTGGCAAATAATGCATCAACTTCACCCAAGGTTCTGTATGTTCCTGTGAAAAAGAACATGTCAGGTATTGTGAACAACACCAAGGTCACATACACCTATTGGAATGGTGAGAACCTCACATCATTGCCACTATCGGCTGATAATGAAAACATTGGTCAGATCCGTTCGCTCTTGAATGCTCTCACTGACAACAAACACAATAATGTTGTGAATGAGGGTCTGAAAGAGCTGTCCTACATCTACTACGATGATCGTGACTACATTGGTTCAGCTACTGCAAGCGTTGTTAGTCACACCGCTCAAGTAGCTGCTGAAATTGGTCGACCATATGGTGGCAAGTTATTCCATAACTTCCTCAAGTTCACACAACCAGCTAATTCAACCACGGCATACACAACAATCAATGTCAACTTTGCTGACATATTCGAGGGTTGTTCTCAGGAACGATTCATCAATCTCACTCAAATGGATGCACAGATTTATCCCACCAACGATGATGCATACTTCTATATCAATGGAACTAATATTCAGACTGCTACCTCTCCTGATGCCACACCCACTAATACAACATTCACCGGTGTGTATTTTGACACTTGTACACTATGGTATCACAGTTACAAGACCTCTGATGACTCCACATTTGATCCTGAAGACACCCAGTTGGTCAAGAATCAGATCATGACCAAAACATTCCGTATACCCAGTGGACAAGGATTTATCGATGATCGTGTGCTTGTCAATTTCCCTGTCAAAATGATGTTCATGATGTTCACAGACGATGCTGGCGATTTCTCATCGCTCAAGGATGTGCGATTCAAACGTATTTCTTTGAACATCGCTGGTGAACAGAAACGTATTATCAATGTGGACAATACGAATACACCTGACGGAATTGATCACACATTCTTCGAATGGATGGACTATCTTTGCAATAGTCGATCGGATGATTATGATACGCTATTGACATACAAAACATGGTTGAATCAATTCCGAATCTTCGCATTCCCTATAGCAGAATGGTTCCCCATGCGAGCAGCAAATCAAATCCAATTCGAAATCGAGTTGGACAATAGTTATGATACTGCACCAAATAAAACAGCCACGATTCAAATGCATCTCATCATGATTCGTGCAAACACGATTTCCGCATAGACGGCATAATTCTGAAAACGAATTAACACTTAAAGAAATATAACACTAATAGTAAATACAAATGAGCAATCCCGGCAATTTCAAACCTTTTGAACTCAACAGGGCGAGCGATATCAAACTCACCACAAGCGGATTCAAGAGAGAGGGGGAGCCAGTCAAATATGTTTGCAAAATCACCGATGCCGTCATCAACTTCGCTGGTGATAATTCGAAATTTGCGGAAAATGATAAGAAGAAATTGACCAATACTCTCTTCCTTGTATTACCCAAAGAACAGTCAGAGATATTGAAGAGAATCATCGATGAGACGGAAAGAAAGAAGCCTCCATACAAGGAACGTGATGGAGAGATTGAATTCAAAGTGAAATTGAATCCCAAAACAAAGTTCGTGGACAAAAATAAGAAACCAATCAGGATTAATCTGCAAAAGGTTCCTTGTGAAGAACTTCGCGAATATGTAGGTGCCACGATTGATCTCGTGGTAACGGGAGAGAGTAAGGAGTTTGAAAGCGAAGAGGGAGTCAAATTCTCATACGTCACTCTCACAGCGGTTCAAATCAAGATCAAGGATATGAATAATGTCTTCGATTGCGAATGCGATTTCCTCTAAGGGGACAAGCCCACTATTTTCACTTTGGGCATGGGTTGCGGTTCCGGGAGACGGAGTGTCTCCCCCACAGTCCCACACCCTTTTCACTTTGGGTAAATGGATGATCCGAATAGTCCATACATAACCAACATTGATACAACATTGATCGCCATCAAGAATCGAATAAGACGACTCAATCACCGTTGTCCATATAATAACAAACGATTGACAAGGAGAACAGAGAATACGCTCAATCAGGCTGAAGTAATGCAAAATACTGTCAAAGAGCGTATGGCGAATGAAACAAGTGAAGAGAAGAGCAAACAATATGCTAAAATATTGCGAGAACTAGCTGACTATATCCAGCCAGAACAAACCATTGATGAACAATTGCAAGACCTTCGTCAGAACAAGGAAAGCATGGGTATCATGAAATTCGATTGGGAATTGGATTGTCAAGACACATTCTTGAATCAATTCACACTCATTATTGCTCCATCCAAATCAGGTAAATCATTCCTCATCAACCAATTGTGCTACGAGATTCCACATTCGTTTGACAAGATCTGTTTCTTCATGGGCAAGGTGAGCTATGAAAACAAGTGTCCACAAGTATTGAAACATGTAGCCAATCGTGCAGGAATCAAAACACAATGGATCAACACGGATAGCGAAGTTAAGCCCGAGTTCACCGATAGTGAAGACCTTGCATACAAACAGTTGAATCCCGATGGTTCAAGTGTAGCGATATACAATGATACCACCTATCCATCCATATACATATTCGATGACCTGTATACAAAACAGAATGATCATTGGGTAGTGAATTTCATGGATACAATGGCTTGCATGAGTCGACATCGTAAGACAAGTTGTTTCATTGCATTCCAAGGGTTTTCGAGATTGAGCAACAAGATCATTGATAATGCGACTCGTATCTTCCTATTCTACGACATCCTTGGACGAGAAGATCTATGGCGTAAAATGAAAATACCTCCTCCAACCAATTTGAGTGAAATTCTGCGCGATATTCAAATGGGTATGCATACACGATGGTATTACCTGGATGACGATTCGTTGGTGGAGTATGTGCCATATGAACTGAGTAGCAAACAACAGGCAATCAATAAGATGCGATCAAAACTACCTCGTGCCATTACGGATGAGCGCAAGCGCAAGGAGGTAGAAGAGAAACAACGACAAGTCCAACAATTGGAAGAAGAGTTAGGACTTGGCAAGCGAGAGCGAGCCGAGCGTAAGGACAAAACATACAACTTGTTGGATATCAAGGAAGCGGTGGAAATCAAACCATCCGACTATAGCAAGACAATCAATACAAAGGAGTTCCAATTTGTACAGAAACCACGCGACGGAACAGCAAACTACACGACACCAGAGCTAACCAAGCGCAGACATGGTAAGGGACTGCGATCAAAGTATGACCTAGTGTGAAATGTTTTAGCCAAAGTGAAAAGGTTCATTTTACTTTGGGCAATCCCCTTACTCCTTATCTTCTTCCTTGTCCAAATCAGTTCGCCATCCCAATAGGCGACGTCTTCTCTGGAGCATCCATCGGATATCTTTCTTTATGTCTTTTATTACATTCTT
>OKSL01001087.1_pt1 | contig 10720 bp, 10 predicted proteins | sample 1606251 | NCBI WGS metagenome assembly OKSL01 (sample SAMEA3879543, study PRJEB24766) | human gut metagenome | biome: human-associated habitat; feature: feces | place: USA | collected 1985/1987 | reverse complement strand
AGGGCTGACAGCGCGGCGCGCCCGTCTGCGGCCTCGGCCACAGCAATGGCCTCCTGCGCCCGCAGGGCCTCGGCCTCGTCCGCCGCGCCCTTTGCGCTGTCAGCCAGCGCCTGCGCCCGAGAGAGCAGCTCACTCAGCGCCGTCTCCAATACCGCCGCGTCGCGGTCGATGTCCGCGATACGCGCCAGCTGTCCGTCGATCTGTCCCTGTAAATTCTCCCGCCGCTGGTCTGTGCTGGTCAGTTCCTGTTCCAGCCGGCGCAGAGACTCGTTGTTGTGCTCCACAGAGGTCTGCAGCACCGCGATGGCCGCAGACTCCTCGCCGGCGGCGGACTCCGCTTCGGTCACCTGACCGCGCAGCGCGTCAGCCGCCACATCGTTCTGCCGCATCTCCTCGGTAAAACGCTCTCCCTGGGCGTAGGCCTCGTCCAGCGCCGCCTGGGCCTGGTCACAGGCCTCCTTGGCCTGAGCCGTATCGCTCTCCAGCTTCAGCTTGGCAGTCCGCAGGTTTTGCAGCTGCTCCAGCCACACGGAGATCTCCAGCACCCGCAGCTCGTCCCGCAGCACCAGATACTTCTTCGCCGTCTCCGCCTGCGCCCGCAGCGGCTCCACCTGCAATTCCAGCTCGGCGATCTTGTCGTTGATACGCACCAGGTTTTCCTCGGTGCGCTCCAGCTTGCGCTCGGACTCCTCCTTGCGGTGCCGGTATTTGCTGATACCGGCGGCCTCCTCGAAGATCTCCCGGCGCTCGCCGCTTTTCACAGACAGTATCTCGTCGATCTTGCCCTGTCCGATAATGGAATAGCCCTCCCGGCCCATACCGGTGTCCATGAACAGCTCGTTCACGTCCTTCAGCCGCACGGACTGCTTATTGATATAGTACTCCGACTCACCGCTGCGGTAATACCGCCGTGTCACGGCCACCTCTGCCTCCTCCCGGGTAGGGAAGATATGCTCGGTGTTGTCGATGACCAGCGTCACCTGGGCAAAGCCCATCTGGTTCCGCTTCTCCGTACCGCCGAAGATCACGTCCTCCATCTTGGCGCCGCGGAGCTGGCGGCTGTTCTGCTCGCCCATGACCCAGCGTATGGCGTCGGAGATGTTGGACTTGCCGGACCCGTTTGGTCCCACGATAGCGGTGATGTCCTCGCCGAAATTCAATACCGTCTTGTCGGGGAAACTCTTGAACCCCTGTATCTCAAGTGCTTTTAAGTACAACTGCGTCACCTCTTATACTTTGGCATACCTTAACTAAGATAGTATACTATGGAAGTCCCCGTTTTTCAAGAAAAACCCACGCGCCGGCATGAAAAAAGCGGAGAGCCCCGCCCTCCGCCAATGTCTATCCATGCCGCCGTTCGATCTGTCCGTACAGTGCCTCCAGCGCATCGCCCAGTGTACCGATCCGGTCGATGATACCCTCTGCCACCGCCTGCTCGCCGTACAGCACCGTCCCCACGTCGTTGGCCATGTCGCCGCTGGAGAGCATCAGCTCCCGGAACCGTTCCGCGGTCACGCGGCTGTTGGCCGCCACGAACTGAATAATGCGCTCCTGGAGGCGTTCAAAATACCTGTACGTCTCCGGCGCGGCAATGACCGTCCCGGACATCCGCACCGGGTGCACCGTCATGGACGCCGTGGGCGCGATGAACGTCTCCTTCCCGCACACCGCCAGCGGTACGCCGATGGAGTGCCCGCCGCCCAGCACCAGCGTCACCACCGGCTTCGTCATGCCCGCCGCCAGCTCCGCGATGGCCAGTCCCGCCTCGATGTCGCCGCCCACGGTGTTCAGAAGCAGCAGCACCCCGTCCACCTGTTCGCTCTGCTCCAGCGCCGCCAGCAGCGGCAGCACGTGCTCGTACTTCGTGCTCTTCAGATTGTCCGGCAGCAGCGTGTGTCCCTCCACCTGCCCCACGATGGTCAGGCAGTGCACCGTCCCCCGGCTGTTTTTCACCACAGTGCTGCCCATATCAATGATCGGCTGTACCGGCACCGCCGCTTTTTCCTCGTTCTTTTCCCGGTTTTCGTCGTTGCTCATATCCGCGCCTCCTTTTTGCCGTAGCTTGCGCGGATACCGCCTCTTTCATGCAAAAAGAGCGCCTCCCGGCGCTCTTTTTCGTTATTCGTTATCTTCTGTTGTGGGGATACCAGATCTTCTGCTTCTCCGCCTCGCGGATCAGTTCCTCCCGGAAGTCCGGGTGCGCGATGGAGATCAGCTTCTCCGCGCGCTCCCACACCGTCAGTCCCTTCAGGCACACGCAGCCGTACTCCGTCACCACGTACATGGTGTTCACGCGGGTATCCGTCACCACAGAGCCGGTTTGCAGCGTGGGACGGATGCGGGAGTGCAGCGTACCGTCCTTGTCGGCATGGGTGGAGCTGAGGCAGATAAAGCTCTTGCCGCCCTTGGACAGATACGCGCCCAGCACAAAGTCCTGCTGTCCGCCGGCGCCGCTGATCTGCTTGGTGCCCGCCGTCTCGCCGTTGACCTGACCGTACAGATCCACGTCCACGGCGTTGTTGATGGAGATAAAGTTGTCGATAGACGCCACAGTGCGGATGTCGTTGGTGTAGCTGATGGGCGCGGCCATGCACGCCGGGTTGTCGTCCAGATAGTCGTACAGCTTCTGGGTACCGGCGGCAAAGGCGAACACCTGCCGGCCCCGGTCGATGTTCTTCTTCATGCATGTGACCTTGCCCGCCATGGCCAGATCCACGTAGGCGTCCACATACATCTCCGTATGCACGCCCAGATCCTTCAGGTCGGAATCACACAGCATGGCGCCCACGGTGTTGGGCATACCGCCGATGCCCAGCTGCAAACAGGCGCCGTCGGGGATCTGCTCCACGATCAGCTTCGCCACCGCCTTGTCCACTTCGGTGGCCGCGCCGGAGGGCTGGATGCCCATGGGGTCGTTGCGCCCCTCCACGATCATGTCCACCTCGCTGACATGGATGCAGTTGTCAAAGCCGCCCAGGCACCGGGGCATATTCTCGTTGACCTCCACGATGACCACCTTGGCCATCTCGCACACCGCCTTCACATGCGAAGCCGACAGTCCGAAGTTGAAGTACCCGTGCTTGTCCATCGGGGCCACCTGGAACATGGCCACGTCCGGCGGCGTGATGTGGTCGTAGTAGTACCGGGGCAGCTCGGAGTACCGCATGGGCTCGTGGAACCCGGCGCCGCTGGCGATATGATGGCGCTCCACGCTGCTCATGTGGTGAGAGTTGAAGATGATGTGATGCACCGGGTCCTCGATGTCGAAGATCGCCGGCTTCCACAGGCTAATACCTCCCCGGACCTTCACATCCTCCAGCTCCGGTGCACGGCGGGCCAGCGCCTCGTCCAGCACCCGGGGATGAATGGCGCAGAAGCCGTAGTCCACCCAATCACCGGACTTGATGACCTTCACCGCCTCGTCCGCGGTGGTCAGTTTCTGCTTGTACAGCGCCTGAAAATCAGCAAAAGCCATGTCCTGTTCCTCCCTGTTCTTTCCTATCCCTTCCGACGAAGGCTGAATTTTCTAATTGTTAATTTTACCACAATGCAGCCCGCGGGGAAATTGACGAAACCCACAAGAATTCCCGGGAATGCTTGTGCAAAAATGAACAGGTCCGGCATGGATATCATCCGCTCAACGCCTCTACCTCCTCCGACATGATCACCCGTATCTCGTTGACCGCCGTGTCGTTGTTCTTTTCGCTCTGACACATCTTTGCCGCTGTCCCCACCAGCGCCTGTAGGATACCTCCCAGCTCCTTGACCTCCTTCAGGCTGCCCTCTCCGCTTTCCAGCCGTTCCGTGGCTCCGGCAGCCGCCGTCTCCAGCAGCTTTGCCGTAGCCATCAGGCATCGCCGGAGTATCTGCTTTTCCGCCTCCTCCCGGCCGATCTGCCACTGCCCCTTGATCGCATGTCGCCACACCGTCTGCGTACACACATGGTACTCCCTTGCCAATCGCTGATAGGTATACATTCCCGACTCATACTTACGCCTTACCTCTCCCCAGTTCACGTCTGCTCTTTTCATATGCGCTCCCCCCTTCCTGCGATCCGGTTCTGCCCCTATGCCAAAAAACCGGGAGAGTTGCCCATAAACAGGCAACTCTCCCAAAATTATTTTTCTTTTCCCCCGCTTCATCCCCCGTCCCTTTCGTACGGCACGCTTCTCCCATCGTCCCGCTCTTTCGCGACCCGAGATCGCTCTTACTTTGCCTTGAACTCTATCCACTCATTGTCCATAAGGACAACTACCAAGTCTTCCTCAATAACAGCATACGGAGTCCCCAGGTCTCTGTTGAAGTTTGCCTCACCATCTTTTCGGGGAACGCCATCCTCCGCATACGACGTGGTGTACTGAATAACACTCTCGTCTACTTCAACGGGAACAGCATTATCGGTCGAATAGTAATTTATCCCATTTACCATTATCGTCGCAGGATAGTCCCCAACATTCGACTTTCCGCAGCCCGCCATAGCAACAACGCAAACCAACGCTAACACTGATGCCATCAACTTTTTCATACGATCACGCTCCCCCTGTCAAATTCCAATTGATCCGTTCTATCTTCAGCACAATGCTCTTAAATTCTCTTGCCCACCTCGATTGTACCATGCCTCTCCGCAAGGTCGCAAGATATTTTCCCCTGCACGCCATTGTGAAAACAACCAAAAACACCTCCGCTGCCTGTGGGGCAGCGGAGGTGTTTTACAATCTAATTACTCCTCGTCGGCGTCCTCGTCAGCGGCGGGAGCCAGCAGCGCGCGGATGGACAGGGAGATCTTCTGCTTCTCCTCGTCGATGGCGGTGATCTTGGCGTCCACCATCTCGCCCTCGGTCAGCACGTCGCCGGGCTTCTCGATGCGGCGGTCAGCGATCTGGGAGATGTGGATCAGGCCGTCCACACCGGGCACGACCTCGGCGAACGCGCCGAAGGTCATCAGCTTCACGATGCGCACGTTGGCCACATCGCCCACGTGGTAGGTAGCCATGAACTTATCCCAGGGATTCATGCTGCGATCCTTCACGCCCAGAGAGATCTTGTGCTTCTCGGGATCGAAGGAGATAACATACACATCCAGCGTGTCGCCCACGGAGACGACCTCGGCGGGATTCTTGATACGGCTCCAGGACAGCTCGGAGATATGTACCATACCATCCACGCCGCCGATGTCCACGAACACACCGTAGGAAGTCATGGACTTCACGGTGCCGGTGTAGTGCTTGCCGACCTCGATGTTGTTCCAGATCTCCGCCTGGGCGGCCTGACGGGCCTCATAGGTCACGGCCTTGATGGAGCCGACGACGCGGCGGCGGGCACGGTTGACCTCGGTGATCCGCAGGGACACGGTCTGGCCGATCATGGTGCTCAGCTCAGCGCCGCGGGGCAGACCGGACTGGGAAGCGGGCACGAACACGCGCACGCCCTTGACATTAACGACGATACCGCCCTTGTTCTCCTCGGTGACTTTACCTTCGAGAGTGGTCTTGTCCTCGCGGGCCTTCTCGATATCCTCCCAGACCTTGACAGCGTCCAGACGCTTCTTGGACAGCATGGCATAACCCTCCACGTCGTTGACGCGGATGATGTACGTCTCGATCTCGTCGCCGACCTTGACGACATCCTCAGGCTTCACGTTGGGATCGGCGGACAGCTCGTCCACAGAAATATAGCCCGCCTGCTTGCAGCCCAGATCGACCTGCACCTCGGTGGGGCCGATCGCCGTTACAATACCGGTTACCTTCTCTCCTGTATTCAAAGTCTTAAAAGATTTTTCCAGCATTTCCTCGAAGCTCTCTTCCGTAGCTTCCATGTTCTTGATCTCTTCGCTCATCGTTGCATATACCTCCTTAATGATGCCCGCAGGCGTGGACGCGCCGGCTGTAAGCCCCGCCACAGAACATCCGTTAAGGGACCCGACCCGCAGCTCCTCCGGCCCTTCGATCTGATAGACCCGGGCGCAGCGTGTGCTGCAGATCTCCGCTAAATGTCTGGTGTTGGCACTTTTACGATCTCCGACCACGACCATAACGTCCACCCGCCCGGCGATATCCGCCGCCTCAGATTGACGTTTTTGCGTAGCATCACATATTGTATCAAATATTTCGGCGTTTGTACACTCTTTTTTTAAAAAATTTACGCACTTTTCCCATATCGAGCGGATGCAGGTGGTCTGCGCGACAGCCAGCAAACGCTCTGTCCGCCGCGCGGGGACAGCCGCCAGCCATTCCGCCAGCTCCTCCGCATTGCCCAGCACCACGCTGCGGCTGCTGCGGCTGGCGGCGGCGATGACCTCCGGGTGGTGATCCTCCCCGATGATGAGGGGCGTCCGCCCCTCCTGCTCCGCCCGCTCCACCAGCCGGTGGATGCGCAGCACATGGGGACAGGTGGCGTCCAGCACCCGCGCGCCCCGCGCTTCCAGCGTCCGGTACGTCTCCACCGGCTCCGCGGACTGCACCTGCCGGGCGCCCAGCGCCTCCAGCCGCCGCACCACGCTGTCGTTGTGGATGATGCTGCCCAGCATAACGCAGCCGCCGGCGGCTGCGGCCTCCTCTGCCATGCGCACCGCCCGCTCCACGCCGTAGCAGAACCCGGCGCTCTGCGCCTGTATCACTCGCATTCGATGCCTCCCAGCGCGTAGGCGCGGCGCATGACCTCACGGGCGTTGGCGGTGTATTCCTCCGCCGTGCCCTTCCGCCCGGTGTACTCCGGGGCAAAGGGCGCGCCGATGACGATGGGCGTCCGGCGGAACAGCCGCTTCTTTGTGCCGATGAACACCGGCACCAGCTTCACCCCTGCGCGGATGGCCATCATGCCCGCGCCGGACTTGACATCCGCCTGTCCCGGTGTCTTCACCCGTGTTCCCTCCGGAAACAGGAACAGGTTCCACCCGTCCCGCAGGCTCTGTATGGCGGTCTTCACCGCCCCAATGTCACTGTTGCCCCGATCCACCGGAAACACACCGATCGCCCGCAGGAACCCGCCCACGATGGGGATGGAGAACAACTGCTTCTTGGCCATGATCCGCACGTTGAACCGCTGGGGCATGGACAGCACGAACAGCACCGGATCCCACAGATTGGAGTGGTTGGCACACAGCAGGTACGGTCCCTCCCCCTCCTTCAGGTTCTCCGTGCCCCGCAGCTCCACCGGCAGGAAAAACAGCACCAGCGGGCGCAGCACCCGCCACGCCGCCGCGTAAAACTTATTTCTCACGATGCCACACGCCCCCGTATCACATCCAGCAGCAGCTCCAGGCTGGCCGCGAAGTCCATGTCCGTGTTGTCGATCATAATGGCATCATCCGCCGGCCGCAGCGGCGCCGCCGCCCGGTGGGTATCGTTATAATCCCGCTGCTCCATATCCCGCAGCACCTCGTCAAAGGGCTTCGGCGTGCCCCGCTGCTCCAGCTCCAAAAACCGCCGCCGCGCCCGCGTCTCCACATCCGCGCACAGAAACACCTTCACCTCCGCGTCCGGCAGCACCACGGTCCCGATGTCACGTCCGTCCATGATGACGCTGTGCTCCCGCGCCAGAGACCGCTGCAGCTCCATCAGGAACGCCCGCACCTCCGGTATGGCCGACACGTCTGAGGCGTACTTCGATATCATCGGCAGGCGTATCTCCTTCGTCACGTCCTCGCCGTTGAGATACATCCGCTGCAGACCCTCCTCGTCATACCGCAGGGCCACAGTGATCTCCGGCAGCGCCGCGATCACCGCCGGCGCATCCGTTGGCGCGATGTCGTGCCGATACATATACACGCCGATGGTCCGATAGATGGCCCCGGTGTCCACATATAAGATATGCAGCGCCTCCGCCGCCGCCCGGGCCAGCGTGCTCTTCCCCGCGCCGGACGGCCCATCGATGGCCACTGCGTACTGTCTCTCCGTCATGTCATTTCCTCGCTTTCTGCGGCGCTCAGCCCCGCCAGATACCCCGTCGCCCATGCGATCTGTAAATTAAAGCCCCCCGTATAGGCGTCCACGTCCAGCACCTCGCCGGCAAAATACAATCCCCTCACCCGCTTCGACGCCATGGTGTTTGGCGTTACCTCTCCCACCTTCACGCCGCCGGCGGTGACGATCGCCTCACTGACGGGCCGCGGCCCGGTAAGTTCCAGCGTAAAGTGCTTCAGCACCTGCACCAGTGCCCGGCGCTGTTCCTTTGTCAGGCTGTTGGCCTTTTCGCTTCCGGTCAGCCCCGCCCGGCGCAGCACCACCGGCACCATGCTGTGGGGCACCAGCCCCGCGGCGATGGTCCCCATCTCCCGGTTGGGATTTTCTCCGATGTCCCGCAGCACCCGCGCGTCCAGCTTCTGCTCGTCCAGCGCCGGCTTCAGGTCGATCTCTATCGTATAGTGCTCCCCCTCCCAGCGCCGCAGATGGGCGCTGGCGGACAGCACCAGCGGTCCGGACACCCCGAAGTGGGTAAACAGCAGCTCGCCGAAATCCCGGAACACTGCCTTTTTCTTCCCGTTGTATACCGTCACTGCCACGTTCCGTAGGCTCAGGCCCTGCATAGCCGGACAGTCCTCGCCCGCGCACACCAGCGGCACCAGAGAGCCCCGCGGCGGCACAATGGTGTGTCCCAGTGCCTCCGCTATGCGGTAGCCATCCCCCGTGGACCCGGTGCCGGGATAGGACACCCCGCCTGTGGCCAGAATGACCGCCTGCGCGGGGTACGTTTCCTTCTCCCCTTTTACGGCGCATACCGCGCCATCCGCCGTCTCCACTGATACGGCCCGGTCACGGACCCACCGCACCTTCCGGCGCTTCAGCTCCCGTTCCAGCGCGTTGGTGATGTCGAAGGCACTGTCAGACACCGGAAACACCCGGTTCCCCCGTTCCACCTTCAGCGACACGCCCAGCGCCTCGAAAAACGCCATGGTGTCCCGCGGCGTGAACCGTGTCAGCGCACCGTACAAAAATCGCCCATTACCGGGAATGCTGGCAAGCAGCGTCTCCCGGTCACAGTCATTGGTCACATTGCACCGGCCCTTGCCGGTGATATTCACCTTCTTGCCCAGCCGTTCGTTGGGCTCCAGCAGCGTCACCGCCGCGCCCTGCCGGGCCGCGGTGATGGCCGCCATCAGACCGGCGGCGCCGCCGCCGATCACCACGATTTCCTTCGCCATGTCACTCGTCATCTTTCCCGAAAATACTGTACCTGGACCACACCTGCTCCATATCCGCCAGCGTGGCGGACAGGTCATCCCGCCGCTGCTGCCCCACCGCCAGGATCAGCGCGTTCAGCAGGCTCAGCGGCGCAGCCATGGAGTCCACGAAGGAGATCATGTCGCAGGGCGCCAGCAGCGATACCGCCGCCATGCCGTACAGCGGAGACAGTGCCGAATCGGTGATCGCCACCACCTCCGCGCCCCGCCGACAGGCAAACTCCACCGCGTGGATAGCCATCTTGGAGTACCGCGGGAAGGATATTCCCACCAGCACGTCGCCCCTGCCGATGTGGGCCAGCTGCTCATAGATCTCACCGGCAGCGCTGGACTGCACCAGCGTCACGTTCTTGAAGATCAGGTGCAGGTAGAAGTTCAGATACCCCGCCAGAAATGAGGAGGACCGCACACCCAGGATATAGATGTGCTCCGCCCCCAGCAGCTTGTCCACCGCCCGGCTGAAGGCATCCCGATCCAACTGCTCGATGACATTGTGTATGCTGTTCATATCCCGCTGCATCACACTGCCCAGAATGTCCGCGCCGGACATCTGATCCCGCGATACCTGTATCCGCTGGATGGAGGTCAGCTTACCCCGTATCAGCTCCTGCAGGGCCTTCTGCATCTCCGGATAGCCGTCGTAGCCCAGCTGCGCGGCAAAGCGCACCACCGTGGACTCACTGACGGAGGCCGTCTCGCCCAGCCGCGCGGCGGTCATAAACGCCGCGCGGTCATAATTGTCCAGTATAAACGCTGCGATGCGCTTCTGTCCCTTCGAAAAGGTATCCATCCCGGCCCGGATGGTCTGTAGCACGTTTTCATTCATGTTGATGGCTTCCTTTGATAGATTGCAGCTCCTCCGCTGTCAGATACCGCCACTTTCCCGGCGGCAGGTCACCCAGGGTGATACTGCCCTCCGCCACCCGGCACAGTCGGGTCACAGTCAGTCCTGCGGCGGCACACATCCGCCGGATCTGCCGCTTCTTACCCTGGTGGATCACCACCCGGTATTTCGCCGTACCATCCTTCCGATACAGCTCCGTCACCGCCGCCGGCACGATGGGCTGTCCGTCCAGTCTGTCCACCGCCGACAGCTGCCGTGCGCTGTCCTCTGCCGCGCCAGTGACCGTAACGATATACGTCTTGTCCACCTGGTGGCTGGGGTGCAGCAGCGCATGGGTCAGCGCCCCGTCGTTGGTAAACAGCAGTAATCCCTCCGAGTCCAGGTCCAGCCGTCCCACGGGATACACCCGTGCGCCGCAGCCCCTGACCAGCGATGCCGCCGTAGGGCGGCCCCGTTCGTCAGAGAGGGTGGTCACATAGCCCCGCGGCTTGTGCAGCATCAGATACACATGCTGTGCCGCGCCCCGCAAGGGCCGTCCATCCACCCGGATATCGTCCGTCTCCGGATCCGCCTTGTCGCCTACACGGACCCGCCGTCCGTTGACGGTCACGCGTCCGGCGGTCATCAGGTCCTCCGACCCGCGGCGGCTCGCAACGCCCGCGCGCGCCAAAAAGCGCTGCAGGCGCATGGTGTGCGGG